>Ga0210401_10001525_pt1 | contig 26789 bp, 31 predicted proteins | sample IncBWH32MmetaG_FD_150866 | JGI IMG/M metagenome (GOLD analysis project Ga0210401, IMG submission 150866) | Forest soil microbial communities from Barre Woods Harvard Forest LTER site, Petersham, Massachusetts, United States - Inc-BW-H-32-M | ecosystem: Environmental > Terrestrial > Soil >...
GCCTTGATTTCGGGGATGTCCTTCCCTGCGGTGCGCCCGGAAAATCCGGTTGGGATCACCGCAGCGACAGCGCAGAACAAGAAAATAGACTGAGCCGCACGCATGACCAGGTACCTTCGTCGCGCTCCAGTAGAGGAAATCCTTCCGTGGCGAGTCCTTCACCTCGCCTTTGAAGAACGGAATCAAATTGTAACCATCCAGATGGACGTGGTAAGAGGCGCTCCTCAGTTGGCAATTCTTCATGCGATAACACCATCGTCGTCTACACCTCCGACAACGGCGCGGAAGTGATGACTTGGCCTATCGCGAAGCGGGTCGCGAGGTGGACAAAGTCGCGTAAAGTATGGACCCCTCTGTTACAAGGCATTTTTGCAACCTCCTTTGGGAATGGGTGAAGTAGAGTTCGGAAGTGACTCCTCTGACTTCCGGCTCAGACAGGAACTCTATTCTCAACCAGCATTACGGCGCAATCTTGTGACCAGTAACTCGACAGCCTCTTTTTGTTGTCCCAATTTGCCTTGAGTATGGTTGAGTAGGTGGCTGGTCGGAAACGATGGCCGTTGTTGGCGTAGTAGTGCGCCGTGAAAAGGCGCTGGACTTCGGCGGGTGCAACTCTTCGAGCCGTGCCCGGCCAGACTGCACTGATACAATCCGACGATGAAAGCGTCCGCACCAGCAGCAACCCCACCAGCAGGCACGTTCTACACGCCAGGAGAAGTAGCAGCAGTTCTCAAGATTAGTCCCAAGAGCGTCATCAGTCGGTTTTGCGGAATGGCGGGCGTCTTTGTGATGCCTGATGTCAGCAGCCGTGGTGAGAAGCGGAGGTATCGCAGCATAAGAATCCCCAAGCATGTGCTCGATAGATTCACCTCGCTGAACACGGTTCAGACTGACACGCCCTAAACACCGCTCGCAACAGCCGCAAGGTGCGAACGAGCTTGCAGTAATATGGGCGGCTGCGTCTGACAGTTAACGATTCCGTAATACCGTTTGTACGGTATCGAACGCTTGCCCCTGCTTGTGGCATATTTCAAGCGACTTGGGCGTGACGTGAGAAAGGCGAATCCGCCAAGGACTGCGCTGGGGGTGGCAGGCGAGATGCGGGCGAGTTGGAGCCCGTTGTTGGCCGAACTTGAAAGATGCGCTATGCCCGCTAAGTGGCGAAGCGGTCCTGAACCGCGCTGTCCGACTGCGACCTTCTGAAGCTGGAGGTGTTCGATGCCCCGCCTACTAATTGCCGATGACTCCGCAGCTTCGAGACGCGCGCTTCGAAATCTGATTGAAGGGAACGGTTGGAAAGTTTGCGGGGAAGCCGAAGATGGCCTTGCAGCAGTCGAGAAAACCGTGACCCTGAAGCCGGACCTAGTAATATTGGACTTCAACATGCCGAAACTTAATGGCCTACAGGCGGGCCACGCCATCCATATCGTCGAACCTCGCATCCCGCTACTGCTCTTCACTTTGAACAGGATTGAGCGCCCACTGGAGGAACTGGCACGCGGGGCTGGATTTCGTGGCGCACTCGCAAAGAGTGAAGGTATTTTCGCGCTGTCGGAGGCTATCGAGGAACTGCTTCAGGGTAAGACCTTCTTTCTTAGAACGTCCGCACCAGAGACGCCAGCGGACTCACACGATGACTCCAAGAGTGCGACCGAACAAGCAAAGAAGAGACCGTCGTAATCACGCCTGCGCGCTGAAGGACCGTCGCCCGTCTCCGTTTTGGTGTCCATGGTGTCCGAGGGGTTCTCGGCAATACATGATGATAAGAGTTGATATCGCAGTAGGAAGTTAGATGAGTTTCAACAGGCTGTGTTTGCAAGGGTTTCGCTCGTATCCTGTTGCAAGCAGGTAACATACGCAAAATCGCCGCGCTTGAATCCCACTCTCTCCGCCAACTTACATAGAATCAATAACACAGAAGTGCAACCCACTCTCCCAGCTCGTTTATTCTCCTTAGAATCAGCGAGATCCAGGTATCGAACGGAGCGACCGACGTCCATTAAGCCCGTTTAAGCGGTTAAGCGCTTGAAATCGAGCGACACACTACCCACCCCAAGGACCTACCAGAGCAGGTGAGGATCACTCAAACCCCCGCTGGAACCAGGTTTTTTCACAGCTTCAAAGAAAGTAAAGGTGGGCCAGCCACCTACGGCAGCTTCGCCGTGAGCAGATACGGCTTGGTCCCAACCCACCCGGGTATCAGGGTGAAGCCGTCGGAGTTGTAGCAAGCCAATAAAGGGGTCAGAGTCTTCGGCACGCTCTGTGACTCTATAGTTCGCAATCGAATTTCCCTTAAGGTCGGTGATTTTTATGAGACTCTCAGGAACATCGCCCAACCATCTGAATCCGATGGCCAGGCCACCATCGTAAGACTTGATGCTGCTCGCGGTGAGCTAGGAGTTCCCAGGATCAATACGGAACTTGCGTACCACGTCGCCTGCTGGGGAGATGACGTAAATCAGCGGCGGAGAAGTGCCGTGCATAAGATAGACATTGCCGTCCGAGCCGGCTGCAACGTCGGCATTCCACCCCACAAACTCGTTTCCCGAATCGCTACAGCAGCGAAGGTATTTCGGGTCGCTCCCTTCCGCTTTCTGGCGGGCATCTTCATCCTGCGGCTCGTAAATCTTCTTCACCAACCGTCCATCCCGAGCGAACACAGCTGTAAGGGGCGTGCGCAGATGCGGAGCTCTCTCGCCTATGCTCCCAGCTAGGCCGACCACAAGATATTCGCCCGATTTGAAGACCGCCAAATGCGTGACATCGACGAAGAAGTCAAGTTGGAGTTTGGTCTGTATCTTTACCGAGCTGTCCCGGGCAACCTCCGCCACGACCGCTCCTTGATTGACTCCACCCGAAAAGTAAACTCTGCTGTCGTGGACGGAGAACGTGTGGCCTTCCACTGGGAAACTTCCGACTGGCATCGCCTCGGCTGTTATTTCCTGCACGGAGGCCCGCAGCGATTCCCACCCCTTATTTGGGTCAAACGGCCGGATGTAAACATTGCCCGCTTCGTTGCACAGCGCGCTGTCGGTAACCGCCGAGGGCTGGTGGGCATCTCTCCCTTCGCAGTTGCCTTAATGGCGATGACCGGCGTCGTACCTTGCTGTGCGCAAAGCATGGGCGCCACGCCCGACATGGCGGCAAGAAGAATAAATTGTGCTCTCATTCTTGTGCCTCCTGGACTGTTGTGCTCGGCCGCGGACCACATCCTCTCTTCTTGGCAAAAGGCGAAGCAAGTGCTAGATCGTCATAAAGAACTCCGTCCTGGTAACCACCGCCGATCGGCGAGAGCCATGGATTCTGCCGCCGCCCAGAGATGCGCGATTGCGCAGCCGATGCTGTCCCGGTGCGGGAGTCATCGCTCACTTGAAAAAAGAAGACGTCGTATGTAATCCGGCCATCTTCGGACTTGCGGTCTCGTGGATCAGGGTTCACGTGCCTGGTAGTGGAACCAGTTATCATACTGATCAAAAAAGTGCTTATCGTCGCGGTAGTGAAGGGCGAGCGAGAACACGCCCAGCTCCGGAAGCGTATGCAGCTCATTCGGCTGGGAGATGCCGTCATGATTCTCGTCGATCCACAGGAGCAAGTGCGCAAACACCGCGTCACGCTTGTCAATGATTCCATCCCCGTTGCCGCCGTTTTCGGGTTTGTCGTATTCTGCCAGGGCCCGGAAGCCGTTTGGATCGTCGGATTTCGGTTGGGCTATGAAATTGCCGAAAAGCTCTTTCCCACTGTCAATCTTGCCGTTGTGGTTGCGGTCGAGCGCCAGGAAGGCATCGCCGGAATCCGCAGCAGTCCACGCCATCTTGATAGGCCGCCCGTCTCCCGATATATCGAACATCACGCCTTCGTCAGCTGGGGTTAAGTGGAAGCCCTGTCCGGTCGTATCCACAATGATTGGGGATCCGAACTCGCACTCGCAACCCTCAGCGCCGTCAGCGCAGAAATAGCGATCCCGGCATTGTAAGCCCCGTTGCAGCAAGTTGGCGGTTCGCCGCCGCAACTAGGGCAGTTTTCGTCCCAGGACCAATTGGTAGTGGTATGAGTACCTGTTGCGGGGGGAATGCAATGACTATACCCTCGTAGCAAGCTTGGCAGTTCGAGGCCGGCGACCCACAGCCAAAAGGTACCCGGAGTGCAGCACACATTGCTATATTCGACTAGCTTAGTTCCTTCGTAGCACTCCGCGACCAAAGCTATTCCCTGACCGCATCCCTCTTGTCCTTGCGTGAGGGCCATGTTCGTGAGAAGCACCACCGCATGAAGGATCACAAAGTGGCATACAAGTAAGAACGTTTCATCATAAATCCTCCTCAACCGAGACTGGCGCAACTTCGACGGGTTGTTCGGATAGATTGTTAGGCCGAAATCTGCGTTGACCGATGCAAACTGCCACAGGATCATCTGAACAGGAGATTTTCGAGGGCTTCCGATTCTGGCGAGCAGGTCACAACTAAGAGGCTTGGTCGCGGTTGAAGGGGGCTGGCCCACCTTTACGTTTTCTTACTTGATAGAGCAGAGGCTGAAAGAGGTTGTGATTCGCCCGATCAACCAAGAGGACTTCCGCGTCTGAGTGCCTCAGCTCCTTTGCGGCCGCAAGCCCTGGAAACCCGGCACCTACGATCACGATTCTTTTCATTCATTGCCTCGCTGAGTGATTCACGCCGCACCCTTGTCGAACTGCCGGTCGATCAGGCAGCGCGATTCGTTAGGGGAGTTCGTGACTCCGCCATGGTTCGGATATCTCGGTTCTCGAAGACCACGCCTTGGCGCTCCTGTGTTTGTCGGAGCACAACATCCACCATTGCCCGGGCTAAGTCATCGGCGCGAATCACCTGGTCAGGGAACAGCACCCGAAAAACGGGATAGATCGCGCGCATCAGTCGGTAGTTGAAAGTTGGTTCCTTGCGCGGCTCCAGGGGGTAGATGTAGGCAGGCCGGAAAAGATAAACGCGCGGAAAACCGGCTGCGAGTAGTGCCTTCTCCGCCTGTCCTTTGTAACGAGCGAAGGCAAGCCGGCTTCGTCCCGTCGGGTCCGCGCCACTCCCGCTCAAGAAAGAGAACGCGGCGTCAGGACTGCTGTCACGAAAAACTCGCGCGAAGTCGATCGTGTAGTCGGCGGTTATGACACGTAGTTGCTCGTCCGATACCGACCCGGTGTAGGTCCCCAGGCAATAGACCACCGCGTTCTGGTTCGAGAGTACGTTTGCGAGCGGGGAACAGTCTGCGAAGTTCTGATGCAGAACCTGTTCCAGCTTCGGGTGCGAGATGCCAAGTTTCTTGCGCCCAATTGACGTAACGCTTTTCACCTCTGAGTTGTCGAGCGCGTAGCGAAGGGCGTATCCGCCGACCATTCCAGTCGCGCCCACAATGACGAGTCGGTTTTGGCCGGCCATTGGAACCGTCAGCGATGTCGCGCAAGATATCTGGTTATTCGTTGTCATGACACCTCGCGGTTCTCGATTCGGCACAGGCTAGTCCGAAAACTCGCTCCTGAACCTGCTTACCAACAGGGCCACTGTAATCGCTATGTAGAGAACTCCGGTAACCCCTTCGAGTGCTGCCAGTATGCGCGCTTCCCCGCTAAGCGGCACGATATCGCCGTAGCCAATCGTAGAGAGCGTTACCAGGCTGAAATACAGCAACTCGGTCTGACGGTCGGCTGGGTGACTTCCGATCTGGATCGAACCCGGAGAAAAAGCATCTATCGCTAAATAAAGCGTCGCCCATAGCAACCCAACCAATAGATAAATGTTGACTGCAGTGTAGAGCTGTGCCCGAGCGACGGAGCGAGAGTTCCTTAGATGGGAGAAAAGCCCTGCGGCCGTGAGCCCGAAGAAAGCAGCGAGAAATGCCCATCGAATTCCGGTCAGTGTTGGGCTTGGGAACGTATTGCCCGCCACCACAAAGACCGCATTGCCCAATGCCAACAGAACCGAGGGCCACACCCACCCTTTGATCTGCGACAACCGGACAATGGATAAGACAATTGGTACAAACGTCACTGCCGCGAGCACCAGTCGCCTCCATTTATCCTGGTTCAACACCGGAGTCAACAGAATTGCCACTAACAAGGAGAGGAGGAGCAACAAGTCCGGCCGCGATTGAAGTTTCGCATTCAATTAGAAAACCTCAACAACGCGCACCCGCCCACAATGATGGGGCACTTTTGGCCGACATTCAGAACGTGCATTGACGTTCCCGAAACCAGCTTGTTCGTCGCCGTCATGACACTGCGCGTTCCTCCAGCCAGTCGACGTAGAGTAGGCGCTTCGCAAACAGCCACGCACTGTCGATCTTGACGAACGTATCCGAGTAGCGGAGAGCGGCGAAGCATCAGGCTTCGCTTTTGACCTTCGATCGTGAGGTGGTGCGCCAGGGTGTAGGCCTCCCCCGTAGCTCGATCGCCGGTCAGGGTGAGAATCGTGCTCTGTGCGACGAAATGCATGGTGGCTGCGTACTTGTTAAGATCGTCGAAGACAGGTGCAAGCGCCGCGCGCGAGTGGAGCTCCTGAGAGGGCGTGGGATCCCTGGCGTTCATGTAAACGACGAAGTGCGTATCTGGGGTAAAGAGAGACATCTGACCTTTCGCGTCACGACGATCGGCGCAAGTGGGTGTAGGCCTCGACGAGCTCCCGGATCGCGAGGCAGTCCGCGGCTTCGCTGGGGGAGATGGCGATGTGCTTGCTCATAAGTTGGTCTCCTTGTTCGATTCGTTCCCTCGCGACCAGACTGTCACTCTTGTAGCCCGGCAAAAATCTTGGGTGGGATATGATTCTGCCCCTCGGCTCGCCGCAAGATTTAAAAAACGTTTTTGGCATTCTCCAACGGCGATCCGAGGAATTCCTGAAAACATTAAGAGCTAGATAACGCCTTCCACGATCAGGCCTTGGTAAATCGCTCCTTTTTGACGGTGTTTGGCGATACTTTGGTATCCTTCGCCGTAGTACCAATCCTTCGCTGCCTTTACGGTTGGGAATTTTGCTATCACGATTCCCTCAATGGGATCGCCTTCCAAGACTTCATGCTTCCCATAAGCCACCAAGACTTCAATTGGATGTCCTTTCATTGTCGCCTTAATTCCAGCCCAGTAAGTCTCAAGCTCTCTTTGGTCCAATGTTTTTGTTCTAGTGAAAACGATGTAAGCAGACATGATTGTTCTCGTTTTTTGTAGGTTAGTCGATCACAGAAATTCCAATTCAAGGCAATAGCGACGTTCTTGGTCATGCCTGTCCTCCCTAGGACTCGAGTATCGCTCGCGGTTCGAGAAAGGCTTCGATCCCGAACGTACCGAATTCACGGCCCACGCCGGAGTGTTTAAATCCGCCGAACGGCGCTTGTTGATCATCAAGCATGCCGTTGACCGCCACGCGGCCGACGAGGAGATGAGAGGCTACGCGGCGCGCCCTCTGTAGGTCGGTCCCGCTCACGTAGGCGTGGAGGCCGTAGCTCGTGTCGTTAGCGATCTCGATGGCATCATCGTCGGTTTCGTAGGTGATGACACATAGGACCGGGCCAAAAATCTCTTCCCGGGCGATTGTCATGTCGTTCGTGACATTGACGAATACGGTGGGCTTCACGAAGTAACCTGCTTCGAGACCCTCCGGATGACCCTCACCGCCAACGAGTACCTCCGCGCCTTCTTCAATGCCTTTACGGATGTACGACCGCACTCGCTCGTACTGCTTCTGCGTCACCATCGGTCCGACCGCGGTCTTTGGATCTCTCGGATCGCCTGTGGGAAAGGCGCGCATTGCGGCCAGGATCGCTCGTTTCACCTCATCGAGGCGGGTTCTCGGTACAAGGAGCCGCGTCCCAGCGACACACGCCTGTCCGCTGTTCATGAACGCGATCGCAAGCGCCGTCGGGATTGCCTTGTCCAGGTCGGCGTCGTCGAGCAGGATATTCGGCGACTTGCCGCCCAGTTCAAGCGTGACCCGCTTCATTGTCGCGGCGCCGTCGCGCATGATGGTCTGGCCAACCGCTACAGAGCCTGTGAACGAGATCTTGGCCACGTCAGGATTCCGTACGAGCTCGGTCCCGACCACATCACCGCGGCCCGCCACGACATTGCATAGGCCCGTCGGGAGTTCTGCCTCGTGCAGACACTCGAGCCACACTCGCGTTTGTAACGGGCTGAGCTCACTGGGCTTTATAACTGCGGTACAGCCAGCAGCGACTGCCGAGGCGAGCTTGGCGGACAGGAAGAACGAGTTCGCGTTCCAAGGGGTGATCAGACCAGCAACGCCGATCGGCTCCAGCGTAACGGTCGTCTTGCCCCAACTCCGCGTTAGTGGCAGCTCTTGGAGTGCCTTTTCGGCAGACAGAAAGACGTTGGCCGCCGCTTCCATCAGGATCCTGGAGAACGCGACGGTGCCACCGTACTCCTCGACCATGGCAGCGGTCAGATTGTCGATGCGCGCGGAGACGACCTCATGCAGTCGGCGCAGGATCTTCGCGCGCGCTTCCTTCGTGGTTCTGCCGAAACTGGCGAACGCCCGCCTGGCAGCGGCAATCGCGCGCCGCGTGTCCTGTTCGTCGGCCAGCGTTACGCGGGCGATCACGTGGCCGTTGGTTGGGTTGATGATGTCCATGACCTCTCGGCCATGGGACTCCACGAACGCTCCGTCGATGTAGTGCGTTGTAAGGGTCTTAATTGTGTCTTTCTCAGTCATGGTTACCATCGCGCTTCTCCTTAAACATTTGAATTCAGTGCTGCTCAACGTCTTTGTGCAGCGAAATCGTGTTTACGAACTCTGTGCTAGTTCCGCTTGAGCACCGCGGAACGAGACTCAACGGGCAACGGCGTGAGCAATTCCTGCATGGCAAGATCCATCGTGTTGCTCATGGCTGACACCACGGCAGTTACATCTCTCTTGTCGACGTTCCCAACTTTCGAAACAGCCTTAGTCCATACAGTCGCGCCGGTATCAAACCTGATCATCTGGGCGGAGATCGCCACCACAACCTTGATGCCACCTTCGTAGTCAATTTCCTCGAGCTTTTCCAAACGTCCGCTCACGAGGTATTCGGCGTCAGGTCGACCGTCGTAACGCTTCACGTGTGCAAAGAGCCCGGTGGCACCAAGGCGATCCCTCATCGAGTCGGTCACAAACTCGCATGGATCAACAGCCCAGCGGTGGTATGCATAGAAACCGACCGATTCCGGCGACGTCTTAAACACAATCGCCCCACGGCGAAGGTAGGCAGGCGCGCTGAACTCACGAATCGCCACTGTTGCCTTGGCGTTTTCAGGCGCTGGGGGATCAGGTGGGGCCGGAAGATTGAGGGTGTAGTAACTCGGGTAGCGCATCTTGCCTGAACACCCGGCCAGGATGATCAGACTGAAAAGCGCAAGCACGGTCGTTATGTGAGTTCGCTTCATATTTAGGCTCCGCCGCCGCGTGCGTAAGGTGGTTATTCCTCAATCCGAATAATTCATTTGGGCAACTTGCGGTCTTCGGGCTGTTTGATCCGAATGAGGCTCCACGGCTGTTGTTTCACCGACTCGGTCAACTGGCCCAGGTTTTCCGTTGCCATCCGCAGGTTTTCGATTGTGTCATCAATCTTGTAATCATTCGCCCGAACCAGCACTTGCATTTCAGCCAGCAATTGCTTCGTTTGGAGCAAAGTGCTCTGCAGTTGAGCGAGATCTTCACGGATTGGCTGGCGCGCATCGCTGACCGTACCGTTCGCGTTTTGAATCGTTTCGTCAGCGTGCTGGCTCAGTGCATTCAACTGATCGGTAAGACGGTCAATCTTGGGCCGCTCGGTCGCGAGCATCGTGTTGACATTATCCAGAGCGGCTTGGATCTTCTGCTGATTGGCTTTGCCGGCAACAGTGTTCAGATTTGCCAGCAACGCGCGCGCATCCCCGCCGACTCCTTGCAGTTCGCCGCGCACTTCTGTAATTAACTCGTTGGCGTTGTCGGCGACGCCCGCCATTTTGTCGGTTATCGCATCCAGGCTGGCAGCCTCCTGCGACGGAATGACGGAACCCGGCGAAAGCCGCCGAGCACCGTTGCTACCCGTTGTGACGGATAGTGCAGCGCCACTCATGACGCTGACGAACCCCAGCTTGGCCATAGACTTCTCGTTCAGCGGAGTGTTTTCCTTCACGTCCAGCAGGATCTCGATCTTGGTAGGGTCCGAGGCAGCGGGCCTTACTGCCGTCACTCTTCCTACGTTGATTCCGCCGAATAGAACTTGGGCACCCGGCTCCAGCCCGCCCGCGTAGTGAAGATACGTGCGGTACGGGGCGGTGTGTCCGCTTAGCTGCGCGTTGAGCAGGTGGATGATCGCGAATGCGAGGATCGCAACGGACCCCAACACAAAGGCTCCGACTTTGGCTTCTGTGCTCACTGATATCCCTCCGGCGAGTTCAGATATTTCGCGAAGTGCTCGGTAACCGGTGCTCTCACAATGTCTTCGGGAATACGGTCAAGGAACTGGCGAACACGTGGATTCTGGCTCGCCTCGATTTCGTCTTTTGTACCGATCGAACTGAAGGAGCCCTGATAGAGCATGGCAATGCGGTCCGCGATGAGGAATGCGCTTGGCAGTTCGTGTGTAACGACAATGACGGTCATGTGGAAGGTGTGCTTCAGGAGCAGAATCAGTTCATCGAGTTCCGCGGCCACAATCGGGTCAAGCCCTGCCGATGGTTCATCGAGGACGAGGATTTCAGGACCGAGCGCGATCGCGCGCGCGACTGCCGCACGCTTCTTCATTCCTCCCGAAAGTTCCTGAGGAAGCAACTTGCCACGGTCCGCAAGACCGACTGCGGCCAACTTCATCCACACCACGAGTTCAATGATGGAAGGCGCAAGACGCGTATGTTCACGCAAAGGTAAAGCGACGTTGTCTTCGATATTTAACGAGTTGAACAACGCCGCGCTTTGGAAGGCGACTCCGATCGACCGGCGTATCTTCTTCAGCTCGGACTTTGAACAACGCGCTATGTCAACTCCTTTCACGAACACGCTGCCGGACTTGGGCTTCTCCAGCCCGATGATGTGGCGCAACAAGGTGCTCTTTCCGCAGCCGCTCCCCCCCAACAACACCATGGTTTCTCCATGCTCAATGTCGAGATTGAGTCCATTGAGCACTTCGCGGCCGTCGTACTCAACCACAAGATCGCGGACGGAAATAATTGGCATTAGTATTTCCCCGTCAAGTAAAAAAGCGCCGTGAAAATCGCGTCCGCAACGATAACCAGGAAAGTCGACTTAACGACAGCGCTGGTAGTCGAGCGACCGACCGAATCAGGGCCTCCTTGGACGCGAAATCCTTCGAGACACCCAACCTGCGCAATAATGGTTCCGAAAACCACGCTCTTGATCATCCCCATGACCACGTCGCGCAATTCGATTGCACCAAACACGTAGTGGAGGTACAGGGCGGGCGTCAGGTGAATGCTGAAAAACATGAATAATCCGCCAGCCAAGATGCCGCAGAGATTTGAGACGACGCTTAAGCAAGGAACCGAAATCAGAGCTGCCAGATATTTCGGTGCGAGCACAAACTCAAGCGGCTCAAGAGCCATGACGCGAAGAGAGTCCAGCTCCTCGGTCACTTTCATAGTCCCAATCTCTGCCGCGAAAGCGGAGCCGGATCGGCCACTTACCGCAATCGCCGTCATCAGCGGGCCGAGTTCGCGCGTGAAGCCGACTGCGACCAGATCAACGACGTAACGGAGCGCTCCAAAGCGGCGCAGTTCCGACGCCCCTTGCATGGCAAAGATGAATCCAGTGCAAACGGCCATCAAAGAAACCATCGGGATCGCATCGACGCCGATTTCCAGCATCTGCCTTACAGCAGCCTTCCAGCGATAACGGTTCCCGACAAAAGGAAGCGCCTGCGCCATTGCCCTTACCGTGGCCCACCACTGAATATTCAGACTTCCGACATAGTCTAGGTGCTCGATTGTTCTCTCGCCTACGTTTTCGAGAATGTTCGCCATCAAGACGCTCCATTTCCGCCTGAACTTTTGTCGAACAGTGCGAGCAACCCAGCAGACTCGAACAACTGGAGCACAGGACCATGCCCCTGCAAATGGAATCGAATCTCGCGATACCTTGACACTTTAAGAGCCTCGATCAAGGTCGCGATCCCGGAGGCTTCCATGGACGTGACGTCAGATAAGTCCACGGTGACCGCGTGAGGCAGTGGATCGCTCGACAGGATGGCCTGCAGACGATCCCGAACATCTGGCGAGGAATCTACGTCGATGCGGCCCTTCAAGCGGACGATGGCGTCTGCGCCACTGTGATCCACTGCAATTTCGATACTGCTGGTTGAACTGTCTCCGACTCGTTTCAAGCAATAACCTCCTTCACTGTTGCGCGCGGCTTGATCACCTCACTGCTGCCAGCCTCCTCCTAGCGCTTCATATAACTGCACGAGCTTTGGCGGACCTATGTTTGCACTGGAGGTCGAACAATCAACCGACTACAAGTGCCTTCATGTCGAGATCCCTTACGCCTTGAGCGCTTCTGCCCACTCGCCGCGCTCGCGACCTCCATACACGTCGAAAACACTCGGCCGAAACTTAGCCAACTCCTGTATCGCCTGAGTGCGGGCTTCGCGAACTTCGGAAGCTGAACAGCCGAGAAGCAGAGCACACTCGTGCTCCCGATAGCGCTCCAGAACGCACAGCACGAGGACAAACCGCTCGAAATCTGCAAGCCCTAGCACAGCGTCCACGTCGAAACGTTCGATTGGACCTTTTTTGTGAGAGAAAGCAGTTGGGAGCAGCGCGAACGAGTCGGAATGGCTTGGTCGAGGTTGGAGTTCACGAATTGCATTTTGCACAATCACACGCTTCGCCCAGACGCGTGCCCATTCCCGAAACACCCGCTTCTCTTTAGCACAATTCTCAATACCAGCTACAAAGCACCTTTCTCCCTTCTGGTGATCTCCCATGAGAAGAAACGAGAGCTGATAAAGACCATGCATATCCTCATCAAATATCTTGAGGAAATCCCGGCAAGTCGCATACCGATTTTCACCATTTCCACGCATTGCACTGTGGGCCTGCTCACTCATTTCCCCACCTCTCGAGAGCGGTGTGAACGATTTCTAAAAGGACTGCGTCGTCGAACGGTTTGCTCAAGAACTCCACCGCCCCCTGACGCATGGCGTGAATCCGGATCTCGGCGTCGCCATGCGCAGTGATGAAGATGATCGGTATCGGGCATCGCTCGGCCTTAAGCTTTGCTTGCAGTTCAAGACCCGACAGGCCTGGCATACGAATGTCGGCGATCAGACACGCAGCCTCGTGTCGGGCTGTGGAATCCAGGAATTGTTCCGCGGAGCCGAAGCACAGCGCGGACAGACCATCGGACTCGATCAGATCTTGCAGTGCACTCAGAAACGACTCATCATCGTCAACCAGTGCTACGAGTCTCGATGGTTGCCGGATACTCATTGGGCGAAGCGTAGCGCCATCGCCAAGAAGGCACAATCAGGCCTTAGTCGCGCCAACTACTACTTAGGTGGTAGTCGATTAGGGACGAAGAGTGGCGCAATAACCGGAGCGACTAAAAAGCAGGACAGGCTATTTACGAGGAGAGAGTTTGAGTTTGTCGGCCATCCGGACCAACTCCACTAGCGATCCCGCCTCCATCTTCTGCATGACGTGACCTCGGTGGATTTTTACTGTAGCCTCACTTGCTCCGATTTCGAAGGCAATCTGCTTATTGAGCATTCCGGAGACCACGAGACTCATAACCTCCCGCTCGCGTGCAGACAATGACTGATAGCGCCCTTGCAAATCATGGATTTCGGCCTGCTGTTCGCGCGCGACTCTGTCACGCCGGAGGGCTTGCTGAATTGCGTCCAGCAGATCCTGGTCCCGGAATGGTTTCGTCAAGAATTCCACGGCACCCGACTTCAACGCCCTGACAGACATGGGAATGTCGCCATGCGCAGTAATAAAGATGATGGGAATTTGCACGCCGGTTTCCGCCAATTGGCTCTGGAAATCGAGTCCACTCATTTGAGGCAGCCTCACGTCCAGAACCAAACAACTGGGGTCACTTGTGCGTTGCCTGCGGAGAAACTCCTGCCCAGTTGCATAGGTCTCGGCGCGGAGGCCAACTGACTCCACGAGATCCTGGATCGCCTGACGCATGCCACGGTCATCATCAATAATGAACACGGTTGGGACGGCCGCCGATTTCATGCGTGCGCCTCAGCTTCGACGGGGAGAGTGAAATGGAAGGTTGCGCCCGCCCCCTGATTGCGTGTGGCCCAGATTCGTCCCCCGTGGGACTCCACGATCGAGCGGGTAATAGCCAAACCCATGCCCGTCCCCTGAGGCTTCGTCGTATGGAACGCATCAAAAATCCGTTCGGTCTCCAGCGGTAATCCTACGCCGGTATCGCTGATTGAAATGAATAGCTGCCCTTCGGGATTCAATCCCGACCTGATCGTCAATTCGCCCCCCGTCTCCTTCATGGCTTCGATGGCATTCAGCATCAGGTTCATGAATACCTGTTGAAGTTGCACCCGGTCAGCCAAGATGTCAGGCACATGTTCATCGAGCTCAGAACGAATAGTTATGGAGTGACGAAGGGCTTCGTCCCCGAGCAGAACCGTGATTTCTCGAATGATGTCTTTGACGTCAACCATTCGGCGTTTATCCGGTGCGCCTTTTTTGTAAAAGGACCGCAAATTGTTGATAACATCTGCTGCACGATTTCCCTCTTGCTCAACTCTGATGGCTGCCGCGCGGGCCCTCTCCAGATCAGGTGGGTTATGAGCCAGCCACCGCAGACAGGCGTTCGCGCTTGTGATGGAAGCGGCAATGGGCTGCTTGATTTCGTGCGCCAGCGCTGCGGCCAGTTCTCCCAACATGTTCACGCGGTTGATGTGCGCGAGATCAGCCTCCAGCTGGCGCAGCCTTTCGCGCTCCTGCTCGGCATGCTTTCGTTCGGTTATATCCACAGTGATACCGACGTACTCACCGATTTCTCCGGAGCGATTGTGATGTCCTATGGTGCGCAGAAATCGTATGGTGCCGTCGGAAAGACAAATTCGGAACTCGCGGATGTCGTAATCCGTTCTTGTGCGGATTGCATTCTCAAGAGTTGCCATCACAGCCGGCTTGTCTTCTGGGTGAAGGGTGTCATAAAAGCGTTCGAGCGGAATCGGGCCTTCTTTGGGATCGAAACCATGCAGGCGAAAGACTTCGTCCGATAAATGAAGTATTTGACCTGTGTCGAAATTGGTCGCCCAGCTGCCGATGTGGGTCAGGCTTTGTGCTTCCGCAAGATATGCTTGCTGCTGCCTCAACTCCTGTGTCAATAGCTCATGCTCTGTGACGTCCATTGTGGTGCCAACGAACCCTTTGAAGACTCTATCTTCGACAAGTGGGACAGCCACGCAGCGAACGTACCGCACCTCGCCGTCTGGACGAACAATCCGCTTCCTCACCTCATAGCCAGATCGTTGTTCATTCATTACCCTGATGGTTTCCGCCATGGAGGCTCGGTCATCAGGGTGAACGGCGGCCAGGTACTGCTCAAGGTTCGGGGCCCCGTTCCTCGGGTTAAGGCCGAAAATTCTGTATACCTCGTCAGACCAATAAATATCCAAATCGCTGGACGCCCAGCTCCCCATATGAGCGAGGCGCTCCCCTTCTTTCAGATAGAACTGGCTTCGCTGGAGGTCTTGTTCTGCCCGTTTGCGGTCAGTGATGTCCTGGGTCGTACCGAACATTTGGTAGGGCCGTCCCGATGGGTCTCTTTTTAAATCGGCCAGGCTGTGTACGACGCGCATTTCCCCGCTTGGACGAAAAAGTCGGTGTTCGCAGTCAGCGCGCGTCCCAGAACGAATGGCCTCCTCTGCTGTCCGAAAAACGGCCTCTCGATCATCAGGGTGGATCATTTCGCGTACTTTGTCTAAGTCAATGAGGCCTTCCTCTGCCGTCAAGCCAAAGATGCGGTAGGTTTCGTCCGACCAGATCAGGTGATTGGTCTGAAGGTCCCATACCCAGTAGCCGACGTGAGCGACACGTTGGGCTTCTTCAAGCCAGGCCTTGCTTTCTTGTAGGTCCCGGGATACCGCTTGGAGCTCTTCCTCCGCGGTCTTTCGCTCGGTGATATCGGCAACTACGCCCATGTACTCGAGGTCGCCGGAGTCATCTCTTCCGGCGTGTGCAACCACGTGGACGTGCTTGATAACGCCGTCAGCCATGACAATTCGATGCTCCATATCCAAGTCCATGCCGTTCTGCGTGGCACGATCCCTGATCTGCTGCAGGCGGTCCCGATCCTCGGGATGAATTCTGTCGAATACGAGATCGAGCGTAGGATTCGTTTCTCGCGTGAAGCCCAGAATTCTGTAGGTTTCGTCCGACCAAACGAACTCACCACTGCGGACCTTCCAGCCGAAAGTTCCCGAATGACTTAACCGCTGAGCCTCCGCCAAGTACTGCCATCGTCGTTGCAACTCTGCCTGCGCAGTTCTTAGATCCTCATTGTCCTTTTCCAGTTCGTTTGTTCGCTCACCGGTCGGAACTTGCGTGGCGCTACGCACTTGTGCGACAAGTTTTCGGTTTCGACGCCAGCTGCTCAGCAGGCCAACTGACAAGCCTAGAATCACAAGAAAAATCAGAAAAGACGCCATTGGGAACGGAAGCTCCGAATTGCCAGAATCTTACCTTACCTTTTGCAGTCGTGGTCCTCCCAGGATTACATCAGATCGGTTCTCGACCCACTCATCCAAGCTGAGACCTGGTTTTCTTCGCGGCAAGACTTTCAGCGCGTTTACCGATCTTCTTAAGCACCCCTTCGAGCTGTTGCATCTCTTCGAAAGGCACAGCCTGGAAGGCGCGTTTGATGAGTACGGTGTGCCGACGAAAGAGAGGAACAAACATTTGCCGTCCTTTTTCAGTCAGCGACACGGTTCTGATTCGACGATCTTCGCTGCACTCGACGCGGCTGACAAAGCCCTTCTTATATAGACGATCCACAGCGACGCTGACCGATCCTGGGTTGAGGTAAACCTTCGGGCCAATCGCATGCACTGGCATCGGTCCCTTATGGAGCAGTACTTCGAGGACGCGAAAGTCAGACTCTCCTAAACCCTCCTCGAGTAGTGCCGGAAGGAGATATCGAGACATCGATTGCCAGGCTTTCAGCATGATTAGCCAGGCATGAAGAGCCTCCAGAGGCCTTTTGCGGTTCTCCATAAGAATGCGAATCCGGCTCATTATACTCGACACCATATGTATCGATATCGATATACATGATATCGATGCTACAAGGAGACTACTATGACAAATACAGCGACTCTACCAGAAACCTCGACCGCCATCTGGAACATCGACCCGACTCACTCCATCGCGGAGTTCAAAGTCAAGCACATGATGATCGCCAATGTGAAAGGGCAATTCTCCAAGGTTTCGCTGGATATTTCGATCTTTCAAGCGACGGTGCAGCCGACCTCAAAGGTGCTTGTGGCAGCCCGCAACACCGGAATCCCGATTGTCTACTTGAAAATGGGTTTCAGCCCCGACCTCTCAGACTTAGGAACCGTTGACTGTCCAAATCGGACACGGCACCTGCGTTTCGGTGTTGGGCAGAGACTCTCGGCACCGGACGGTACTGAGGGTCGAATGCTCATTCGAGATACGTGGAACACCGACATCGTGCCAGAACTAGAGCCGGAGAGCGGAGACATCGTTATTTATAAAAACCGATTCAGCGGCTTCTTTGAAACCGAGTTGGACGATGTTCTCAGACGCGGTGGAACCAAATACCTGATTGTCACCGGATGCACCACGAGCGTATAACATGTGTTGAATCGACGGTAAGAGATGCCATATTCCGCGATTATTCATGTGTGCTCTTGGAAGACTGTATGGGAGAGCCTATCGGCAATGACCTTCCCAGAAGCAACCACGAGGCATCACTCCTGACCATGCAAACTCTTTTTGGATGGGTATCAGACTCTGAGGAGTTTTTGAAGGCTCTCGCGTCTGACCAGACTCCCGAAGCACAGGAACAGGTGTTGAAGAAATAGGATCGTAATTCATTACAAGTTGCCCCCACGATCACTGGGTGTCCAGCCTTTGCTTCCCAGAACAATACCGTGGTTCTGACCCTTCTCGTTGATGTCGTAAATGTGCAATTCAGTCCAGTCGAGCCGCGCTTGAACCTCAGTCAATGAAGGTGTGCTGACTTTCTCATAAATCTGCATCGCGAAGAGGATATTATGCCTTGGGAATTGACACGCAACTTGGTCAATGACTTCGCCGACTGGAGGGCTGGTGCGGCGAAGGTCTAAACCCTGAGCTTCATCTAGCGCGGTGCCCCACGGAGGTGCGATGAAGGCGACGACGCCTCGATGCTCCGGCACGCGGCAACGCTGAAGGAGCCTTGCATAATCGCCCTTGAGGAGTTCGATCCTCTGACCAAGAATCGCGAGGTTGCGATGAGTAAGATCAAACACCTGTGGGTCGGACTCGAACGCGATGCCCTCTGAATTTGGCAGATGCCGAAGAATCCAAAAGAGTGTATTGCAGGAACCCGCGAACGGGTCGATTACCACCAAACGCTCTGATGGCATGCGTCTGGCAACCGAGGCAACATCGCGACCAATACGATCACCGAGCGGGTCACGCGTACACTCCACTCCGGTGCGACCCAGCAGACGTATTCCGCACCCGTACCATTCTCTCGGCGGCATTCCGTAAATGCTGACGTAGTCGGCGTTTGCGAAGCTTTCGAGTCCGTACTGTTCGATTTCCGAAAGGCTCAACACGTCATTACGTTTGCAGCCGTGCAGCAGCAACGCCCGGTCGTGGACAGGCAATTTCACATTACGCTGGTGTTCGTCGTTCGGAAGACTCTGCAAATGACCTCTTCGCAAAAAACCAGTGACAGTGAGCAGCTTGATTGCGGAGTATACTCCTGCTGCAATTGATGGTTCGAGAAGCAGTGTTGTATTAGGAGTTGAGTTGGGGCATACATCGCGTGAGAGACACGAGCGAAGGTAGAAACGCAAATCACGAGGGCACGACAGTTGTAGGCTTTGAAAGCTCCATATACTCATCCGCACCGACCAGCATCAGGACGAGTCGGACCGGAATTGGAAACCGCCGCCGCGTGGTGTCACGCACGACCCTCGGCGCGACAAGCCGATATTCCCTGCCAACAGTCTTAAGTTCGCAACTGCCCGCTGCGAGTACGTTCTTCACCCACTCGCTTTGGCTGCTGTAGGTCAGGGCAACAATGAACCCGTTTCCGCTCGAAAGACATTTACGGGAGTTCGATAGACCTTTCCCGACCTGCGACCCACACGCGTCAGAATACCAAAGCCCGGAAGCCAGCCTGCGAATAAGCTTCTTCAAGCTCCGGGCGGTCTCCATCGGCGTGTTCGCACATGGACAGGAGTTTGGCGTAATAGGTCTTCGCCTTCTCGTCATTCCCCGCAAGCTTGGCGGCGCGTGCGGCACCAGACAGCGAGTTGAAGCGATTTGGGGCGGTGCGCAGTGTATTTTCGAACGCGACCAGCGCCTCTGCGGGCTGCTTTAGTTGAAGCAACATATCTCCAAGCATCTCGCGAGCAGGGAGGATGACCCCCGGCGTGACATTGTGCTTGTCAGTATTGTCTTCGTGCTCAGCGGCAGAACGCATCTGCCGGAGAGCATCCTTGCCCTTGCCCTCCGCAAGCGTAATCCAAGCCTCTGCGCCCTCGCGCTGGATTTCCACCTGATCTGCCCAGTATTTGTCGTTGATCCCAGTAAGCGTGTCACGAAGCGATGCGAGCTTCAGTACCTCCATTCGGGCGGCTTCGGTTTTGCCCGTGTGCGACAAACCGAGGGCGCGTGCGAAGTGCAAATTCGCTTCCGTCCAAGCCCAGCGTCCGCCCGGAAAAGTATTTGGCGGTATCGTCAGCCCAGCAGCCTCAGTCCAGCTATGCCGCTCCACAGCGTAGCGTGCTGGCGAAGTGCCCATCGCGTAAAGCCAGTTCATGTACTGTGGGTCATCAGCGCGACCTTGCGGCGGTGCCTTCAGCGCCTTTTTCGCCTCGCGATCCTGTGTGCCTTGGAGATAGGCATAGATCAGATAGTCCTTCGCGTGTAGCTCGTTGCCGGGCGCGTTGTTCTTCTGTGCTGAAGCTGCCGACGCGAGATTGGAATCAATCGACTCCTGCCACAAGCCGAGCCGGGTGAAGATGTGGGAAGGCATGTGGAGCGCGTGCGGGGAGTCTGGCGCGATCTTGGCGTAACGTCGCGCTGCATCCAGTGCCCTGTCAGCCAGTGGCGGATAATCATAGGCGTGAATGAGGTAGTGGGCTACACCGGGGTGCTCAGGTTGTTCGACAAATAGCGGCTCAAGGATAGCGCCAGCCTTTTTCTGATTCACGTAGGTCTTGTCCGTTGGAGGCGCGGTGGCGAGCAAAGCGAGTGCATGAAAAGTAGCTGCTTCATGGTCGTCCGGGTAACGCGCTTGAACCTGTTCCATCGCTCGTTCATAAGCCAGTGCGCGAGTGCCGTGTTCAAGCTTGTCGGCGTCCTTGTAAAACACCTGGATAGCAGCGATATAGTCCCCCTCACGTTGCGTTTTGGCACCGACCAGCTTTGCTTTCTCCATAGCTGCCGTACCCGCTTTCAGGTCGGCGGGACCGGGCGGCTGCCAGATGGGATGGTAGTAGCTCATGGCGATTCCCCAGTACGCCATGCCACACGTGGGGTCTTTCTCCGCGACAGCAGCGAAAGTCTCACTGGCTTTCTCGTACCAAAAGGAATGAAGCATCGCCACGGCGCTTGTGAATTGAGCTTGAACTGACACATCACAGGAGACGGGGAAATTCACCTTGCCGAGTTTTGTCGGATCGCCTGCTGGATGCTCATGCTGAGCAAACGCGGGTGATCCAAACGCGGAACACACGCCGACAAACAGCACCGTGCGAATCAAGTTGAGTCGCCGCATGATGACCTCCCCAGTTGCTAGTCGGTTGTAGGACTGGAACGCCCTACCGCAAGACACTTGTCGGTTATTCTGGGTCGCGACCACACTGAGAGTCAAGCAGGCACTAAGGAATCACGCAGCCGCGAACGATGTCCCCCGAATCCGTTGAACGAACCTAGCGACACTTTCGACGCCAACGTCGCAGAGGCAAGACGGCTATTGCAGCTTCGCGTACTCGGCTTTGGCTTGCTTCAGAGCCGGAGTTAGGCAGGCTTGCGGCGGTTCCGCGATGGTGAACGGCGTGCCTCATGCGCGGTTACAAACTTGTGAGCCATGCCGAGCAAGTCCCGCAGGACATCGGGTGTGACGCGGGACAGTCGAACCAGCACGGTGCTGTAGTTGAGATAGTCGCCGGTAACGTAGTAGACGTCCGGGTCGGCTACGAGCAGTTCGGCGCGGTCGTCGAAGCAGACGCGAACCACAAGCGAATCCGGCTCAGCCGAACGATGAGCAGGCACGCATGCCAAGAGTTTTCCGCGAACCTTGAGCGCGGGTGACCCGTAGGCTGTGATCTCCTCCACGCCAGGCAACGCCAAGCCGATCTTCAGTACGCTATCGAAGTTAATCGTGCTCCCGTGTTTCTTCGAGGTTTTGATCTGCTTCGACGATCTTCCAGTCGCTTTTCATCCGGACTTCGACGTTCGTGCGCCCGAAACGCAAGAACTCGACCCAAAATGTTAACGCCGGCGAAAAAGTGATCCGTTTTAGCCGGTTTAGGCCGGAGCCAGAAATCCATAGAGAGCCCCGGTCGACGGGGACGCGGTAGGAACTTTACAGCAGTTTCTAAATTGATTTTTCCCCGCAGACTTGCGTACCGCTCGAGGTTTCGATTCTCCTCAGTGATTCATTCCCCATGAAACCTGAGGAGTCGGCTTGATCCAGTCCCGCCGTTGTCGGTATTGCCAAGGTGCGTTTCAGCCTTCTGTTTATCGTCCCCAGCAAAGGGTGTGCGGCCGACCGGAGTGTCAACGTCGGAGGCGCAGCGATTATCACCGCAAGAAACTAGCGAGTGATCCCGAGTATCACCAGGTCGCACTGGAAAGCCAGAAGCAGTGGCGGGAGGAACATCCCGACTATCAGAAGCACCGGCGGCAGAACCAGGAGGTGCGGGAAAACAACCGTCAAGGTCAGCGGCGGCGCGACCAGAAGCGGCGCCTGCGGCGGCTTCTTGACAAGAACAACTTAGCTTTGGACTTAAAGCATTCCGCATCAGAGGTTTGGCTGTTGGGTCCGGAACTGCGTGATCTTGACAAGAACAACTTAGCTTCGGCGCAAGTCCTGATCCTGCCATCGCTTAGCATTTTGCCGGCGATGATTGGTCCATCTTGACGAGAACATCCCTATGGCGTGTGAAGGTGGGGTGGCTTTATTACGGTTACAGCACAGTCATGCTGACCCCAGAACAAATCAACACGATTCATCGCCTGCACTGGTCCGAGCACTGGTCGGTGCGCAAGATTGCCCGCCATGTTCACCTGGCACGCAGAACCATCTCTCAGTATCTGGCCACACCGGCGCGCAGGGCCGCTCGCCGGCAACGTGCCAGCAAACTGGATCCATTCAAGTCCACCATTGGGGAGTGGCTGGAGCAAGACCCGAACGCCAGTGCCATGGTGATTGCGCAGCGACTCCGTCCGCTTGGCTTTACCGGTGGACTGAGCATCTTGAAAGATTACTTACACGCGGTGCGAACTGAGACTGCGGCCAAGCGTGCCTATGTGCGCATGGAGCCAGGGCCGGGTGAACGCTTCGAGATCGACTGGGGTCACTTCGGTGCACTTCTCTACCAGGGTCACGCGCGCAAGCTCTATGCCTTCTGCCTGGTGGAATGTCACAGCCGCAAACTGTTTGTCGAGTTTACTCACAGTCAGAGTTTCGAGACCTTCGTGCGCTGTCACATCCACGCCTTCCAGTTCCTGGGCGGAATCGCACGGGAACTGTGGTTCGATAATCTGGCCACGGCGGTCGCCGAACACGATGGCAACCTGGTGCGGTTTCATCCCCGCTTTCTGGCCTTCGCTCGCGAATACAGTTTCCTGCCTCGCGCTTGCCATGTGCGGGCGGCCTGGGAAAAAGGAAAAATCGAAAGAGCGGTGAGATATTTACGGCAGAACTTCTGGCCGCTGCGCACGTTTAGCGATTTAACTGATGTCAACCTGCAGGCGCGACACTGGCTGGAACAGGTGGCCAATCAACGTCGCCATCGCGAAACCGGAGAGACTCCCGCAGCGCGCTTTCAACCCGAGACTCTGCGCGCTCTGCCCGTGATCGTGCCCGACTATCGTGACACCGCGGAGGCTCTGGTCCACAAAGATCTCCGGCTGTCGTTCGATGTCAACCGCTACTGCGTGCCGCCGCGTTATGTTGGCCGCCACCTCACCATCAAGGCCGACGCTTCCGCGGTCACCATCTACGACCAGTATCAGGAGATCGTTTCCTACGCTCGTTGCTGGCAGCGCGGGCAAACTTTAGGTGCCGAGCGTTTTCAAAAAGAACTGTTCACCCAGTTAGCGGCCGCGCAGCGCTCGGCCGAACAACAGCGCCTGGTCCGCTGGCTCGGTCCGGCTTCGGAAGCCTACTTGCGCGGCTTGGCCGATACCGACCGCTCGCTGACCCGGCAAGTCCGCGAACTGCTCCTTCTCATTCGTGAATATGGACCCGACGCCGTGGCGGCCGCCATAACCCAGGCTCATGCTGCCGGCGCGTTTGGTGCCGGTTACATCGCCAACCTTCTCCGTCAACAACGAATGCGGCGCGACGTGCAGCCTCCTCTTCGCTTCCAAAACCCACAACTCAATGAACTGGCCACCGATCCACTCTCGTTGGCCGACTACGACTCTTTCATACTCCGTTCCAAAAAGGACTCCGATGCGGTGTGTCCGAAGAATCGTCCAGCACCTCGCGAATCCGGGCGACTGCGTTATTCAGCCCGTGATCGAAGTCGACGAAGGTGTGGCCGGCCACAGCTTGGAATGCAATTCTTCACGGGTGACCAGCTCGCCAGCGCGTTCAACCAGTCCGGCCAACACTCGAAAGGGCTGGCCAGGGAGCCGTAATCGCATCCCGCTCTTGCGCGGTTCTCCAGCTTGAAGATTTATCTCAAAGGTGCCGAAGCGTCGCACTGCGGAGGCCTGCGTTGCGTCCGGCATGGGGGACCCTGCGAGCCACAGCGTATCACAAAAACTGCGCCCCTCGGAGATGGGCCCTCATCCCGTCTGCAATGAAGCACTTAACTTCTGATCCGAATTTGATGCGAAAAGGAGCGCCGCTGCATTGACCTTGGCAAGCCTAGCAGGCGAAGATCGCACGCGTCGCTACACCATGCCGGTTCGACCGGCGCAAGGAGATAGCTTATGACGATACATTGCTCAAGACGTAAACTGACGTTAGTCCTCGGTCTCAGCCTCCTGGCGGGTGGAGTCATCTATGCTGCGGTCGCCCTTGAATTGTGGGTCGGCGCGAGCGACCATATCGGATTGTGGAACGGCCCGGCCACATTGACAGCCAGAACGCTCAAGACGCCGGTCGGCGAGACGACAGGTGCATGGCATTATCATCCCGGGTATGTGTATAACGTCGTAAGGCAAGGCACGATCACCGTCGAGGATGGATGCGGCAACGTCCAGTCGTTTAGCGCAGGGCAGGCTTTTGAGACGTCCGAGGGCCGCGTCCATAGAGCGTATAACTTGGGCGGCGTGGACGCTATCGAGTCCAATATGTTCGTAGGCCCGCCGGGCCGACCGATAACGGTGCTAATCCCAAATAACGAGCGTCGTTGCGGTCCACCGAGCAGCGTCGATGAATGTAAGGGCGATGGTTGGGCAAGCTTTAACCATCCGAGTCCATTCGCAAATCAAGGAGAGTGCATTGCGTACGTCAATCATCGACCAAGGGTCACCGTGCTTGTTCCCGAGGATCCCTTACGTTAGCCGCTTTAGCTGCTGGATAAAAAGCTCTGTTCGTGGAACCGATGAAGTAGTAGGCCCGCCAGCATAAACTTGTGGCGGTTAGCCGATGTAGGCGAAAGAGGGCGGCAGCTGAAGAACAAAGGTGAGAAGAGTGTGTGTGAGCCAAGGATCTGAGGCGGTTGGGTGACGGTTGTTCAAGTACCACACGTCCTGGCGCGGTTCTGTGAAAAAAGGAGACTTCAAGTGAAAAAGCTTGGGTGGGTCATTTTGAGTGTCGTGGTTCTCGGTGTCGTCGCAGCATATGCGCAAACGTCTCGCAATGTGTCGGTGTTTTCAACGGGGTTCTCGAATCCTCGTGGTCTCAAATGGGGGCCGGATGGCAACCTCTATGTAGCGGAGGGAGGAATCGGCGGCGACATTTCGACGGTAGGAAAATGCAAGCAGGTTGTGCCTCCGATCGGCCCCTACACCGGAGGATTTAATGCGAGAGTCTCGAAGGTCACTCCGGATGGATCGCGCTCCACTCTTGTGAAAGGCCTTCCCTCGACGAAGGCCGCAGTCGGTTTTGTCAGCGGCGTAGCCGATGTCGCATTCATCGGCAACCAGCTCTACGCGCTGATCGTGGGCGGTGGTTGCTCTCACGGACATGCTAGATTCCCGAATTCGGTGCTGAAGGTCAACACCGACGGATCTTGGACTCGAGTCGCGAATCTCAGTGCATTCCTGCCGCTCCATCCCGTCAAGCACCCCAACAAGGGCGATTTTGAGCCCGATGGAACCTGGTTCAACCTGATTGCGGTGGACGGCAGTCTTTACGCGGTAGAGCCCAACCACGGAGAGGTTGACGTCATTACTCCGGAAGGCGTCGTAACCCGCCTGATCGACGTTTCTCAGACGCAAGGCCACATAGTTCCCACTTCCATTGCGCGCGTCAAAAACGGTTTTTTCATTTCAAACCTAAACACGTTCCCCATCAATCCTGGTAGCTCAGCGCGCTACACCGTCAGCAACCTGGGCGAGGTAACGAAGATCAAGTCGGGATTGACCGCAGTCGTAAGCATCCTTGTGAACGACGACGATACTTACTTCTTAGAACTGAGCACCGATGCGGGTCCCCCCGTGCCCGGCAAAGGCGCAGTTGTCCGCTTGCGCGGCGGCACGTTCAAAACAATTGCCGACGGTCTCAGCCTTCCGACCGGAATGACGCTCGGCCCAGACGGCGCGCTGTACGTTTCCAACATAGGGATAGGTGCCCAGGGAGCCGGAGAGATCGTCAAGATCACGCTCCCGTAAACACGCACAAATTCGGAATGCCTCGCGTCAGGCCAACGTGGGGCGTTCTGCGTCATGGTCCAAGCCGCCTGAACGTGATAGTCGCGAGAACCGAAAGCACAAACACCATGGCTATTGCCGACACGGCACTTGGCGCACGCAAGCGCACCCCCGGTTCTCCGGGCTGATCCGCATACTATCAGAGCGCAATAGTCCGTAAGTACACGGGACTCGATCCTTCCGGTCCGCGTTACTGTTGCAAAGTCCCGATTACGCTCAAAACCCGGTCAATCATCGTAATTCTGATTGCGCCATCGGGGCTGATGGTCAGGTTGGAGTAAGGTGTGGAAGCGTCAGAAGCGTTGAGATCGTGGACCGCCAGTTCTACCATGGGGTTGCGTGATATCCGTAATAAACCCAGCGACCGTAGGGGAATGGAGTCAATCCCTAGGGATTAAGAATCCGATACGCGTTGCCATAAGGCGCCCAACCAGGAGCGGTTGCGGAGTGTCTGGAATAGGATTGGTCAAGGAAGCGCCGGAACCGAAATCCTCGTTGGTTGATTCGTCTGCTTCTTTGGTTTGGCCAGCTTTGATCGTCTTGCCTGCGATGGTTTCGA
>Ga0210401_10001527_pt1 | contig 26773 bp, 25 predicted proteins | sample IncBWH32MmetaG_FD_150866 | JGI IMG/M metagenome (GOLD analysis project Ga0210401, IMG submission 150866) | Forest soil microbial communities from Barre Woods Harvard Forest LTER site, Petersham, Massachusetts, United States - Inc-BW-H-32-M | ecosystem: Environmental > Terrestrial > Soil >...
TTGCCACGGACAACGGCAGCGTGTTCCTGGCCGTCAACCCGACGCCCCTGGGCCCGGGCCTGTCCAGGACCTACCTGGTGCAGGGCGGCACGGGGCTGAGCGTGGGCACGCTGGTGCGGGGGCTGAGCGGGCTGCTGGCCACGGGCCAGGCCTCCCTGGCCAACGCCGCGGCCACGGGCATCCCGCTGAATTCGGCCACCATGACCCTGCCCGCTCCGACGCCTTCCGCCACTCCGGTGGTGACGGACACCAGCACTCCGACCGCGTCCGCCACGCCCTTGGTGGCGCCGACCAACACCCAGACGCCGTCCCCCACGCCGGTGCTGACGCCCACCAACAGCTGGACTCCCTCGGCCACCCCGGTGTTCACCCCGACCAAGACCCGGACGCCCTCGGCCACGCCGGTGCAGTCGCCGACCGACACGGGCACCGCCACCGCGTCCCCGGTTCAGTCGGCCACGGACACGCCCGTTCACTCGCCCAGCAGCACCCGGACGCCCACGGACACGCCCGTGCCCAGCCACACCTTGACGCCCGTGCCGACCCGCAGCTTCACCCGCACCGACACGCCCACGCGCAGCCCCACGCCCGTGCCCACGGTCAACCCCAACAGCCCCACCCCGACCCTGACGCCCGCCGCGCCGGCGGTGCTCAGCCGCAACCTGTTCCGCCCGTCCCAGGGGCCGCTGGGCATCAGCTTCAAGGTCTTGAAGAACGGATCGGTCACCGTGCGGGTCTACGATCTAAGCGGCGCCCGGGTGCGGACGGCCTACCAAAGCTACGCCGCCACAGGCTCCGGCTGGATCCAGGCCATCTGGGACGGGCGCAATGACCGCGGCCAGGAAGTGGCCACGGGCCTTTATGTGGTCAGCATCCAGGGCGGCGGCATCCAGCGCCTCTTGAAGGTGGCTGTGCTGCGCTGAGGCGGCCGGCTGTGTCCAATCTCACGTTCCATCCGTGAGCCAGCTCACGGCGGCGCGTCCCGCGCCCTGCCATCCTTAGGCCATGACTATTCCCGCTTTCCATGCCCAATCCAGCCTGAAGCGCCATTACATGGACAAGGCCGAGTTCCACCAGTGGACCGACGCCTTTGCCAAGGGCGTGTACTGGGATCCGGAGTCGCGCCGCGGCTGCGCCGTGGGCTGCTGGAGCCAGGATCCCCAGGGAGGGCACGCGGCCCTGGCCCTGGCCATGGGCGTGCCCGAGGAGTTGCTGCGCCTGGCGGACGGGCTTTTTGAGGCCCTGCCCGAGGAGGCCTTCAGGGCCTGGCCGGCCCGCTTCGCCGAGGCGATCCCCCCGGGCGCGGACCTGGGCGGGGTGTGGGCGCAGATGCTGCGCTGGATGCTTTTTGACCCGGCCTGGGGGCTGGCGGCCCTGGGCCGGCGCCACGGGCCCGACAGCGTGTTCGGCGACGTGGAAACCTACTTTGACTGGCGCACCGAAGGCCTGGAGGTCCCCAAGGAATTGGAGGAGGGCCTCGGCAAGGCGATTGAACAGATGGTCCAGGCGCTCACCCGGTGGCGGCCCTGGGACGATTTTGCCCGGGAAGATGTTCGCGCCCACCAGGCCCTGAACGCCGTGTGGCTGGCCCGCGGCAATGGCCCGCGCCAGCTGGACCAGGCCGCCTGGGCCTGCCGGGCCGCCTGGGCCGCCGCCGAGCCCTACACCTTGGCCCAGGCCGAGGCCTTGTTGGACGCCTTGAAGGAAGCCCCGTTGTCGGCCGAGCCCCGGCCATAAAACCCCTTTGCCACAGGCTTTTTCATTAAAATGTGCGGCCCGGACAAGCGGGCCTTTTACGCCGGGCGTATTCATATTAGATTGTTCCCTCCACAGACCTTCCAAGGACCCGCCCCATGGCTTCTGAAGACATCCTCATCATCGGCTCCGGCATCGCCGGCTTCACCGCCGCCATCTACGCCAGCCGGGCCAACCTGAACCCCCTGGTGCTCAGCGGCATGCCGCTGGACGGCGGCGGCGGCGTGCTGGGCGGCCAGCTCACCACCACCACCGAGGTGGAGAATTTCCCGGGCTTCGAGCACGGCATCCAGGGCCCCGACCTGATGAGCACGGTGCAGAAGCAGGCCGAGCGCTTCGGCACCCGGGTGGAGCAGGACCACGTGGAGAGCGTGGACTTCAGCCAGCGCCCCTACGTGGTGAAGACGGTCAACGGAAAGACCTACGAGGCCGCCAGCCTGATCATCTCCACGGGCGCCAGCGCCAAGTACCTGAACCTGCCCAGCGAAAACCGGCTGAAGGGCCGCGGGGTGAGCGCCTGCGCCACCTGCGACGGCTTCTTCTTCCGCGGCAAGGAGCTCTACGTGATCGGCGGCGGCGACACGGCCATGGAAGAGGCCATCTTTTTGACCAAGTTCGCCAGCAAGGTCACCATCCTGCACCGCCGCGGCGTGTTCCGGGCCAGCCCGATCATGCTGAAGCGGGCCAAGGAGAACCCCAAGATCGAGTTCCGCACGCCGTTCACCGTGGACGAGGTGCTGGGCGAGAACAAGGTGGAAGGCCTGCTGCTGCGCAACACCGAGAGCAACCAGACCGAGACGGTGAAGGCCGACGGACTGTTCATGGGCATCGGCCACACGCCCAACACCGCGGCCTTCAAGGGCCTGGACATGGACGAGGTGGGCTACCTCATCACCGACGAGCGCACCCGCGCCCTGGTGCAGGGCCGGCCCTTGGACGGCGTCTTCGCCGCGGGGGACGTGTCCGACACCCGCTACCGCCAGGCCATCACGGCCGCGGGCAAGGGCTGCGCCGCCGCCCTGGAAGCCATCCGCTTCCTGGAAGATGTGCACCACGTGCCGCGCGCCGTGGGCGCCGAGGCCTGAAGCTCAGCGACATTCCGGAGGCGGCACTTGATCGGCGGAGAGGAACCATTGGGTGGGGACGGGCGCGGGCCCAGGACGGACGGATCGGAACTGGCGGCATGGGTGTTGGGCGGGCTGGCCTTGGCCGGCGCATTCGCGTGGGCCTGGAGCCGCGTGCACTTTGTCTGCGACGACGCCTACATTGTCTTCCGCTACGCGCGCAACATAAGGATGGGCCTGGGGCCCGTGTTCAACCCGGCGCCCTTCCATCGGGCCGAGGGCTACACCAGCCCGCTGTGGCTGGCGCTCATCTGGACGGCATGGGTGCTGGGCTGTGCGCCGCCCGTGGCGGCCCAGGCCATGGGCCTGGCCTGCGGGCTGGCAACGCTGGCCCTGGCCGTGCGCCTGGCCCGGCGGCACGGGCTGGCGCAAGGGCTGGGGGCCGGACGGCCCTGGTACCTGCTGCTGCTGGGCTTGGGCCTGGCCCTGAACCACACCTTTGTGGGCTGGTCCGCGGCCGGGCTGGAGACGCCGCTCTTCGCCCTGCTCGCGTTGGCCTGGACCGCCGAAGCCCTGGGCGGGGACCGCGGCCCAGGGTCCCTGGCCCGCCTGGCCGGCCTGGCGGTGCTGCTGACCCTGACCCGTCCAGACGGCGCCCTGTTCGCCCTGGCCACCGTGGCGCAGGCCCCGGCCTGCGCCCGCCGCGCCGGTTTCCGCGGCTGCGCCCTGGCCCTGGCGCCCTTCCTGGTCCTCCTCATCCACCTGGGGTGGCGGCGCTGTTACTACGGGGATTGGCTGCCCACCACTTACTACGCCAAGGTGCAGGGCGCCCATCCCGCCTTGGGCCTGGAATACCTCACGCTGTCGGCCATGGAATACCTGGCGTGGATCTGGGCGCCTCTGCTGGCCTTGTCGCTGCGGCCCCCGTCCGGCAGGCCGGCCAAGCGGGTCCTGGCCGCGGCCCTGCTGCCGAACCTGGGCATCCTTTGCTTCACCGTGCTGTGGGTGGGCGGGGACCATTTTGAATTCCGGCCCTTCCTCTTCACGGTGCCGCTGGCGGCCGTGGGCCTGGCCTGGGCCGCCGACCGCCTGCCGCGCGCGGCGGCCTGGGGCGCGGCCACGGCCTTCGCCCTGGGCGGGCTGGTCCTGCCCTGGGCCCGCTACGCGGCCATGCTGCCGCTGGACGCGAGCGGTGAAAAGCACTTCATCGAAGTGCCGCTGGCGCCGCTGGCCCCGGCCTGGGCGCGGCCCTACCTGCATGTGACCGACTCGCTGCAGGCCGACCTGGTGGACCATTACGACGCCGTGCGCCTGCGGGAACACCAGGATTTCTCGGCCTACCAGCTGGCCAGCCTGGCGCCGCTGGCGGCCCTCAGCCCGGCGCAGCTGGGTCCGATGCCCATCGTGCTGGAACGCGCGGTCGGCATCCTCGCCTGGGTGATGCCGGGCGTCCGCATCCTGGACTACTTCGGGCTGAACAACTACGTGGTGGCCCACGCCGGCTACTACAGCCCGCAGTACATGGTGGCCCACACCACCTCGCCGCCGGACGGCTACCTGGCCAGCCTGCAGCCGCTTTTCACCGTGGCCCGCGCGCCGGGGAAGGTGGGGCTGGCCGGCCGCCCCTCGGTGGATCCGGACCGCGCCCAGAAGATCGCGGCCGTGGAGCAGGCCTACGTCGCCTGGGTCCAGGCGGGCGCCCCGCTGCCCGAGCCGGCCGCGCGCTGGGCCTCGGGCGTGGCGTTCCGCTGAAAAAAGCCCCATCATAGGCGCTTAAAGTTCTTTCCAGAGGTCAGGCATGCCCAACCAGAAGAGCATCGACGCGCCCCGCATCCAAGGCATCACCCGCGGACCCATGCCGGCCTCGCGCAAGGTCTACGTGCCAGGGACCCTGCACCCGGACCTGCGGGTGCCCGTGCGCGAGATAGCCCAGACCCCCACCTTCGTGGGCAAGGGCGACGCCCGCATGCCCGTGCCCAACCCGCCCGTGCAGGTCTACGACACCACCGGGCCCTACACGGACGGGGCCGCCCAGCTGGACCTGACCCGGGGGCTGGAGCCCCAGCGCACGGCCTGGATCGAGCGCCGCAACGACACCGAGCTGCTCAGCGGCATCAGCTCGGCCTACGGCCGCGAGCGCGAGCAGGATGCCTCGCTGAAGGGCATCCGTTTCCCCAACCTGCGGGCCCCCCGGCGGGCCAAGGCCGGCGCCAACGTCAGCCAGATGCACTACGCCAAGCGGGGCATCATCACCCCGGAGATGGAGTACGTGGCCATCCGCGAGACCCAGCGCCAGCAGGACTTTGTGGCGCTGCAGCACCCCGGCCACAGCCACGGCGCCAGCCTGCCCAAGGCCTTCACGCCCGAGTTCGTGATGCAGGAGGTGGCCCGCGGCCGCGCCATCATCCCGGCCAACATCAACCACCCCGAGCTGGAGCCCATGGCCATCGGGCGCAACTTTTTGGTGAAGATCAACGCCAACATCGGCAACAGCGCGGTGGCGTCGGGCATCGAGGAAGAAGTGGAGAAGATGGTCTGGTCCATCCGCTGGGGCGCGGACACGGTGATGGACCTGAGCACGGGCAGGAACATCCACGAGACCCGCGAGTGGATCCTGCGCAACAGCCCCGTGCCCATCGGCACCGTGCCGATCTACCAGGCCCTGGAAAAGGTGGGCGGCAAGGCCGAAGAGCTGACCTGGGAGCTCTACCGCGACACGCTCATCGAGCAGGCCGAGCAGGGCGTGGACTACTTCACCATCCACGCCGGCGTGCTGCTGCGCTACGTGCCCCTGACCGCGCGCCGGGTCACCGGCATCGTCAGCCGCGGCGGCAGCATCCTGGCCAAGTGGTGCCTGGCGCACCACCAGGAGAATTTCCTCTACACCCACTTCGACGAGATCTGCGAGATCATGAAGGCCTACGACGTGAGCTTCAGCCTGGGCGACGGGCTGCGGCCGGGCAGCGTGGCGGACGCCAACGACGCGGCCCAGTTCGGCGAGCTGGAGACCCTGGGCGAGCTCACCAAGAAGGCCTGGGCCCACGACTGCCAGACCATGATCGAGGGGCCGGGCCACGTGCCCATGCATATGATCCAGGAGAACATGACCAAGCAGTTGGAGGTCTGCCACGAAGCCCCCTTCTACACCCTGGGCCCCCTGACCACCGACATCGCCCCGGGCTACGACCATTTCACCAGCGGCATCGGCGCGGCCATGATCGGCTGGTTCGGCTGCGCCATGCTCTGCTACGTGACGCCCAAGGAGCACCTGGGCCTGCCCAACCGCGAGGACGTGAAGGAGGGCGTGATCACCTACAAGCTGGCGGCCCACGCCGCGGACCTGGCCAAGGGCCACCCCGGCGCCCAGCTGCGCGACAACGCCCTGAGCAAGGCCCGCTTTGAGTTCCGCTGGGAGGACCAGTTCAACCTGGGCCTGGACCCGGAGCGCGCCCGCAAGTTCCACGACGCCACCCTGCCCCAGGACGCCATGAAGGAGGCGCACTTCTGCTCCATGTGCGGCCCCAGCTTCTGCAGCATGAGCATCACCGAGGATGTGCGCGCCTACGCCGACCAGCTGGGCGTCAGCGCCGAGGACGCCCTGGCCAAGGGCATGGAAGAGAAGAGCAAGGAATTCCTGAGCAAGGGGGCCCAGATCTACCAGAAGGTGGAGGGCTGAGATGAACCCGATCGAGCAGAGCCAGGCCACCCTGCTGACGCGGTCGCAGGCGGCCGTGCGGCAGGCCCGCGTCCACCGCGACCGCGGGGACGTGGACACGGCCGCGTACCTTTACGCCCACGCCCTGGAATGGGCCGAGACCGCCGAGGCCCGGGCCGGCCTGGCCTGGACCCTGGCCTACGCCGGGCGCCTGGACGAGGCCGCCCGCGAGTGCCGCCGGGCCATCCTGGCCGAGCCCGACGACGGGCGGGCCTGCAACGACCTGGGCGTCTACCTCATGCAGGCGGGCGAGGACGAGCAGGCCCTGGTCTGCCTGGAGCAGGCCGCCGCGGCCAAGGTCAATCCGGACCGCCATTTTCCCTGGTACAACATGGGCCGCATCCACGAGCGCCGCGGCGCCGCGCCCCTGGCCCAGGACTGCTACGGCGAGGCCCTGCGCCTGGACCCGGCCTTTGACGCGGCCCAGCGGGCCCTGGAGCGGGTCCGGCGCAAGGCGCACTGACGCGGATGGACAAAAAAAGACCCGGCCTCGCGGCCGGGTCTTTTTTTATTGGGCTGCTTCGGCTTTCAGGCCGCCTTGAGGGCCGCCCTGGCGCGGTCCCAGAGCGCGGCCACCTCCGGGCCGGCCAGGTCGGCCGCCGGGGCGGCCTGCCATTCGTCCGGGTCAAAGCAGTTCCCGGGCAGCAGGGGGGCCCCGCCCAGCTGCCCTTCCTGCTCAAAGACCACCAGGCCCAGCCCGGGCTCAGGCAGCCAGTGCCGCTCCAGCGGCTCCACCCTCAGCTCCAGCTTGTCCAAGGCCAGCTCACGGCCGTCCGCCAGGGGCCACAGGCCCTCGTTGGCGTAGGGCCATTTCACCAGGTCCTTGTAGCGCTCGGCCTCCTCGCGGTCCATGAAGTGCAGGCCGCTGGCGGGTCCGTGCTCGCTGACGTTGAAGAGCCGGTAGACGCGCACGTCAGAGGCCCTTCAGCCATTCCAGCACCGTGCGCAGCGGGATACCCGTGCCGCCGGCCGGGCTGACGCCCTCGTCCGCCTTCAGGAACGCGGGCCCGGCGATGTCGAAGTGCACCCAGGCCTTGGTGGTGACGAACTCCTTCAGGTAGAACGCGCCCGCCATGGTGCCGGCCTCGCCGCTGGCCCCGATGTTCTTGATGTCGGCCAGCTTGCTTTCGATGTGGGCGTGGTAGAGCTCGGGCAGCGGCAGCTGCCAGAAGTGCTCGCCCGTGCGCTTGCCCAGGGCCGTGAACTTCTGGCACAGGGCGTCGTCGCCCAGCACGGCGCTGATGTTCATGCCCAGGGCGGCGATGGCGGCGCCGGTCAGGGTGGCGAAGTCCAGGATCACGTCGGGCTTGAGGGTCTCGGCGTAGAGCAGGCCGTCGGCCAGGATCACGCGGCCCTCGGCGTCGGTGTTGAGCATCTCGGCGGTGCGGCCGTTTTTGTACCTTATGATGTCGCCGATCTTGATGGCGTCCGCGCCGGGCAGGTTCTCGGTGACCGGGGCGCAGGCGTGGACCTCCACGGGCAGCTTCAGCTTGGCCGCCAGCAGGCCCAAGGCCAGCACCGTGGCCGAACCGGCCATGTCGCACTTCATGTCCAGCATGCTGCCGGCCGGCTTGAGGCTGAGGCCGCCGCTGTCAAAGGTGACGCCCTTGCCCACCAGGGCCACGCGTTTGCGGGCTTTGCCCTTGGGCGTGTAGTGCAGGTGGATGAAGACCGGCGGGTTGGCGCTGCCCTGGTTCACGGCCATGAGGCCGGCCATGGGCCAGGCCGCGATGGCCTTCTTGTCCAGCACCTTGAGGCTCAGGCCGGGCACGCCCTTGGCCAGCTTGGCGATGTCCTGGGCGTACTTGGCGGGGTACTTCTCGCTGGGCCCCCGGTTGACCAGGTCGCGCACCAGGATCACGGCCTCGCAGGCCAGCCGCCGCTCCTCCAGCACCGCGGCGCTGCCCTTGGGCGCGCCCACCAGGACCAGGCGCTTGAGCTCGGGCTCCTTGGGCTTGGCTTCCTTCGGCGTGCCCTTGGCTTCGGTGAACTTGTAGAGGCCCAGCCAGGCGCCCTCGGCCACGGCGCCGGCCTGCTCCTTGGTGGCGCCCTTGGGCAGGCAGAGCTGGGCCGCCTCCGTCTTCAGGTCGCGGCTGCGGCGGGCGGCGGCCATGCCCGCGCGGCGGTACACTTCCAGGTCCGCGTCCTTGGCCTTGCCCAGCCCCAGGATCAGGCTGCGGGAGGTGGGCACGTAGAAGGACTGGTCCTTTTTGCCGCTGAAGCCGTCGGCCTTCGCGGCCGCGGCCATGGCTTCGTCCGCGCACGTGTGTTTGACCAAGGAATCGCCTTCATGGACCAGGCAGATGCACAAGCCGGCTCTAACGCCTTTGGGCAGGGACTCTACGATTTCGATCAAGGGGTCCTCGAAAGGGCTGGCTGAATTAGCCTTGGAATGGAAAACTATTATCGTTTCATACGGTGACCTTTGTCAAAAGGTGGCCCAGCCGGCCCCACCTCTCCTGGAGTCCCATGCTCTTCGCCAGCCTGATCTTCGTCCATGTCCTCTTCGGCATGCTCTGGGGCGTGGGAGCCTTCATCGTGGCCTTCTTCGTCATCCCGTCGGTGATCGAGGCCGGGCCGGGCGCCGGGCCGGTGATGGGCGGCATCATCGTGAAGCGCAAGTTCCCCATCTTCATGACCGTGTGGGCCCTGCTGGCCGTGGCCAGCGGACTGTGGCTCTGGGTGATCGACTTCAACGGCAAGGGCGGCCTGGCCTGGCTGGAGCGGCCGGAAGGCGCGGTGCTCACCTTGGCCGCCTTGGGCGCCTTGCACGCCTTTGTGAAGGGCCTGCTGGTGCAGAAGCCCACGGCCGAGAAGCTGGGGGCCCTGGGCGCCCAGCTGGCCCAATCCCAGGGCAAGCCGGATCCGGCGCTGCTGGAGGATCTGAAGGCCACCCAGGCCAAGCTGGCCAAGATCGCCCTGGGCGTGGCCCGCGAGCTGATGGGCGTGGCCGCGTTGATGGCCCTGCACCAGCTGCTGGCCCAGTTCTAGGACCAGCCATGGACGAGCCCAAAGCCCGGGGCACCAGGACCGGCTTCACCACCGGCGCCAACGCCACGGCCTGCACGGTCGCGGCGTTGCGGGGCTTGTTCACGGGACAGGACCAGGCCGAGGCCCGGATCACCCTGCCCGAAGGCCAGACCCCGGTCTTCAAGATCGAGTGGACCAAGCGCGAGAAGGGCGCGGTCACCTGCGCGGCCATCAAGGACGGCGGGGACGACCCGGACGCCACCCACAAGGCCGAACTGCGCGCCACCGTGGCCCTCAACCACCAGCCCGGGGTGGTGCGCTTTCTGCAGGGCGAAGGCGTGGGCAAGGTCACCCTGCCCGGCCTGGGCCTGGAGGTGGGCGGCCCGGCCATCAACCCGGTGCCCCGCAGGATGATGACCGAACACGCCCTGGCGGTGTTGAAAGACTTTGGAAAAGAAAACGAGGGCGTGGACATCACCGTCAGCGTGAAGGACGGGGAAGCCATCGCCAAGAAGACCCTCAACGCGCGCCTAGGGATCCTGGGCGGCATCAGCATCCTGGGCCGTAGCGGCATCGTGTACCCCTATTCCACGGCTGCCTATGTGGCCAGCGTGGAGCAGGGGATCGAGGTGGCGGTGCACCAGGGCGCGGACACGGTGGTGCTCACCACCGGCGGCCTCACTGAGCAGTTCGCCATGAAGCTGCTGCCCGAGCTTCCCGAACCCGCCTTTGTGCAGATGGGCGACTACGTGGGCAAGGCCCTGGACCATTGCGTGAAGCTGGGCGTGCGCCGCGCCATCCTGGCCGGCCAGATGGGCAAGGTCTGCAAGCTGGCCCAGGGCGAGGTCCACACCCACGCCCGCAAGAGCTCGGTCGACCTGGGGATGTTGAGCGAACTGGCCGCCGCGGCCGGCGCCCCGCCCGAGACCGTGGACCTGATCGCCAAAGGCACCACGGCCCGCTACGCCTGGGAACTGAGCGCCGGCCAGGCCTGGCAGCAGCCCTTCCTCAACAGCCTCTGCGCCAAAGCCGCCAAGACCGCCAAGGACCATGTGCTGGAAAAGGGCGGCAGCGTGCTGGTGGAGAGCTGGCTCTTCGACTTTGACAAGGGCGACGTGATCGGGAAGGCGGAAGCATGAGCAGCAAAGTGGTCGTCCTCGGCATTTCCGACGGCGGACTGGAATCCCTGACCGCGCGGTCGCGCGCGCTGCTGGACAAGGCCACCTTTGTGGCCGGCGGGGAGCGGCACCTGGCGTTTTGCGCGCAGCTGAAGGTGCCCACGCTGGCCATCACCAACAATCTGAAGGAACTGGCCGAGCGGCTGGCTGAGGAGCTGAAAAAGCCCGACGCGCGGCCCGTGGTGCTGGCTTCGGGCGACCCGCTCTTCTACGGCATCGCGCGCTTCCTGATCAGCAAGCTCACGTCCTCCAAGGTGGAGGTGCACCCCTACCTCAGCTCCATGCAGCTGGCCTTTGCCCGCGCCGGGCTCAAGTGGGATGACGCGGCCTTTGTCAGCGTGCACGGCCGGCCCCTCGACAACCTGGCCACCCTGCCGCCGGACTGCCGCAAGATGGGCGTGTTCACGGATGAGACCAACACGCCTGCAAGGGTGGCGGGCTACCTGATCAGCCTGGGCTGGCACCGGGCCTCCCAGGCCTGGGTGGTGGAGAACATCGAGGGCGACGACGAGAAGACCACCGAGGCCACGCTGGAGGCGCTCACCAGCCAGGACTTCGGGCCCTTGAACGTGGTGGTGGTGGAGCGGCACCAGGTGGTGGACCCGCACGCGTCCTACGCCTTTGGCCTGGACGAGGCCCTCTTTGCCCAGCGCAAGCCCGAGGCCGGGCTCATCACCAAGACTGAGGTGCGGGTGCTCAGCCTGGCCAAGATGAAGCTGTTCCCGGGCGCGGTGGCCTGGGACATCGGCGCCGCCACCGGCTCCGTGGCCATCGAGGCCGCCCGGCTCAGCCGGGGCGGCCGCGTCTGGGCGGTGGAGAAGAACGCCGAAGACTGTGACAATATCCGTGAAAACGTGGCACGATTTCACACCCCCAGCGTGCTGCCTTTGCACGGCACCGCCCCCGACGCCCTGGAGCGCATCCCGGCCGGCGACGACCCGGACGCGGTCTTCATCGGCGGCACGGCCGGCAAGATGGACGCCATCCTGGGCGCCTGCCTGGCCCGGCTGAAGCCCGGCGGCAGCTTGGTGCTGAACACGGTGACGGTGCAGAACACGGCCGAGGCCCTGGACTGGTTCGAGAAAAGCGGCCTGGACTGGGGCTTTTTGCAGGTGCAGGTGAGCCGGGGCAAGGCCATCAAGACGCCCACGCAGACGCTGCACCGGCTGGACGCGTTGAACCCGGTGCATATTTTTTGGGGATCGAAAGCGCTGGGTGCCTGAAGGCCGACCTAAGTCGGCCCGGAAGGCCTGGGCACCCCTACGGGCCGGACATCCCCACGGGTGAACCCTGTCCGCTCCCTCCGGGGTACCCAGGCCTCCCGGGCCTAGGATTTCAAACGACGAAAGGAAGCACATGATCCGCAAAGCCAAGACTTCCGACCTTCCCGCCCTGATGGGCCTCTACGACCACCTGCGCGGCGGCCTGGCCTGGACCAAGACCAAGCCCACGGCTCCGGTCAAGATCCACGCCAAGGCCCTGGAGGCCATGATGAAGCTGCCGGGCTGCCATGTGCTGGTGTCGGTGGAAAAGGGAAAGGTCACGGGCACCTGCACGCTCTACATCCTGCCCCGCGTCTACTACACGGGCCAGCCCTGGGCCGTGCTCGACACCGTGGTGGTGGCCGAGGACTCGCAGGGCCAGGGCCAGGGCACCCGCCTGATCAAGCACGCCATCCAGCTGGCCAAAAAGGCCGGCTGCCGCCAAGTGAACCTGACCAGCAACACCCAGCGCACCCGGGCCCACCGCTTCTACGAAAGCTTGGGCTTTGAAGGCACCTACATCGGCTTCAAGTACGTGTTTTAGATGAAGCTGGCTTTGATCGCCATCACCAAGCACGGGATCGAGCACGCGAAGGCTCTCAAGGCTCAGTTATCCGGCGCGGAATTGTGGGTCAGCGAAAAGCAGAAAGCCCTGGCTCCGGACGCGGACGGCGTGTTCCCCACGATCAAGGACTTCACGGCCCAGGCCTGGGACCACTACGACGGCCTGGTCTACCACGTGAGCCTGGGCGCGGTGGTGCGCACCATCGCCCCGTTCCTCAAGGGCAAGGACGTGGACCCGGCCGTGGTGACCGTGGACGACGGCAAGCGCTTCGCCATCAGCCTGCTCAGCGGGCACGTGGGTGGGGCCAACGAGCTGACCGAGCAGGTGGCCTCCATCCTGGGCGCGCAGAGCGTGGTGACCACGGCCAGCGACGCCCGCGCCACCATCCCCGTGGACATCCTGGGCCGGGAGCTGGGCTGGCGCCTGGAGTCCAAGGATTTTGTGACCCCGGTGAGCGCGGCCGTGGTCAACGAGAAGCCCATCGCGTTTGTGCAGGAGTGCGGGGAGAAGACCTGGTGGACCCGTCCCAGCCCCTTGCCCGCCAACATCAAGGTGTTCCATTCCGTGGCCGAAGCCCGGGCCTGGCCTGCGCCGCCCGCCTTTGCCGGCCCGGAAAGCGCCGCGGTCCAGGTCCCGGGGTTCCAGTTCGGCGCCTGGCTGGTGGTCAGCGACCGGTCGACCGAAGGCCTGAAGTCCGATCTGGGATACGACTGGGAGCGTAGTGTCATTTATAGGCCGCGCACCCTCTGCCTGGGCATGGGCTGCGACGCGGGCACGGACCTGGACGAGGTGCTGGGGCTTTTGAACAGGGGCCTGGCCGAGGCCGGCCTGAGCGGGCTTTGCGTGAAGACCCTGGCTAGCATAGACTTGAAGGCGGGCGAGGAGTCGCTGCGGCTGCTGGCAGAGCACCTGGGCGCCCAGCAGGTCTTCTACAGCCGCGACGAGCTCAACGCCAAGGGCACGCTCAGCACGCCCAACCCGGTGGTGGAGAAGTACACCGGCGCCGTGGGAGTGAGCGAGCCCAGCGCCATGCTGGCCGCGGGCACGGACCAATTGCTGCTGAAAAAGATCAAGAGCACGCGCGCCACACTGGCGGTGGCGCGAAAGGCCTTTTAAACCACCGATCACAAGCCAAAGCCAAGGGCGGCCTAGCGGCTGGAAAGCAAGCCATGAACCGCCTATGGAAATGGACCCGCTCCTTTTTCCTGAGGGAGTGGGGCTTCGCGGACTACCCGGTACGGGTGCTGAAAGTGGAGCATCCGCCCAGGCCGGGCCTGTCGCCCACCCCGCCCTGGACCGCCCAGCTGGAGGGCTGGTGGCAGATGGCCGGCTTCGGCCACAGCCGAGAGCAGGCCCTGGAAGAGCTGGCCGCCAAGTTCGACGAGCACGTCTACCACGGGCATCCCCTGCCGCGGCCCGGGGCCGAGGTCCCCATCGTCCTGGGCACCTACCAGGATGAATTGATGGCCCACGAGGATCAGGAAGAGAAGAAGCAGTCCACCGGCTGACGCGCCGCCCCCCATGGGTCCCCCGTTCTAAGAGATTCCTGCATGAGCGGTTCCATCTACATCATCGGCTTTGGCCCGGGTTCGGCCGCACACCTCACGCCGGCGGCCAAGGCCGCCATTGAGCAGTGCGACACCTGCATCGGCTACCGCACCTACATCGAATTGGTGCGGCCGCTGCTGGCGGGCAAGAAGGTCATCGCCACGGGCATGACCGAGGAGATCGACCGGGGCCGCAAGGCCTACAAGCTGGCCAAGGAAGGCAAGAAAGTGGCCATCGTCAGCAGCGGCGATTCCGGCGTCTACGGCATGGCCGGCCTGACCTACGAGGTGCTGGAGGAGAACGGCTGGGACCCGCAGCACCCGGACGTGGAGGTCTTCGTCATCCCGGGCATCACGGCCGCCTGCAGCATCGGCGCCCTGCTGGGCGCGCCGCTCAACCACGACTTTTGCAGCATCAGCCTGAGCACCCTGCTCACGCCCTGGGAGCGCATCGAGAAGCGCCTACAGGCCGCGGCCGAGGCGGATTTCGTGACCGCGCTCTACAACCCAAAGTCGGCCAAGCGCGACTGGCAGATCGTGAAGGCCCAGGAGATCTTCCTGCAGCACCGCAGCCCCAAGACCCCCGTGGGCGTGGTGAAGAGCGGCTTCCGCGAGGGCGAAATCATCGTGCGCACCACCCTGGACCAGATGGCGGACCAGGAGATCGGCATGCTCACCACCATCATCATCGGCAACAGCCAGACCTATTATTTCAAGGACCTGATGGTCACGCCCCGCGGCTACCGCGGCAAATACGATTTGGAAAAAAAAGGCGGGGACCTGGAGCGGCTGAAGGAAAAAGACAGCGTTCCCACCTGATGGAAGCCGGATCCTGATGTCCCTGCTTTGGTACAAACTGACCCTGGCCCCTGCGCTGGTGGCCATCGCCACCCTGCTGGGGAGGCGCTACGGCCAGATCGCCGCCGGCCTGGTGGCGGGCCTGCCCATCGTGGCCGGCCCCATCCTCTATTTTTACGCCGCCGAGCAGGGCCCGGCCTTCGGCGCGGCCGCGGCCCTGTCCACCCTGCTGGGGCTGGTGAGCCTGAGCCTCTTCACCGTGGCCTACGCCTGGCGCGCCTGGGGCGGGGGCAGCGTGCTGAGCAGCCTGGTGCTGGGCTGGCTGGCCTTCCTGGTTGGCACGGTGCTGATCAACCACCTGCTGGCGACCCGCGAGCCCAACCTGGCCGAGGCCCTGTGTTTCGGCGTGGGCTCGCTGCTGCTGGCCCTGCGCAGCCTGCCCCCCACCCGGGAACCCGGCGCCGGTCCCGCGGTGGCCGTGCCCGCTTGGGACCTTCCGGTGCGCCTGCTGGCCACGGCCCTCCTGGTCTGGTTGCTGACCCATTTTGCCCAGACGCTGGGGCCCACGCTGGGCGGTTTGCTGACCCCCTTCCCCATCGCCAGCACGGTTTTGACGGTCTTCGCCCACAGCCAGGGGGGTAGTGAAGCGGCCCGCTCTGTGCTAAAAGGTTTGCTCCTGGCCTTGAACGCCTTCGCGGCCTTTTGCGCGGTGCTGGCCCTGGCGCTGGCCCCCTGGGGCCTGGCCCCGGCCTTTGGCGCGGCCCTGCTGGCCGCGGCCGCGGTCCAGGCCGCCATGGTCCGGTGGCAGCTGAAACGACAGGGATGAAGCCTCATCCCTGAACACGATGGAAAGGGTGGCCCCATGCCCCGCGGCAACATCAAGATGACCTACTACCTCTGCTACGGCAGCCCGCTCATGGACCGCAGCCTGGACCGCAAGGTGGACACCCTGCGCCTGGAAGGCCAGGGCCGTTTGGACGGATTCAAGCTCGCCTTCAGCCGCCAGGGCGGCCAGCCCAACCTGGAGGCCGCGGCCGGCTCCAAGACCTGGGGCTGCCTGTACCTGGTGGAGGAGCGCATGCTGCCCGAGCTGGACAAGCAGGAGGCCGGAGGCACCCGCCACCAGGGCCAGGCCTACTTCGAAGGCAAGCTGGCCGACTGCGTCTACTACACCTACCCCATCCAGCCGGGCCGGCCCAGCGCCGAGTTTTTGGCGGGCTTCCGCAGCGCCTACGACCAGGCCAGCCTGCCGCTGGCGCCCATTGACCAGGCCCTGGGCCTGGCGGCCAAGTAGCACCTGCCAAGCGTTCCAGGTCGGCAGTCCCCGGGCCCAAGCCTGGCGGCTGCCGACCTTCTTTTTAGGCCCCCATGCAACCCGTCCAATTCATCGGCGCCGGCCCCGGCGACCCCGAGCTGATCACCCTGAAGGGCGCCCGCCTGCTGGCCGAGGCGGACCTGGTGGTCTACGCCGGCAGCCTGGTGCACCCGGACGTGCTCAAGCATTGCCGGCCTGAGGCCGTGCTGGTGGACAGCGCGCCCATCGCGCTGGAGGCCATCACCGACGCCCTCATCGAAGGCTTCCGCGCCGGCAAGAAGGTGGTGCGCCTGCACTCGGGCGACAGCAGCATCTACGGCGCCACGGCCGAGCAGACCAAGCGCCTGGACGCCGCCGGCGTGCCCTGGGAGATCACCGCCGGGGTGAGCAGCTTCCAGGCCGCGGCCGCGGCCCTGGGCGTGGAGCTGACCCTGCCCGGCGTGAGCCAGAGCGTGATCCTCACCCGCGCCGAGGGCCGCAGCACGCCCATGCCCGCGGGCGAGCAGCTGCAGGAGCTGGGCAAGACCGGCGCCACGCTCTGCCTTTTCCTCTCCGCCACCCTGGCCAAGAAGATCGAGTCCGACCTGATCCCGCACTACGGCGCCGACTGCCCCGTGGCCGTGGTGGTCCGCGCCAGCTGGCCCGACCAGGTGGTCCTGCGCTGCACCCTGGACGGCCTCGACGCCGCGTTGAAGGAGGCCAAGGTGACCAAGACCGCCATGATCATCGTGGGCCGGGTGCTGCTGAAAGAGGGTGAGGCGAGCAAGCTCTACGACAAGGCCTTCACCCACGGGTACAGGAGAGCGGAGAAAAGCTGACCTAAATAGTCCAGCGTCCCCGCGAGCCCTCGAGGGCGCCATGCAAACGGACGGCGCCACCTCGGTCTAAACTCTCTTAGCTACCCCAGTTTCAGGGCCTTACAACGCTATGAGAGTTTAGACCGAGGTGGCGGCTTCTTCTTAAAGCCGCCCTCGAGGGCTCACTACCTGCTGAATGAGATCCTCCATGCCCAACCGTCTTTCCCTCGAAAAATCCCCGTACCTCCTCCAGCACGCCTCCAACCCGGTGGATTGGATGCCCTGGGGCGACGAGGCCTTTGCCAAGGCCAAGGCCGAGGACAAGCTTATCTTGGTGAGCATCGGCTACAGCACCTGCCACTGGTGCCACGTGATGGAGCACGAGAGTTTTTCGGACCCCAAGGTGGCAGAACTGATGAACCAAAATTTGGTCTGCGTGAAGGTGGACCGCGAGGAGCGGCCGGATGTGGACCGGGTTTACATGAACGCGGTGATGGCGCTGAGCGGTTCGGGCGGCTGGCCGCTCAACTGCTTCATCACCCCGGACGCCAAGCCCATCTACGGCGGCACCTATTTCCCGCCCCAGCCCGCGTTCCAGCGGCCCTCCTGGACCCAGCTGGTCAGCGCCATTGGCCAGGCCTGGAAGGACCCGTCCCAGCGCCTGAAGATGCAGCAGGATTCCGAGACCCTGACCGCGGCCCTCAAGCGGCTGGAGCGGCCCGCGGAGGCGCTTGGCGAGCCCGGCGCGGCCCCGCTCAACGACGTGTTCAAGCAGCTGCGGGCCAGCTACGACGACGAGCACGGCGGCTTCACCAACGCGCCCAAGTTCCCCATGCCGGGCTACCAGGCCCTGCTCTTCCGCCTGAGCCGCCGTTTCGCCCTGGAAGGCCGGGCCGCGGACTCGGCCCAGGCCGCGCAGATGGCCCTGGACACCCTGCGGGCCATGGCCCGCGGCGGCATCCACGACCAGCTGGGCGGGGGCTTTGCCCGCTACAGCACGGACGAGCGCTGGCACGTGCCGCACTTCGAGAAGATGCTCTACGACAACGCCCAGCTGGCCCTGAACTTTTTGGACGCCTGGCAGCTGAGCCAGGACGGGGACTTCGCCCGGGTGCTGCGCAGCCTGGTGGCCTACGTGCTGCGCGACCTGAAGGCGCCGCAGGGGGGATTTTTCAGCGCCGAGGACGCCGACTCGCTGCCCCAGGCCACCGACACAGTGAAGAAAGAGGGCGCCTTCTACGCCTGGCCCAAGCCCGAGATCGACCAGCTGCTCGGCCCGGAACTGGGCCCGCTCTTCTGCGCGGCCTACGGCGTGGAGGCCCACGGCAACGTGGATTTCGACCCGCACCAGGAGTTCAACACCCTGAACGTGCTCCACGACCGGCGCGGCACCCTGGCCGGCATGACCGGCGGGACCGCGGACCTGGCGCCGGAGGCGCTGGAGCAAAAGCTGGCCCAGGCCCGGACGGTCCTGTTCCAGGCCCGCGAAAAACGGCCGCGCCCGCACCGGGACGAGAAGATCCTGAGTAGCTGGAACGGCCTGATGATCGCGGCCCTGGCCAAGGCCGGCGCGGCCTTGGGCGAAGGCGCCTGGGTCGACGCGGCCGCGGCCGCGGGCCGGTTCTTCCTGGGCACCATGTGGGACCCATCCAGCGGGCGGCTGTGGCGGCGCTGGGCCGGGGGTGAGGCCGCGATCCAGGGCCAGGCCGACGACTACGCCTTCCTGGCCTGGGGCTTTTTGGAGCTGCACCAGGCCACCCTCGACAGCTCCTGGCTCGAGGCCGCCCAGGCCCTGCTGAAGGCGGCTAAGGCGCGCTTTTTTGACGAGAGCGACGGCAGCTACTTCAACGCCGGCCTGCAGGGCGACGCCCGCCTTCCCGTGCGGCTGAAGGACAGCCACGACAACGTGGAGCCCGCCCCGGCCAGCGTGTTCGTGGAGCTCCAGTTGCGCTTGTGGAACCTGACGGGGGAGGCCGAGTGGCGGACCGACGCCGAACGGGGCCTGAAGGCCTGTTACGCGGACCTGGCCCGCGCGCCGCGCAGCCTGGCCGTGATGGCCGGCGCGCTGGACCGGGCGCTGCGGCCGGGCAGCCACCTGGTGGTCTGCGGCCCCAAGGGCGATGCGGCCACCCTGGCCCTGCTCGCCGCGGCGCGGCGCGGCTACCATCCAACTTTGGACCTGTGGTGGACCGAGGCCGGGGCGGCGCCCTTGCCCGGCGGGGCCGGCGGCTTTAGCTTGGTGCAGGGGAAGCCCGCGGCGTATCTTTGCCAGGGCCTGGCCTGCTCGGCGCCCATGACGGATCCGGACGCGCTGACGCAGGCTTTGCAAAAGGGGGCCACCGCGTGACGTGGGCAGTGCAGGAATTCCTGCAGTCGGTCTTGGACAACCTCGTGGAGCAGGGCTACCGCATCGACAGCTTCAGCGACCCCCGCGAGCTGGGCGAGCATGGCGGCGCCTGGCGCTGCAACCTGCAGAGCGCGGACGAGGAGATGCCCGACAGCATCGTGATCAAGCGGGCCACCCCGGCGCTGCCGTTCCGCTGGCAGGACTGGACCTGCCAGTACTTCATCACCGACCTGCCGGGGACGCGCGGCCTGGGCCCCGAGTTCTTCGCCGGGGACGAGGGCGTGGGCTATTACGCGCTGGAGGACCTGGGGCTGGGCGGCGAGCCGGGCCGGGCCCTGCAGTACGAGGACAGCCGCAGCCGCCTGGCCGCGGGGCTGCTGGCCTGCTCCCTGGCCGGCCTCCACGCCGGCACCTTCGGCCGCGAGCGGCCCTTTGCCGTGCTGCGCGAACGCCTCCCCGGCGGGTCGCCGGACCGCCGCAAGGAGCAGCTGGAGTGGCGCCTGGCCGTGGAGCCGGCCCTGGAAGGCCTGCAGAAGGGCCTGTCCCGGGCCTTGGAACCGCAGCTGGCCCTGCTGCAGGACGAGATGGCGGACCCGCGGGAGTTCCTGGTGCTGACCCACGGCGACTGGGACGCCCGCAGCCTGTGGTACGGCGACCCGGGCCCGCGCTTCCTGAGCTTCGGCAACGGGGCCTTCCGCCACGCCCTGCAGGACCTGGCGGCCTGGGAGCTGCGCTGCCTGGCCAACGAGCCGGCCTGGGAGACCCTGTGCCGGGAGTACCTGTCCGAGCTGGAGCGGCTGGGCGCGGACCGGGGCCCCCGCTTCGGCCAGGCCCAGGCCCGCGCCCGCGGCTGGATGGCGCTTTGGCACCTGGCCCAGGGGCGCCACACGCCCGGGGTCAAGGGGCTCCTGGAGCTCGCCAGCCAGGATCCGCTGCTGGCGGCCCTGGCCCAGGTGCCCGCCCTGCTCTGACGCGGGCGGCCCATAAAAAAAACAAGGCGCTCCGCCGCAGGGCGGGGCGCCTTGTTTTTGAGCATCGCTCCGGGGCCTAGACGGCCTTGCGAGGGGTGTTCATGGGTTTGTGGCTCATCGGGGTCTTGGGCGGGCCTCCGGCCGGGCCGGCCTGGACCGACTTGGGGTGCTCGCCGGGGCCGTGGCCATGGCCCTCATGGCCGGCCTCCTCGGCTTCGGCCGCGGCCTTGGCCACGGCGTCCGCGGCCGCGTTGGACTTGGCCAGCGCCTTGCTGGCGGCCTCTTCATCCTCGCGCAAATGGCACTTCTTGTATTTTTTTCCGGAACCGCAGGGGCAGTCGTCGTTGCGTCCGGCGCTGCGCAGGCGTTCCAGGGGGTCGGTCACGGGCATGGCTCTCCTTGAGAAGACCCGATAGTTTAGGGCCCGCGGGCGCGGGAGTCCAGCCGGGCGCGCAGCGCTTGCGCGTGGCCACGGGCCCGGGCTCCTGCTAAACTGACCGGCTGGCCGAACCGATTCCCCCCACCTGGACGGGCCCATCCGCCGACTGTGGAAAACTCTCAAGCATGCCGTCATCCTGGGGGCCCTGGCCTGCGTGGAGGCGCTGCTGCGCCGCCTGCCCCTGGGGGCCTCCCGCGGCCTGGGCGAGGCCATCGGCCGCTGCTTCTTCGCCCTGGTGCCTTACGAACGCCGCAAGACCATCGCCACCCTGGCCGCCGCCTACCCCCAGGCCGGCCCGGACTGGGCGCGCAGGACGGCCGCGGACGTGTTCGGGCACCTGGGCCGCAGCGGGGCGGAGTTCTTCCGCATGAGCGACCTGGACGACGCCGGGCTGGCGGCCTGCGTGGCCGAGCTGCGCGGCTGGGAGCACGTGCAGCCGCAGCTGGACGCGGGCCGAGGCATCGTGTTCGTGACCGGCCACCTGGGCCACTGGGAGCTGCTGGGGGCCTGGACCGCCCAGAAGATGCCCGTGGCCGTGGTGGCGCGCCAGCTTTACGACGACCGCCTGGAGCAGGTGCTGCTGCGCCGCCGCCGCGCCAAGCGGATGGAGGTCTTCAGCCGCAACACCAACGTGCGGCCCATCCTAAGGTGGCTGAAGGACGGCAAGGCCCTGGGCGTGCTGGCCGACCAGGACACGGGCGTGGACTCGCTCTACGTGGACTTCTTCGGCCGCGCCTCCAAGACCCCGTCGGGCCCGGCCGTGCTGGCCCAGATCACCGGGGCGGTGCTGCTCACGGCCTGGTGCCTGCGCCGCCCGGACGGGCGCTACGACGTGGAGTTCGAGGCGCCCATCCCGGTGCCCGCCCGCGGCGAGGGCGGCGCCATGGAGCTGTGGCCGGCAGTGCAGGAGTACACCCGCCGCACCGAGGCCGTCATCCGCGCCCACCCCGGCCAATGGGCCTGGAACCATGCCCGCTGGCGCAGCCCCATCGACCGGCCCTCCACGGGCTGGGACCCGCGGCTGGCCGAGGCCTGTGAGGCCAGCATGCGCGCGTGGCGGGACGCCGGCCGCCCGGCCTTGGCCGCCGTGGATGGGGCCTAGCATGGGGCGCCGGCTCCGCGTTTTGGGCCTGGCGGCCCTGGCCCTGCTGCCGGCCTGCCGCCGGGCGCCCGCGCCGCAAAGCGCCGCCGCCGTGGAGGCGTCCAAGGCCGGGTCCAGCCTGGACCTGAACGGGTTCCACGCCCGCGCTTCGCACCTGGGCGCCGTGGTCTGGGAGGCCGAAGCGGCCCAGGCCCGGGTCTTCCGCAGCGAGCAGCGCGCCCGCGGCACGGACGTGACCATCACCTATTTCAGCCATGGCCGGAAGGTCTCGGTGGCCCGCGCCGATCACGCCGACTTGAACCTGCAGGACAACGACATGGACGCCCAGGGCCACGTGGTGGTGCACGGCACCAACGGGGTGGTGCTGGAGACCGAGAAGCTGCATTGGGACAACGCCCTGCAGCGGGCCACCAGCCAGGCCAGGGTGCGCCTGACCCGCGGCGGCACCGTGCTGACCGGGCAGGGCTTCAGCGCGGACAAGGACATGCACGACGTGCGGGTGCTCAACGACGTGCAGGCCGAGGCGGCCAGCGTTGAGGGCCTGCGCCGGGACGCCAAGACCTGGAAGCCCGCGCCATGAGGGGCGGAGCCTGGGTCCTGGCCCCGCTGCTGGCCGGCTGCGCCGCCCGCGGCCTGACGCCCCACCCGGACCCGTCGCGCCCGGCTCCCACGCCCGCGGCCACGCCCAGCCCGGCCCCCACGCCCGCGCCCAGCTTCCCCCAGCGCCGGCCCATGGACCAGAGCCGGCCGGTGAAGGTGCGCTCGCGTTCGCTGCGCTACGACCAGTCCGCCCAGGAGACCGTCTTTTTCGGCGGGGTCACGGTCACCCAGGACAGCACCCAGATGCTGACCCGCGAGCTGCGCAGCGAGAACCAGGGCCGCGACGCCCACGCCAGGGGGGGCGTGCGCCTGGACGACCCGCAGCGCCGTTTCCACGCGGACTCGGACAGCGCCGACTACAGCGACGACATGCGCTACGGCAAGCTCGACGGCGGGGTGCGGCTGCTGAGCGTGGACCCCTACGGCGTGCCCGTGACCGTGACCGGCCGCAGCGGGGAATACGCCGACCTGAGCCGCTGGGCCCAGGTCCTGGGCGGGGTCACCGTGGTACGCGGGGCGCTGAGCGCCACGGCCCAGAGCGCGGTGCTGGAGGACGGCGGGACTTTGGTGGACCTGAGCGGCTCGGTGCGCGCGGCCCTGGGCCTGGACCGCTGCCGCTCGGCCTTGATGCGCCTGGACCAGGCCACCCAAGACATCACCTTGATCGGAGACGCGCGGGCCCATTTCGTGCCCCGCGACCTGAAGCAGGCCATGGCCGCGCCCTGGAAGGGCGGCGCGCCGGGGCAGGAGGCTCCTTGAGCACCAAGATCCTGGGCACCGAAGGACTTTTCAAATCCTACCGCGGCCGCAACGTGGTGCAGGACGTCAGCGTGCACGTGCGCACCGGCGAAGTGGTGGGCCTGCTGGGCCCCAACGGCGCGGGCAAGACCACCACGTTCTACATGGTGGTGGGCCTGGTGAAAGGGGAAAAGGGCAGCGTCTACCTGGAGACCCGCGAGGACGGCGCCAAGCCGCACAAGGCCCCGGCCCGGGCCAGGCGCCACGCCCCGGCGGCCCAGCCCGCCCACCGCATCGACCTCACCAAGCTGCCCATGCACGAGCGGGCCCGCCTGGGCGTGGGCTACCTGGCCCAGGAGGCCAGCGCGTTCCGCAAGCTCACGGTCGAGGAGAACCTGCGCGCCATCCTGGAGATGAGCGCGCTGCCCCAGGAGGAGCAGGACCGGCGGGTGGAGGAGCTGCTGGACGAGTTCGGCCTGCACGGCGTGGCCGACCAGAAGGCCTACACCCTGTCCGGCGGCGAGCGCCGGCGCACCGAGGTGGCCCGGGCCCTGGCGCTGAAGCCGGACTTCATCCTGCTGGACGAGCCCTTCGTGGGCATCGACCCCCTGGCCGTGGGGGACCTGCAGGGCGTGATACGCCAGCTCAAGGGCCGCGGCATCGGCGTGCTGATCACCGACCACAACGTGCGCGAGACCCTCAGCATCATCGACCGGGCCTACCTGCTCTTCCAAGGCAAGGTGCTGGTGGCCGGCACGGCCAAGGCCCTGGCTTCGGACCCGAAGGCGCGCAAGCTGTACCTGGGCGAAGGGTTCAAGATGTGAGCAAGCGCGGGGCCCGCCTCCGGCTGCTGGCCTGCTTGGCCGCGCTGACCCTGGCGCTGGGCTGCGCCTTCCTCGGGCTGGGGTCCCCGGCGCGGGCCATCCAGCGCTGCGGCGAGCTGTTCCGCCAGGGCGACATGGACGGGGCGGCCCAGGCCCTGGCCCCCTACCTGGACACCGACGCGGGCGCGCGCGAGGCCTTGGCCCTGCGTTTCCTCCGCCTGGACTACCAGGGCGTGCTGGTCCTGGCGGCGCAGCGGCCCTCGGCCGCGGCCGACGACGAAGCCCGCCTCTGGGTGGCGCGCTCGCAGGCCGCGCTGGGACGCTGGAGCGACTGCCTGGCCGGGCTGATGCACCTGAGCCGCGGGGACCGGCCGGCCGCGATGAGCCTGAAGGCCGAAGCCCTGGCCGCCCAGGGCGACCAAGCCGCGCCCGCGGCCATGGCCCAGGCCCTGAGCGCCTGCGCGGGCAGCGCCTGCGGGGCCGTCACCGCCCTGCTGGCCGCCGAGGATGCCGAGCGGCGCGGCGATGAGGACCTGGCTGAAAAGGACTACAAGCTGGCCGAGCGCTCGGACCAGGCCTACAGCCTGGTCAACCTGCGGCTGGCCGCCCTTTACCGCAGCCAGGAGCGCTGGAAGGACGCCCGCATCCGCCTGGAGCGCGCCCGCCGGGTGGACCCGGACGCGGAAGGCCCGCGCCTGGAGCTGAACGCCCTGCTGGCGGCCCTGCCCGAGCAGCGCCAGGCCCTGCGCCTGGACGCGGTGCGCAAGGCCCGCAATTTTTGGGACCGCCCCAACCCGGCCGTGGCCGCGCTGCCGCTCCGGCCCGGGGAGCCCACGGTGCGGGTGGGCCTGCTGACGGACGCACCCCGTTTCCGCTGCCGCCTGGGCGGGGCCCTGTGGGCCGACGCCCTGGTCCAGCCCGGGGATGACGCGCCCGGGCCGGTGACGCTGCCGGCCGGCTCGTCGTGGGAGGCGCGCCAGGACGCCCAAGGCTGGCTGCTGCGGCCCATGGGCGCCGCTGCCGGCGGGCCGGCGCTGCGCTTCAATGGCGTGCTGCGCCTGGAGCCCTTGGACCCCTCCAGCACCTTCGGACTTTTCCAGGTGGACCACGGGGCCGGCTATTTTTGGGCCGGGCAGCAGGACCGCTACTACCGCGGCGCGCTGGAGCTGCGGCCGGGCCCCAAGGGGCTCACCCTGGTCAACGAGCTGGGGCTGGAGTCGTACCTGCTGAGCGTGGTGCCCTCCGAGGCGCCGGCCCGCTGGCCCGCCGCGGCCCTGCGCGCGCAGGCCATCGCGGCGCGGGGGGACGCCTGGCGGTCCCTGGGCCGCTTCCGCGCCGCGGGCTACGACCTCTGCCCCACGGTGCTTTGCGCGGTCTACGCCGGGGTGGGCGCGGAGGACCCGCGCACCTCGGCCGCGGTGACGGCGACCAGCGGGGTGGTGCTGGAGCAGCCGCGCCGGCGCCTGGCGGCGACCTACTACATGGACAATTCGGGCGGCCACACCCTGGACGCCGACCTGGCCTGGTCCGGACGGGACGGCCGCACCAAGGGGGTGGTGGACGCGCCCGCCTCGGCCCGGGCCACCTGGGGCCTTTTCCCGGTGACGCCCTCCACGCTGCTGCGCTTCATCGACGACCCGGACGACGACCTGCAGGCCTGGCCGCGGGCCCCCAGCCCCAGCTGGCGCTGGACCCTGCGGCTCACGCCCGAGGAGCTGGCCCCCAGCGTGGACCGCCGCCACAGCGTGGGCCTGCTGAAGGCCGTGCTGGGGGAGGCCCGCAGCGACGGCGGCTACCTGCTGGGGGTGCGGCTGATCGGCGCGCTGGGCCAGAGCGAGGCCAGCAGCGACCGCATACGCAGCGCCTTCAAGGGCATCAAGAGCAACCTCTTCTACGTCGAGCAGCGCCTGGACAAGGACGGGAACACCTTGGCGCTCATCTTCCACGGCGGCGGCTGGGGCCACGGCGTGGGCATGAGCCAGTCCGGGGCCCGGGCCATGGCGGACGCCGGCCTGGATGAACGGACCATCCTCCTGCATTATTTCCCGGAGGCCGCCTTGTGCCTCCGCTACGGAAAGCCCTGACATGGACCTTTGCCCGCTGATCTTTGAGCCCCGCCTGGTGAACAAGCTGTGGGGGGGGCGCCGCCTGGAAAGCCTGGGCAAGGCCCTGCCCCCGGACGCCAGCGTGGGCGAGAGCTGGGAGATTTTCGACGACGCCGAGGGTTCGGCCGTGGCCAGCGCCGGGCCCGCCGCGGGCAAAAGCCTGCGGGAGCTGAGCCGGCTCTGGGGCGAGGGCCTCTGCGGCCAGGGGCGCGAGGCCTGGGCCGCGCGCTTCCCCCTGCTGATCAAGCTGCTGGACGCCAGCGCTGACCTCAGCGTGCAGGTGCACCCGGACGACCAGCTGGCGCGGGTGCTGGAAGGCCCGGGCGCCTGCGGCAAGAGCGAGGTCTTCGTGGTGCTGCAGGCCGGGCCCGGGGCCTGCATGCTCAGCGGCTGGATGCCCGGCGTGGACGAGGCCGCCGTGCGCGCCGCCGTGGCCGCGGGGGACCTGGAGCGCCTGCTCAACCGCGTGCCCGTGGCCGCCGGCGACGTGCTGGACATCCCGGCCGGCAGGCCCCACGCCATTGGGGCGGGCTGCCTGGTCGCGGAGGTGCAGCAGAACTGCGAGCTGACCTACCGCCTTTGGGACTACGGCCGGCTGGAGAACGGCCAGCCCCGCGCCCTGCACCTGGAGCAGGCCCTGCGGGCCCTGCGTTTTGACCAGCCCTTCGCCTCGGACAACGG
>Ga0210401_10001528_pt1 | contig 26770 bp, 26 predicted proteins | sample IncBWH32MmetaG_FD_150866 | JGI IMG/M metagenome (GOLD analysis project Ga0210401, IMG submission 150866) | Forest soil microbial communities from Barre Woods Harvard Forest LTER site, Petersham, Massachusetts, United States - Inc-BW-H-32-M | ecosystem: Environmental > Terrestrial > Soil >...
AGCCAGTTAAAAATTATTCAGGGGGGATGAAACGCAGAATAAATTTAATTGGCGGTATTTTGCACGAGCCTAAAGTGTTATTGTTAGATGAACCTACGGTTGGCATGGATGTGCAAACACGCACAGCTATAATTGAACACTTACAAGAATTAAATCGTACCCAAAAAACTACCATTATTTATACCTCTCATAATTTAGATCAGGCAGAATTGTTTTGTAATAGAGTGGGAATAATTGATAAAGGGCAGTTGCTTCGTTTAGATTCTCCACAAGAGTTAATGAAAAAAGAAGGTTGTGCCGATTTAGAAGAAGTATTTTTAAAACTAACCGGAAGAAAAATTAGAGATTAATGTACCGACTGTTAGCCACCTGTATAAAAGAATGTAAACTGCTGATAGTGGATAAAACCGGTATTGCTATACTTTTTGTGATGCCGATTTTGTTGGTGGTTATTATGACACTTATACAGCACGAAGCTTATAAAAGCCTAACTCAATCAGGCATTCCTGTATTGCTGGTTAATAACGATAATGATAGCTTGGGGCTATCACTTGAAAAAGGATTTAAGGATTACTCCATATGTGAACTGACGATTGACCACGGAGAAAACTATAAAACCAGTGCAGATATTAAAAAGAAAATGGTTGAAGGCAAGTTTTTAATTGCTTTGGTTATTCCCAAAAATGCCACCAATGTTTTGAGAAGTGATGTAGAAAACATTATGAACGGCTTGGTTGATAAAACCAAAGTTAAGAACGGAAACCCTGACCAAGTAAAAGTTGAAATTATTGTAGAACCTACTGCTAACAAAGCTTTTGTGGTGGCTATAATAAGCCGATTAAAAGAATTTATGGCGGCGGTGAAAACAAAAGTGTTGTTTGAAATAATGGGCGAAAAAATAGCTGACTTAGTAGACTCAAAAGAAAAAATGGAAATGCCTACTAAAGATTTTTTTGTGTATGACGAAAACTACGCAATAAGAGAGGGTAAAAAAACATACCAACCAAATGCGGTACAGCATAACATACCAGCTTGGGCAATTTTTTCGATATTTTTTATTGTGCTGCCCTTGGCAGGAAGCATTATTAATGAACGTTCGGAAGGCTTGTTTATTAGAATGCGAACGTTTCCGGGTTCTTACTTATCTATTCTATCGGGTAAGCTGTTTGTTTATTTTATAGTGGCGCTTATACAATTTAGCTTAGTGCTTGTAGTTGGTAAATATATTTTACCTTTAATTGGGTTACCTGTTTTAGATGTTGGCACACATTTATTTCCGCTTATTATACTAACCATAACATTAGCATTAGCTGCTGTTGGTTATGGGTTATTTGTGGGGACTATTTTTAACACACCACAGCAATCAGCTGTATTTGGTGGCATCAGCATACTTATTTTGTCGGCATTAGGAGGTATATGGGTGCCATTAAATATTATGCCACATTTTATGCAAACTATAAGCTCATTATCTCCTTTAAACTGGGCACTAATGGGTTATTATGAATTGTTTATTAAAGGCGGAGATTGGTTTGCTATACAATTTCAAGTGCTAAAACTGACGTTGTTTTTTATAGCGGCATTAGCTATTTCGTACAGATTATATAAACTAAAAATACGTTTATACTGATGGATAAGAAGTTTAGTGAGCAAGGCATTTGTAATGAATTAATAAGCTATGTAAAAAGTAACATTGCTGATAGAAGTATTTCAATATTAAAAGAAACTCCTTTTAACCAAATAGGTTTAGATTCATCCTCTATTATAGAATTGGTTTTGTTTATTGAAAGAAAATTTAATGTTTTTATACCCGAAGGAGATTTAGTACCTGATAATTTAAAATCGGTTGAAGCATTAGCACGATGCACCTATAAATATATTTAAAGCCTCTTTGAGCCAGACTAAACAAATAGATAAGTTATATTTAACAGGAGCAGATTGTTTTATTCTTGCTTTAGAAAAGCATAATCAGCTACAAGGTGTGGTAGGAAACACATGCAGATATGTGTTGGAATTAGAAGGTAAATTAGATGCAGAAGTCTTCAAGAAAAAGATAAACCAAGATAAACTTATACAGCAATTAGCAACTTTATCAGTTGCTAAAGCTGGGTTGTTTTCAAAACCGAGATGGCAATCAAATCCAATAAAAGAAATTGAAGTTACTGTACGTGAAAGCGACGAGTTTATGCTTGATGTTGTTTTGCAAAAACAGTTTATTATAGAGCAATCCGGTTTGTTTTCATTTGATATAATAAACCGAAGAAATGGAAATTCTTGTTTGATATTTTCATGGCATCATTTATTAATGGATGGTTATGGAGCTGTTTTGTTGTTGAAGCGAATATGCGACAGTAGCAAGGAAATTACTTTATTAGCCAAAGAGCCTAAAATAAAATTCAACTTTAAAAATATACTACAGGCTGCTAAAGCAAAATTCTTTATTGATAAAACTTCTAAGAAAGAGTTATCAAATATAGGCTCTGTTAAAGAGTATAAATCAGTCAATCAAAAAATAAAGGTTATACAGTTTACTCAGGAAGAAACTAAGCAAATTGAAAACAATGCATTGTTGTTAGGCGCTAAATTTGGTCTTAGTCCGTTTTACTTGGTTTGCTCAGCAAGAGGAGTAAAGCAAATTTTACAAGAAAGAAAAGCACCTGTAACTAATTTTTGGGTACCTGTACCACAAAATACCAGAAAGAAAGGGACATTGGGTCCCTTGTTAAGCAATCATATTTCTTTTCTGTTTTATAGAATTGCAAATGCAGAACTTAGTTCTTTAAAAGAATGTGTTGGCTTGTTAAATAATCAAATGGTAAATCAAATGCGTAATGGTTTACCAAAGGCTTATAATAAATTACAAAACTTTCTCAAACGAGTACCTTCTCCTTTATATTACCAATTAATTAAAGGACCACAAGGCAAATCGTTAGCCAGTTTTTTATTTACGGTTGCAGAAGAGCATCCGCAAGAATTATTAGAATTTGAAGGATTAAAAGTTTTAAGTGCATTAAGCTTGCCGCCTAATAATTTTAAACCGGGCTTAACCTTTGCATTTATGCGCTTTAATAACTGCTTGCAAATAATGCTGTTGTATTTTGATGAAGTAATTTCTGAAAAGGAAATGACTACTTTAGAGAAGCAGCTTAAATACGAATTAATTACAGGACAAGATTTATTATAATGTTACTTGATACCGATATAGTAGTTGTTGGTGGCGGCATGGCCGGGTTTGCTGCAGCTATGGCTGCTGCGCAAGAAGGAAAAAAAGTAACACTGGTAGAAAAAACAAATCAATTAGGAGGCAACGCAACAAATAGCAATGTGGGTACTATTTGTGGGGCTTACTATCGAACATCTAAAGAAATACCTACGCTTGTTGGGTATAAATTTTGTAAAGATTTTATTTTAGAATTGCTTTCTGATAAAAGCAAACTAATCAATTATCATAACGGACTGTATGTAGTGTCTTATGAATGGTTGGTGCTTGCTGATTACATAGAACAGCAACTTATTAAGCCCAGTGTACAAATACTGAAAAATGCAGAGATTACGGGAGTGAATAAGTGTGGAGATACTATTTCACAATTAACGATTCTGTATGAAAATAAATTAATTGTTTTAAATCCTAAAAATATAATTGATTGTAGTGGAAATGGAATTGTTTCTCAGTTAGCAGATTTAGAAATGATTACATCTCCATCTTATCAAGCAGCTTCACAGGTTTTTAGAGTGAAAAATGTAACTTCGGATAATGAGTTTTCGTTAAACATGGCATTAAAAAAAGCTATGATATTGTTAGTTGATACGTATAATTGGCCAGATAGTTTTACTGCTTTAAGTGTGGTTCCGGGTTCACTTAAAGATAATCAGGCAGATTTTAAAATTACATTACCAGATGTAATTACAGATGATACTGAATTAAATAAGCAATTAGCTATAAAGGGAAGGGCATATATAAACGAAATATTTCCACATTTAGTTAAGGAAGTAGAAAGTTTAAAAAAATCGGAAATAGAATTTGTTTTTCCTGAAGTTGGTATCAGAATTCAACAACGCTCTAAAGGAAAACAAGTTTTAAGCGAAGAAGATGTTTTATTTTGTAATAAACCAAACAATGGAGTTGCTATAGGAACTTGGCCTATTGAAGAGTGGGGAGTAGATGGTAAACTTACTATGCAGTATTTTAAAGAAGATGACGGTTACTTGGTTCCTGCGGGTTGTCTGCAATCAAACGGCATAACTAATTTGTTTTTTGCGGGCAAAAATATTTCAGCCACAACAAAGTCCATTGGAAGTGCACGTGTTATAGGCATTTGCTTACAAACGGGTTATGCTGCAGGAAAATTAGCGAGCTGTAAGAATGAAATCGAAAAAGAAAAAATGATACTTTCGTTACATAAGGAATTGGTTTTTAGAAATGACTAATGTTTACAACACATTACAAGATTCAGCTAAAAACTGGCCTACTAATATGGCTGTTGTGGATGAGTATGGGCAAATTTCTTTTTCTGAATTAGCCAATCAGACAGAAATATTAAAAAACTTTTTACTTACCCAAGACATTGGAAAAGGAATGGCTGTTGGTATAATAACTCGTAATAGTCGTTATTTTATTATGGCTTTGTATGCCGGAGTTGGTTGTGGGGCTTTGGTTATGCCAATCTCTAATACGCAAAAAAATAAGGAAATACAGGATGCTATTATTGAGGCGCAGTTACATGTGCTTATTACAGATTCATATGAGTTAGCATCTTTCGGTCAAAATATTTCTGAAATAAAATTGTTTAATCAAACACTTTATATCAGTCATACAAAAAGAGATAAGAAAAATCGTACAGCTGATTTTATACCTGACGCTGCTTTTATGCGTTTTACATCGGGCACTACGGGCAAAGCAAAAGGTGTTATTATTTCACATGAGTCGGTTTTAGAAAGAGTAGATGCAGCCAATGAAGAACTTAAACTAAATGAACAGGATAGGGTAGTGTGGGTGTTGCCTATGGCGTATCATTTTGTTGTGTCTATTGTGTTATATTTTAAATATGGTGTTGGCATTATTGTTAATGATAATTTTTTAGCCGAGAGCATTATACAAAGTATAAATCAATACAAAGGCACATTTTTGTACGCAGCGCCCATGCATATAAAACTACTGGCTATTTATAAACCTGATGTGGAGCTACCGACATTGAAAAAAGTAATTAGTACAACCACAGCTATATCTGCCGAAGTTTGTAAGGCATTTGAAAATAAATATAATTTACCTGTTAGTCAGGCGTATGGCATTATAGAAATTGGATTGCCTATTATAAATTTAAAGAGTTCAATCCAACATCCTGAAGCTGTTGGTTATGCTTTACCTGCCTATACAGTTGAAATTTTGGATGATAATTTTAATACAGTAGAAAATGAAACAATTGGTCGTATGGCTATAAAAGGGCCAGGAATGTTTGATGGCTATTTGTCGCCACCAACTTTACGAGAAAACGTTTTGCAGCATGGCTGGTTTATGACAGGAGATTATGCTTTGAAAAAAATAGATGGCTTACTGATTGTAAAGGGGCGTGAAAAAAATGTAATTAATGTTTCGGGTAATAAAGTTTTTCCGAATGAAGTGGAGGAAGTAATTAATGGATATAAAGGCATAGTTACTTCTAAAGCATTTAGTAAAGTACATCCTTTAATGGGAGAAGTTGTAGCCGTTGATATTATAATTGAAAAAGATGCTATTATCGATATAGAAGAGCTTAGAAATTACTGTAAGCAAACGCTTTCAAGTTTTAAGCTACCTCAATTTATAAATGTAGTAGATAAGATTGAAATGACTAATAGTGGCAAAGTAAAGCGAGCCTAGTTTATCTTATAGGTTTGTCCTTCTTGAGCAACCAAAGTGTTTTCAAAAATAGGTTTTGCTTCTATTATAAAGCCATCTGTGTTACCGTAGCGTGCCGAAAAATGCCCCAATAAAAGTTGTTTAATTTCAGCTTTACTAGCAATAGTAGCAGCTTGTTTAGCGGTTGAATGGAATGTTTTTTTTGCACGCTCAATTTCTGCTTCTAAAAAAGTAGCTTCGTGGTAAACTAAGTCTGTTCCTTTTATATGTTCAATAATTTCTTCGTAATAATTGGTATCGCTGCAATAAGCATAACTACGTTGTACTGGGGCAGACACGGTTAGTTTATCGTTTGCAATGGTTTTTCCTTTTTCGTTAATGGCATCAAATCCTAAACGTAGTTTGTTTACTTGTGAAGTTGGTACATTAAACTCGTCTAATTTTTCCTTAATAATATTTTTTAAATGTGGTTTTTCTTTAAATAAAAAACCCGTGCAATTAATTCTATGCCGTAAAGGGAACGATTTTACTTCAATTTTATCATCTTCCCAAACCAACTCAGCTTGTTTTGGGTTTGTAAAAATGTATTCAATCTCATAAACAATTGTTGTTTGTGAATGTTTATTTTGAAGGTCAATAATTTCTTTCAACTCAGGTGGGCACACTAAGGTTAGCTTAGTTTTTCTGCCTAAAAGATGCATAGTTTGTAATAAGCCCAAGAGACCTAAATAATGATCGCCATGTAGGTGCGAAATAAAAACATGGCTTATTCGTTGAATTTTAGCTGCGTTTTTACGTAACTGAATTTGGGTTCCTTCGCCGCAATCAATTAAAAAAGAATGCCCGGCTACATTAAGCAACTGGGCACTCGGGTTTCGTAATAATGAAGGGGTTGCCGAACCGCAACCTAAAATGGTTACTTCAAAATCATGCATATTATTTTGCTACCACCATACGGCGTATTTGTTTTTGCCCGTTTAATTCTATAGCATAAACATAAATACCGCTTTCTAAAGCTGTAGCATCAAAGTCGTAACTATTCTCTCCGTGTTGAGCTGTAAATTCTTTCTCCGCAATTTTTTGTCCGGCAATGTTATAAACACTCATTTTAGCTTTTCCGTCAGTTGCTGATGTGAATTTAATAGTGGTGTTATTGGCCACAGGGTTAGGACTATTTTGCATAACATTAAAACCATAGTTTTTATTAGACTCTATACCCGCCGGAGCATTAATAGTTATTTTATAATAACCAACGGTATATGTTGTAAGTGCGGCAAAATTACCGGTTTCGACTGAGTAAACTTTTAAAACAAAAGTTAAAGGATAAGTACCAGGAGTAACTGTTGCAGATGGAGTTCCATAAATTAACATGCAACTAGAAGCATTGCCCGGAAATTTAAGTGTGCTTGGTGTCCCTGTAAGACTTAATCCACCAGGTAAACCATAATTTGTAGCACTTGCTTGTAAATCTACGTGAGAGTAATGAAAAGTGCCTAAAGATGTTACTGTATCATTAGGAATGTTAACGGTTACATTTTGTAAATATGGCATTCCAATGGTTCCACTAACAAAATTAACAGCACTATCAGGCGATATGCCTTCAGATGTAAAAGAAGCATCTACTGTGCAAGTAGGTGTCTGCGCTTTTAAACTAAATAGAGGCAACAACAATAATAATAAATAGATTTTTTTCATATGTTTAAGTTTAGTACGCAAATTTACGAAAATGTGATAATAAGGCAAACTGAAAATTATTAAGACTTATTAAACCAAAGCCTTATTTTTTACTACTAAATTGTATAGATTTTCGTAGTTTTTTAAAATTTTACTGATATCAAAATCTTCGGCGCGTTTGTAAGCTCCAGCCCTGAATTTAGCCAGTGTTTCAGCATCTGATAAAATGTGTAAGGCATTTTTAGCCATATCATCTACATCGCCTACATTGCTCATGTATCCTGTAACACCATTAATGTTAAGTTCGGGTAAACCACCTGTATTGGTTGATATAACCGGAATTTTCATAGCCATAGCCTCTAAAGCTGCTAAACCAAAACTCTCGGTTTCAGACGGAAGGATAAATAAATCGGCAATAGAAAGCACATCTTTTGGGTCGGCAATTTTACCAACCGAAATAATATCGCCACAAGTGTTCAGTTCACGACAAAGTTTATCGATGCTCGCTCGCTCAGGCCCATCGCCCACTAAAATTAATTTGCAAGGAATTTTTTTGCGCACTTTATCAAACACACGCAACACATCTTCTACACGTTTTACTTTACGGAAATTAGATATGTGTATCATAATCTTTTCTCCGTTGGTAGCATAACGATGCCTACTGCACTTATCAAAATTTACATTGTATTCTCGTAAATCAATAAAGTTTGGGATAACCTCAATTTCTTTTTGCAGATGGAAAATATCAATAGTGTCTTTTCGTAAACTTTCAGAAACAGAAGTAACAGCATCGCTTTTTTCTAAAGAATATTTAATTACGGGAAGAAAAGCAGGGTCTCTGCCAACAAGGGTTATATCGGTACCGTGAAGTGTGGTGATGAATGGAATGTAAATGTTTTCCGATGCTAAAATATCTTTTGCCATTAAGGCTGCTGATGCATGAGGAATGGCATAGTGAACATGTAATAAATCCAATCCTTCGTGTTTTACCACATCCACAATTTTACTGGTTAAGGCAGACTCGTAAGGCTGATATTCGAACAAAGGATAATCGCTAACAGTTACCTCGTGGTAAAAAATATTTTCGGTAAAATAGCTTAATCTAAAAGGTTGACTATAAGTTATAAAGTGAATTTGATGTCCTTTTAAAGCTAAGGCTTTGCCTAATTCTGTTGCCACAACACCACTACCACCAAAAGTGGGATAACAAACTATTCCTATTTTCATTTTAATTAATATTTAAGTAGAGCCTCCATAGCAACTTCAACCTTATCGGCATTAGGCAACATGGTTTTCTCTAATATAGAGTTAAGCGGAATGGCCGGCAGGTTTTCTGCGCCAACAACTTTAACGGGTGCGTCTAATTGTTCAAAACAATTTTCGCCAATGCGAGATGCTAAACTTTGAGCAAAACTGTTGCTTTTTGGTTCTTCGGTTAAAACTAAAACCTTACCGTGTTTTTTTGCAGAAGCATACATAGTTTCTTCATCTAATGGAGAAAGTGTACGTAAGTCAACAATCTCAATTTGATTAGGAAATTTCTTTGCTGCATTTTTAGCCCAATAAACTCCCATGCCGTAAGTTATTACGGTTAAGGTGTTTTTATCTTTAGCTGCATCGCAAGTTTGCACCATACGAGCTTTACCAAGCGGAATGATATAATCTTCATCGGGTTCAATGGTTTTAGCGTCTTCGGTGCCTTTTATTTTACTCCAATACAAACCTTTGTGCTCTAACATTAAAACAGGGTTTGGGTCGTAATAGGCGGCTTTCATTAATCCTTTTAAATCGGCACCCGTGCTTGGGTAACAAACTTTAATGCCTTTAATGTTGCACACAACACTCTCTACACTGCTTGAGTGATACGGACCACCACTGCCATAAGCACCAATGGGTACACGTAAAATGCAGCTAACAGGCCATTTGCCGTTTGATAAATAACATGAACGAGAAACCTCGGTAAACAGTTGGTTTAAGCCGGGCCAAATATAATCGGCAAACTGAACTTCGATAATTGGTTTTAAACCAACGGCACTCATGCCAACGGTTGAGCCTATAATAAAGGCTTCCTGTATTGGGGTGTTAAATACACGATGGTTACCAAATTTTTGGGCTAAGGTAGCAGCTTCTCTAAACACACCGCCCAGGCGATGTCCCACATCTTGTCCGTATAACAAACACTCAGGGTGTTTTGTCATTAACTCGCTAATGGCAAACAAAGCAGCATCAACCATTACGGTTGGCTGTTTACCTGCGGGTGCACGATTTCCTTTTTCTTCGGTTATGGTTGTTGGGGCAAAATCGTGTTTAAATAAATCTTCGGGGTGCGGGTCTTCTGCCATTAAAGCTTTTTCATAATCAGCTTTTACAAGAGATGTGGCAGCGTCTTCAATTTTTTTCAGTTCAGCAGTTTCAACGCCTTCAATTAATAAGCGGTTACGCAATTTAGGAAGCGGGTCTTTTTTCATGGCCTCTTCTAAATCATCGCGGTACCACTCTTTACGAACGCCCGATGTATGGTGATTTAATAAAGGAACTTTGGCGTGTACCAAAAACGGACGACGCTCTTTACGAATTAACTCAATAACTTCTTGCAGGGTGTTGAATGATTTTACAAAATCAGTCCCATCAATGGTGCGGGTTTCTAATCCTTTAAAACCTTTGGCATATTCGGTAGCATCCTGCGCGCGAATTTCTTTTGCGTTAGCAGATATATCCCATTCGTTATCCTGCACTAAATATAAAATAGGCAGTTGTTTTAAAACCGCCATTTGAAAAGCTTCGGATACTTCGCCTTCGGTAATGCAGGCATCACCTAAAGAGCAAACTGCTATGGGGTTTACACCCTTATAATCTTTTTGTTGTTTGGTGGTTTCTAAATATTGTAAGCCCATTGCAATGCCTGTTGTTGGGATGGCCTGCATGCCAGTGGCACTGCTTTGATGGGGAATTTTTGGCATATCATCTCTACGCAAACTTGGGTGCGAATAGTAAGTGCGTCCACCCGAAAAAGGGTCGTCGCGTTTTGCCAGTAATTGCAGCATAAGCTCGTAAGGCTGCATGCCAATTGACAATAGAATACTATCATCGCGGTAATAAGCACTTAAATAATCTTGCGGAAGCAATTGTAAACCAAGGGCTATTTGTATGGCCTCATGCCCGCGTGATGTTGCGTGCACATATTTGGCTGTAATTTCTTTATTGGCTTCGTATAAATCTGTGAGTGCTTTTGCGGTACACATATACCCGTAAGCTTTTTTTAATACATCAACAGAAACTTCTTTCACTTTTGGCTGGGTTAAGGTTGGCATATTGCAAACTTAATGTTTTAGCTTTGAATTTTCTACTAATAATTGCGCTTTTTAATCTACAAATAACGCTCTTTTATCACCTTTATATGGTGCTCTATATGGCCAATCATAATATAGCCTAAAGCCCGTGGTGTAATGGGGTGGTTTGCACCTTTAGCCATAAATTTACTTTGCTCGGGGCTTATGTTTTCAAATAATATTTCGGAGGTTCGTCGTACAGCTTTAAACTCTTCAAATAAGCTTTCCATGCTTCTATCATGGGCGTGCGAATTTTTAACGTAGTTGTTTTCATCAAATGTTTGCAATATTTGTTCGTTATCGCATCTGGCACCTACAAATGCTCGATATGAAAAAACACGCTCGGCATCTATTAAATGAAGCAGCAATTCTTTAATAGTCCATTTGTTTTCGGCATAGGCATAATTAAGTTTTTCTGCCGGAATGTTTGAGAAAAACTGAATGGTATCAGTTGTATTCTGTTTAAACATTTCAAAGAAATTATTGCCTGTTGTTTGGTTGACGTAACCTTGAAAGAAAGGTCCGTATTCGTTTGAGTTTGGGCGTTGCATAGTGTTTATTTTATTTTGCCAATCGGTTTTATTTATTTGATAGATAAAGTTTAAGCGCTTAGGTTCGCCATAATATTCCATTTCAACCTCTCCAATTTTTTTGCCGCCTATATTGCCAACTGCCTTTTGCGAACGCAGATTTACAGCCCCCACATGAAAAAGCACATTATCAACAAATTTAAAAGCATGGTTTATCATTAAAGCTTTCAGGGCTTTGTTGTAGTTTTTACCCCAATGGTCGCGGGCAATAAAAGTGTAGCCAATAACAACCGAGCTTGCATCTGTATCAACCCCATAAAACCTTGATGTGCCAATGGCTTGCCCTGTTTTATTATCAAAAACCAAAAACGCTCCACCCGACTCTATAGCCCCTTTAAAAAAGGTTTCAAAAACGTCTCTTTTATAACGGTCTTTATTAGGGTGTTGCTCCCAAAGCAAGGGGTCGTTGGCAACTGCATAAAGAGTTTCAAACTCGGTTGGTTTAAGAGGCTGTATTTTAATTAAATCGTTTTCGAGGGTGGGTTGTAATTCAAAATTCATGGGGAAGTAATTTTTACCAAAAGTAAGCATTTATAAAAGTGGTGTACTGGTTTAGTTTGCTATACGCTTTAACCCATTCTACCACTATTAGTGTTAAAATATAGGGGGGTAATTAGGTGTCCAGTCCAAAACATATAGGCACCCTGACCTTGGACAACACTTATATAAATAAAAAATAATATTTATTTATAAGTGGTAGAATGGTTTAGTTTGTATAGGTGCTTACACCATTCCACCATATTGGTATAGTGGTACAATTGTATCGGTTTAAACTACTATACTACTTTATAAATATATTATTATTGATAGTTTGATATAGTGGTAGAATGGGTTAAAGCGTATAGGGTTTTATACCATTCCACCAGTCAAAATAGCTTTCTTTGTTTTGGTAAAACTGTTGTCCAAGTCCAAAGGGTATACCAAATTGGACTGGACAACAATTGAATTGAGATAATAAGAGCAAATTACTCCTCTAAGTAGCCAAACTTGCCTGTGTTATAATCTTCCATGGCTTGTAATATTTCGTTGCGGGTGTTCATCACAAACGGACCATGAGCTGCAATGGGTTCATTTATAGGCTCGCCACTTAAAACCAACACTATGGCATTTTCAGTTGCTTCAACCGTAAAGTCTTCACCATCGTTTTCAAACAACACAAAGTTGTTTGCTTCAACGGCTTCGGTATCGTTTACTTTAATGCTGCCCTCAATCACCAATAAACCTGTATTGTAGTTTTTTGGGAAAGAGAAAATTGCTTTGCCACCTTTATTTAACCTTGCGTTTAATAAATTAACAGGTGTAAAGGTTGATGCCGCACCGGTTACATCTTTATACTGTCCGACAATTACTTCAACCACACCTGCATTATCAGCTAACTGGTATTTTTTAATTTGGTCTTTAGTAATGCCCTGGTATTTTGGTTTCGACATTTTATCTTTTGCAGGCAGGTTTACCCACAATTGCACCATTTGGAAATCGCCACCGGCTTTGCTAAATTCTGTTTCGTGAAACTCTTTATGCAAAATGCCCGATGCGGCAGTCATCCATTGTACTTCGCCTTCGCCAATAACACCGCTATTGCCGGCACTATCATGGTGAGCCACTTTACCTTTATAAGCAATGGTTACGGTTTCAAAGCCTCTGTGTGGGTGAACGCCTACGCCGCGTGGTTTATCGGTTGGAGGGAAATAAAACGGCGAGTTATAATCCATCATTATAAAGGGAGTCATGCGTTGCATGTCTAAATGATAGCCGCTTGGTATAAAGTTGTGTACTCTAAATCCATCGCCAACATAATGTGGGTTAGGAGGACTTACTACTACTTCTATGCTTCTTGTTTTCATGTTACTTGTCTTTCTTTTGATTTGTATAACAAAGATAGCTCGGATGACATCCGAAATCCATTGATGTATGATAAGAAATTACAAAGGTTTAAAATGGCGATTGGCTAATTCTTTACGCACACGGCTTAAACTTTCGGGTGTAATGCCTAAGTAGGAAGCTACCATCCATTGAGGCACGCGTAACATAATATCGGGATAGAGTCTTATAAAATCCATATAACGCTGCTCGGCACTGGCGCTTAATAATAAATTAATGCGCTTTTGTAAATGACGGATATGATTGTGCAGGGCTTTCTCATTGTACTGTCTAAACAACGGACTAATTTCTGCAGCTTTATCCGTAAATTCTTTATCGATATAAACAATGGTTGAATCTTCTATCGCATCAATAAAAAAATCAGATGGCTCGTTAAAATAGGCGCTGCTTCGGTCGCTTACAATCCAGTTTTCAGACCCAAACTGAATGATATGTTCTTTGCCGGTGGTTTCATTAATAGTATATGAACGCAGCAAACCCTTATCTACAAAAAAAGAATGCTTACAAACATCACCGGGTTTTAATAGAACAGTGTGCTTGGCTATTTTTTCACTTTTCAAATCTTTAGATAATAGGGCAAACTGCTCATCCGTAATCTGCACATTTTTTTGAAAATATTGTTTGAAGTTTTGTAGCATGGCAATTTATTTCTTTAAGGGCTTTTTAAACCCAACCTTAAAGCCAAAGGTAAGGTTAAAACATAGCCTACTTTTTGTCTCGTTGTAAGGATAAGTTGAAGGAATATAAGAACCACTAAAACGATTGCTGTAACTCATAGAATACACATTTGAATAGGAATTAAAATAAGTAAAGGAAGCTCCCCAGAAAAAGTTTAAGTCGAAGTTTTTATATACGGTAAGATAATTTGTAAACTCTATTCCTGCGCCAAAGCCATTCATAACTGTAGATCTAATTTCTTTAAAAAAGACCACTTCTTCTTTACTCGAAATTTCAGAATTGTCGTTTATAATAGATTCTTTACCATGCCACCAATGTTTATACGAAAGCACTAGCCCAATTTGGGTTTTTCTTATCATTGGGAAATAAAATATGAATGAGTTGTTTATGCCTTGAAAATAGAAATTATCATATTTCAATAAAGGCAGCATTGTTTGTGGTTCCAAATTTGTAGCATAAGTATAAGAAGGTCTGTATTCTAAAGCAAATTTTTTTAAATCGTATCTTAAATAAATACCGGAACTTCTGGTTAAAAACAAATAGGGTATAATGCCTATATGAAAACATTTAGTTGTATCGACTAAAGGAATTGGAGTTATATCGCCATGTTTAAAAAACGGAACATAATGTGTAGTTATTTTTATAATATTTTTTTTTGAAAATTTAATCACAGAAAAACCAGTAGTATCACAGTTTTTTATTGTAAAACTTCTTGGTGCTATTTTAGTTACTTTACCTATAAACTTAAGTCCACCTTTTAATGTAATTGTGTCGCAAATTTGTTCCGAGGTTTGTGCTTTTATAATAAAAGATAGTAGAAATAAAATTATAATAAACCTAATTTGTTTCATTCTACTATAAATTTATTTCTTTTTTCGAAATAGTAACATTAACAACACGGGCAGCAAAACAATTTCGGCTAACAGGGCTACCAGTAGGGTTAAGCAAGTAAGTAAACCAAACAGGCGTATGCTTTCAAAATCGGATAAAACAAGACTAATGAAGCCACCTAATAAAATTAAAGTGGTTAAAAAAACTGGTTTTCCAGTTTCAGCATATGTGCGTTTAAAAGCACGAAGGGCAGATGTGTTTTTTTGCAACTCCAGTTTAAAACGAGATATAAAATGTATGGTGTCATCGGTAGCTATACCAAAAGCAATAGAAAAGAAAATAGCGGTACTTGCTTTTAACGGAATGCCAAACATACCCATAATGCCTGCCATTACCAATAAAGGCACCACATTTGGAATTAAAAACACTAACACCATTTTAAACGAACGATGGATTATAAAAGTAAGTAGAGCTAAAGCCAATATACCTGTAAGCAAACCCTGCAGTGTATTTTGTACTAAATATTTATTATTTAAATCAATAAGGTTGGTGGTGCCTGTTATGGTAAATTTTACCGTGTTGGTATCAGTATGCAGTTTAATAAAATTAGTGAGTTGTTCGTTATAACCATCAACAGTTTGGCTGCCATAATCTTTTATTTTGCCACTTATGTGGCTGTGTTTTCCATCAATAGTAGCAAGCTTTTTAAACTCCTTACGGTTTTTATTTTGAAGAATAAATTTTACATCGCGGTTATAATCGGCTGTATCACTGGGTAATAAATAAGTGTTGTCATATCCTTCGTTAATTGATTTTATTACTCCTACAGGTGACACTAAAAAACCCGGTTTATAAGTTTGTGTTATAAAACTATCTACCAGGTTTAGTTGTTTCATTACATCAAAACTCCAAAGGGTTTTGGTTTTATCTGTTACGGTAACATCAATTTCTAAAGGACGAACACCACCGTAATGTTCTTCAAAAAACATAAAATCTTGCTTTACGGGTTCTTTGTCCGATAGGTCGTCCAACAGTTTTTGGTTGGGCGTAATTTTAAATAAGCCCCATGCAGAAATTAACATAATTAAACAAGTAACCAAGGCAATTTGTTTGCCATGACGAATAACCCAAAAGAATAGTTTATGAGAGTTGGCATCAAGTTTAGACTCTTTATTATCTGTTTTTAGATTGACTTTGCCTTTCCATAAACTAAGCATGGCAGGCAAATAGGTGTAGGTTAAAATAAAGGCAACAACAATGCCTACCGAGGTGTAAATGCCAAAATCTCTAACAGGCTTTATCCCCGAATAGCAAAGACTTAAAAAGCCCACCACGGTTGATACAAGGGTTAGGAAAGTAGGTTGAGCTACTTCTTTAAAAATAAGTTTCAGCGTATCTTTTTGGTTGTGCCCCAGGTTTATTTCATCGTTGTACTTGGTGTAAAAATGAATTACATCGCTCATGCCCGCCACAAAAATCATGGTGGGAATCATGGCCGTCATAATATCAATGGGCTTGTTAAGCGCGCCCATTATGCCAAACGTAATAATGTTGCTTATTATAATTAATGAAAGCGGCAATAAAACAGCCTGTAGGTTTTTAAACGTAAACCACAGTAACAGAATGACAAATACAGCTGAAATAAGGATAAAAAGGAAGAACTGTTTTTGTAGTTTTTCTAAAAAAACGGCTTGGGCAAAAATTCGTCCACCTATATTATAGGAGTTGAATTGTAAATTAGTGATCGCACGTTTTATAGATGCTGCCAGTGTATCCGATTTCTTTTTAGATAAACCATCGGTTGTTTTTACATACAGGCAAATAGATTTGGCATCACCCGAAAAAAAGTTGTTTTTCCATTGCGCTGATTTATAAATGTAAGCCGAATCATCTTTATATAAATCTTCGTTTTGGCTATGCAGCAGGGGAGTTTGCACCGATGCAAAACCTTGCAGCGAAGTACGCTTTAAATTTGAAGGCGAAATCACCTCCTCAACAAAAGTCAGTCTTTTTAACTGTTTGGTAAGTGAATCGGTTTTAATAAGAAAATCCTTTTTAAAAACCCCTTTATCGTTTTGCAGGGCAATTAAAACAAACTCATTATCGTGGCCAAAGGCTTGCCTGTATTGTTTAAAAAAAGGCAAGGCAGGGTCATTATCCGGAAAAAAGGACTCAAAATCGTAGCTAAAACTAAGTTTTCTGCTAAAAAATAAGGATATAAGTAAGGCAGTAAGAATAAGTGCTAAAACCACCCGAGCATTGCGTTTGGTGGTTTCCATACTGTTTATTTAGCGTCCGTTATTTTTTTTACGTTTATGCATTCTTCTCCACGTGCAGCAGGTTTTAACTCAAAGCTAACATGGTCGTTAGCTACTATCTCACCTTCAACATATTTGGCATGAGCATAATATTCTTTCTTGGTTTCGTCATCTATAATGAAGCCAAACTTAGTTTTTTGATTAAAAAATTTTACAATTCCAGTACGCATAAAATTTATTTACCACAAAGATAAGTAAAGTATATTTGTATCATAATTTTATGACACATCCGATAATAGAAAAATATATAGAGTTTAATAATTTTGGCAGAGAGTTAGGTTTACACTTTGAAATTATTGAACCCGGTTTGGTAAAACATACCATGACGGTAACCGAAAAACATTTGGCAACACCATTTACGGCGCATGGAGGAGTAACTGCTGCCATGATGGATGCCGTGCTGGGGGTGGCGGCCTTATCGCTATCGTGCCTCGATTTTAAAATAGTATCTACCGTTGAGTTTAAAATAAACTATTTAAATCCTGCTTTGCTGGGCGATGAACTAAGTGGAGAATCGATTATAGAGCAAAAAGGTAACCGAATAATAATAGTAAGCGGTGCCATAAAATCATTAAACCGTGATAAAGTAGTAGCTAAAGCCATTGGTACTTTTAACGCGTATCCTGCCGAAAAAATAGGTTTTACAAAATAATTATGAAAACAATAAAAACAAGCACATTTTTTATTTTACTACTTGTTTGCTTACAAACCAGGGCACAAAATTTATACCCATCAAGGGTAAGGTTAAATACAGAGCTAAAAGATAGCATGTGGTACGCTTCAAGTAACGCCGGCATTGTGCAGGCTAATGAAGGTTCTAACGAAATTGCTTTTAGAATGGATATATCAACCATTGTTACTGATGCCCCCAGCTTAAACGCATCACTAGCCAATATTGAAAAGCAATATTTGTTTTTTAAGGCAAGTTTTCCTGCCAGTACTTTAAGTTTTACTGATTCGGATAATGAAAGTCAGCATGATGTTGTTGGTAAAGGTTTTGTAACACTAAATGGCATAACTAAACAGGTAGATTTTGATAGCGAGGTTTATAGTTTTAATAATGATGACCAGTTTTCGGTTGGTAATAATGTGTACCCTTTACGCATTGGGTTATTTTTTGAATTTGAACCCGAAGACTTTGGTTTGGATAAAATTTATACCCCCCTTACAAGAGTTATTGAAATAGAAGTAAGTAACGGTTTAATTAATAAAACAAACATAGGCGGAAACACTATTTTTCCGAAATAAACAATTTATGGCACGCATTTTAACAGGCATACAAAGCACCAACATACCACACTTGGGTAACATTTTAGGAGCCATGCTACCGGCAATTGAAATGAGCAATAAAAGCGAGAACGATTGTTTATATTTTATAGCTGATTTGCATTCGCTTACTACAGTTAAAGACGCTGAATTTAGAAGAAATAGTACACTGGCTACGGCTGCTGCGTGGATTGCTTTGGGTTTTGATTCTAAAAAAAACATTCTGTATCGTCAAAGCGATGTACCTCAGGTAACTGAATTAACATGGTACTTAAGCTGTTATACGCCTTTTCCAATGCTGGCAAATGCGCATTCATTTAAAGATAAATCTAACCGCCTGAGTGATGTTAACACGGGTTTATTTACCTACCCGGTTTTAATGGCTGCAGACATTTTAATGTATGATGCCAATTTTGTACCGGTCGGTAAAGACCAATTGCAACACATTGAAATTACCCGCGACATTGCCAGTAGTTTTAATCATTTATATGGTGATACTTTTGTTGTGCCAAATGCTAAAATTGAAGAAAACGTAATGATTGTGCCAGGAACCGATGGGCAAAAAATGAGCAAGTCATACAACAACTTTATAAATATTTTTCTGCCTGAAAAAGAATTGAAAAAAGTTGTGATGGGCATTGTTACAGCATCTACTCCATTAGAAGAGCCAATGGCACCCGATACCTGCAATGTGTTTAGTTTATATAAATTAGTTGCTACATCAGTGCAAACCGAAGATTTACGCGCTAAATATTTAGCAGGTGGTTTTGGTTACGGACGCGCAAAAACAGCTTTGTTAGAAGCCTTACTTGATAAATTTGGCAAAGCCAGAGAAATATATAATCACTTAATGGCAAACCCTGCCGAAATTGAAACTGAACTAAAGAATGGTGCTGCTAAAGCTACTGCTATTGCTAACCCAATATTGGCAAGGGTTAGGGCTAAATTGGGATATTAGGATTTATTATTCAAAATCTTTATAAAGCAGGTACTTTTTACGGATTATTTTAAACTTAATTATATCCTCCTGCCAACTTAACTGTATTTTAGTTTCTGGTACACCTTGTTTTATTTGGTCTTGTAGTTTAGCATTCCCCGCATGATAATTAAAGTTTTCATCAAAAAAATCGTCGCGCTTTAATTGTTTGTAAGTACCGCTAAGCCATAGCAAATAAAGCTGTTTACAATCTTTAATATAACTATCGGCAAAAGCTCTTAAATCGTGTCCGCGACACTCTAATCCATTATACTTAGGGTTTTTTGCTCCTTCATTAGGATGTGGTGTAAAAGTAAAGTCGCCATTTTTTAAATCGGGATGCCCTATAACCTGAAAAGGAAAATCAGTTCCTCTACCAACACTCATAATAGTTCCTTCAAACAAACCAAGTGCGGGGTATAAATAAACGGCTTTCATGTTGGGTAGGTTAGGAGATGGTTTTACAGGTAGTTGGTACATGTCAAAATGTGTGTAGCCAAGTACAGGAATAACTTTTAAATCGCATTTTAGTTTATTGCTAAGCCAACCTTCGCCGTTAACCATTTGCGCATATTCGCCACAAGTCATGCCATATACTAGAGGTACCTGATGCATTCCTAAAAAAGATTTGAAAGCGAGGTCTAACACAGGGCCATCTATATAATAACCATTAGGGTTAGGGCGATCTAATACAATAAATGTTTTTTTGTTTTCGGCAGCAGCATCCATGCAATTACTCATGGTAGATATGTAAGTGTAAAAACGCACTCCAACATCTTGTATATCGTAAATTATTACATCCACATCCGCCAAATCTTCTTTGGTGGGCTTCATGTGCTTGCCGTAAAGAGATATAATGGGCAAGCCCGTTTTTTTATCCTTATCGCTGTGCACAGTTTCTCCTGCATCGGCTAGACCTCTAAAGCCATGTTCGGGACTAAAAATCTTTTTAATATTTACTTTTAAAGCCAGCAATGTATCTACTAAATGCGTTTTGTTTATTAAAGAAGTAACATTGGCAATAACCGCTACGCGCTTTCCGGTTAATAAAGGCAAATACTGGTTAATTTGCGAAGCCCCTGTTTTAACATCTTTTTCGTACAGAACACGCGTTTGCTCATAAGGCTGCGCAACAGCTTGGGTGATAAATAAAATAGATGCAAAAAATACTAATAAGCTTTTAAACATAGCTGCAAATATAAACGCTAATTAGTAAACTGAATAGGCTAAGATATAAATACTAAATTGTTACTTTTGGTTTTTACGCATTAACTTGTCTTTTAACTTATATACCTATATAGCCCAAAAGTTGTGGCAAACCAAGCTGCAAAAAAAATCGATTGCGGCACCTGTGGTTAAAATTGCCGAGGGTAGCATTGTGCTGGGTATGGCGGTGATGATACTTACTGTAAGCATTGTAACCGGCTTTAAAAACGAAATTAAAAGCAAGGCTATTGGTTTTTCGGGTGATGTGGTTATAAGTGCTTACACCAATAATAACTCATTTGAGCAAGAACCCTTATCAATGCAAGCCCCATTTTTAAAAGATTTGCAGGGCAATAAAGAAATTAAGCACATTCAATCTTTTGCAACCAAAAATGCCATTATTGAAACTAAAGATGAAAACCAGGGCATTATTATTAAAGGGGTCGACAATAATTACGATTGGACTTTTATTAAACAGTATTTATTAGAAGGCGTCATACCGGTTTACACAGATTCAATTACATCAGACCAAATATTGATATCGAAACCAATGGCGCAAAAATTAAACGCGCATGTGGGCGATAAACTGCTTACTTATTTTATAAGTAAAAAACAATTGGAGGATAGCACTATTCAAAGTTATGGGTACGAAAAGCGTGTGCGTAAATTTGTAGTAAGTGGCATTTACCAAACGGGTTTTGCTGATGTGGATGATAATATTGTTTTTGCCCACTTAAAGCAGGTACAGCGCCTTAATTATTGGGGTAGCGACCAAACAGGTGGTTTTGAAATTGAGCTGCATGATTACAACAACATGGATGAACAAACAGAAATTATTAATGAAACTGTTGGGCAAAATGTAGAAGCTAAATCAGTTAAGCAAATTTATCCTACTTTATTTTCATGGCTTTCGTTATTAGATAGTAATGCCTTTATCATTATTACTTTAATGATTGTTGTGGCGGTTATAAATATGATTTCGGCTTTGCTGATTTTAATTTTAGAACGTAGCAACACCATAGGTTTGCTTAAATCAATAGGAGCAGGTAATGGCTTGGTGCAAAAAGTATTTTTGTACCAATCGTTTAGGATGCTTTTACGGGGTTTAATAATTGGTAATGTAGTTGGGATACTAATTTGTCTGTTGCAACAGCAATTTAAATTTATAAAATTACCACCCGAAAGCTATTATGTATCATATGTGCCCGTGGAGCTACATCTAAATCAAATACTAATGGTAAACCTGCTTACTATAGGGTCTTGCTTGATAATGATGCTGTTGCCAGTACTTATAATTAGTAAAATAACTCCGGTAAAAACCTTACGGTTTAAGTAGTTGATTTATTTACCACCAAATACTTTTTTAAGTAAATCGCTAACCTGTGCAGCAGGGTCTTTGCGAATTTTGGTTTCTTCTTTACCTACTAAATGAAATAAACCATCCAGAGCTTTACCGGTAACAAAACCTTCTAAGTCAGGATTTTGCTTTTTTACAAACGGAATTTCGTTGTAAATTTTTACCAAAGTTGACCAATAAGCTGTTGCATTTACTTTAGCCAAGGCATCTTTTACAATAGGGTGATATTTTTCAGTTAAAGCAGCCGAGGTGTTTTGTTTTAGATAATGTGTAGCGGCTGTATCAGAGCCTTGTAAAATAGACAAACCATCAGTAACGGTCATGTTTTTTACAGCATCTAAAAAAATAGGGGCAGCACTAGTGGCAGCTTGTTCGGCAGCACGGTTAACTGATGTTTCAAACTCATCAACTTTATTTTTATAGCCTAAATTAATAAGTTCGGTTTTCATTTTTTGTGCCTCTGGTGGAAAGGGAATAAATATTTCAGGGTTTTTTAAGTAACCATCTACTTTTTGTGCTGAAGTGGTTGAGTTATTTGTACCTCTGCTTAATGCTTCTTTTAAACCTGCGATGATATCATCGTTGCTAAGCCCTGTTTTACCATTTGAAGTGCCTGTTACTTCTTGTTCAGTTTTTTGTTCAGCTGCTTTTAGTCTGTCTTTTAAACTTTGAGCCTGTGCGCCAATAACGCAAACTGATAAAAGGGCAATTGCAATTTTCTTATTCATGGGTTTAATTTAAAAAGTTTAGTTTCAAAAAGTGTGCCTAAATTAGTGATTGTTTGGTAATGGTAAGCGTTTATAAAAAACAAAGCCTCCTTTATGATATAATTCAATTAAGCTGGGGTGGTCTCTATGTATATTCTCCACCTCTGTAGTTTTTGCAACAAAATAAGCTGGTTTATCAATGGTGTCGCGCAACATCCAGCTTAAACTGTATAAGCTGAATAGTTCTCCATCGCCATTTTTATTTTGCTCTTTAATATACTTTAACATGGCTTTTGAGTTATGTTGTGGCTGTCTGTCAGAGTAAAACATATAGGCATAACTTTTAAAACCAATTGTTTCTACATACACATCTTTTCCTTTTAGCGATTCGTAAAATTCAATAGCAGGGCCTTGTGAGTAAGGTTCTATTTTAGGGACAATTAGTAATGTAATTAGCCAAATACTTAGTAACGAAGTAGCAAATAGGCCATAAATGTATTTTTTATTTTTATGCAGATTAATAAAAAAGTAAATAGCAAAAATTAAAAACAGTATGCCAATTATCCATTCAAAGCCATACCATTTTACGGGAGTTAGTAAAGAATCTACCGCAAATTTATCTTCAATTATATTGCTGCTTGCAATAGCAGGAATAAAATATTTTATTAAACCTGTAGCGGTAAAAGCAATGCCTAAAACAATAATAAGAAACAAACCAAGTGAAAAAACAACGCTGTTTAATTTTTTACGTGAGTAAATAATATCGTGCAACTTGTATGCCGCTAAGTAAGTTAACGGAAAGTAGCACATGCTTGAATAGTGTACTATTTTAGTATTTACAATGGTAAAAATAATTAGTACCACCCAAAATAAAGTTAACATCCATTGTTTTACATATTTCTGAAAAGGTGTATCGGATGGGTTTTTGATATGTGATGGAATAAAAAATACAGATGCGGGAAAGCAACCAATTAGTAAGACTACAAAATGGTACAACCTAAAACCTTCGTGCCCCGAATCGTGGGTGTTAAGTAACCTGACTTGATACTCAATAAACTCTTTTAAAATAGCCATGTTTCCAATAGCAATTTCGAATATAAACCAACTAAGACCACTAACTAAAAACACTGCTATAAATAGTAGTACATTTTTAAGATTAGAGAAGGGATTAAACCGTAATTTAATCCAGGCTACCAAAAAGGTTAATCCAATAATTAATAAGGCAACCGGACCTTTGGTAAGAATGGCTAAGCCTGCAAATAAACCTGCATAGATAGCACTTGGGCTTATTTTTTTTGAATGACTGTTATGAAACCACTGAAGTATAAAACAAACACTTAAAAATATAAACAGATTAAACCAAGGGTCGATAATCCCCGATTTAAAATATAAGAAGGGTAGGAATGATGTGCCGTAACAGATAGTCCAAAGTAAGCCAAAGGTGTGGTTATTGTATTTTTTACCTAAATAATAAATAACATTTAAAGTAATAATACCGCAAACAGCATCGGGGAAACGAGCCGCAAAATCGTTTACGCCAAACATTTTCATGCTTAAAACCTGAAGCCAAATAAACAGAGGTGGTTTTTCCCAAAAGGGTTGAAAGTTAATTTGTACCTGACTATAATTGTGGGTAACAATCATTTCGCGAGCACACTCGGCAAAGTTTATTTCATCCCAATCGAACAAATGAACCCCACCTAAAAAAGAAATGAATAAAACTGCTGAAATAAGCGTTATAATAAGATGCCAATTGTATTTTTTAACGACACTCATATAAACAGCTTCCAGATGGGCTTATCAAGCTTGTTGAAATTCCCAAGGGTTTTAGCACGTTCTAAAAGGGCGCACATTAACCACGAAAATAAAACACCAAAAAAACTACCTACTGTAATGTCTTCAAAAAAGTGTTGAGATAAATAAACTCGAGAAAATGCCACCGTTAAAGCAGCTAAGAAACAAGCAACTTTTACTGTGTTGTTTTTAGAGAAAAAACTCAAACAAAAAAACAGGCTAAAGGCAGCTGTTGCATGTCCCGATGGAAAGCTATGGTGTATGTATAAATTAACTCCATCAACAACTTTTAAAGGAATGTGGTTTTGTTCAAAAATAAGTTGCGGTCGGTCGGTATCGCCAAAAAAACCATATTTAATGCCTTGTGTAACCCCCGCACTTGCTAAATAGGCCAATAAAACGGTAATGGCTTTTTGCATGTTAAAAAGTAACAGCAATAGTGAAAACGAAATAATAAATACACCGTCGCCAATAAAGGTGGCATATTTAAAAAAACCATCAAATGGAGAGCCGGTTAATCCATTGAAAAACAAATGCAGTTGTAATTTATCGGTGCAAAAAATAATTGCGATGGCTATACAAAAAACCAAGCTGTACATCACAATAAAAATTTTATTTCGATTGAAGATACTTTTCAAGTTGTCTATAATTTAAATCAGTACTAATTGTTTAACAAGCTCTTTCTTTAAAAAGTAATTTACGTTTTGAATTAACTGGTCTTTTAAAAAATGGAGTTCGTTTTTTAATTCGGCAGAATCTACCTCTAAAAACAGGGTAGAATCTTTTAGGAAAATTCGTTTGGTGTGGTTGGCAATCATATCGCCGGCAACGGTTTTCCAGTTAACATGCAGGCTTGATATATCAATTTTCTTTTCTAAACGGTTTTCTTTCAAAAACTGGTTAATGGCACTTCCAATGCTTTGTAAGTTTTGTTTAGACATAGGGCTAAATTACAATAAAAAAGGCTGCCTCATTTTTGAAACAGCCTTCTTTTTATAAAGAATAAAAATTATTTAATGCTTTTTACTTTTTTAGCAATTTTAGACTTTAAGTTAGAAGCCTTGTTTTTATGGATAACATTACGTTTTGCCAATTTGTCAAGCATTGAAGCAACTTTAGGAAATAAAGCAGTAGCTTCTTCTTTGCTGGTAGTTGTACGTAAACGTTTCAAAAAAGTACGTGCAGTTTTAGCTTGATAGCGGTTATGCAGTTTTTTTGTTTCAGTTTGTCTTGTTCTTTTTTCTGATGATTTATGGTTTGCCATTACTTTTTTCCTTTAAAATGGACTGCAAATATACTTTATTTATTCTAAATAACAATAAATTATTTAAAAAGTTAATAAATGTAATTAAATTGGATAATTAAACTTATGGTACTAGATTTGCATCTAACGTTCAAATAACCCAATTAAATACATATATATAATGAAAAAATTAATTTTAACAGTATTGGCCATTGCAACCATACAGTTTGCACAGGCTCAAACTCAGGCTGCATCAAATGCTCAGCCTCTAAAAAAGGATGCCCCAACTCCCGATCAAATGGCTGAGCGTCAGTCTAATCGTTTACAAAAGGTTTTAACACTTACCGATGAGCAAAAACAACGAGTATATACGGCTATAGCTAAAAGAGCTACTACTGTGCAGCAATTAAGAAGCACTAATGCAAGTGATAATAATGCATTAAAAGCTTCTATAAAACCTGTAAACGAGCAGTTTATAAAAGACGTAAATGCTACTTTAACCCCGGAACAACAGAAAAAATGGGATGAATTTCGTGTACAAGAGCAGCAAAAAAAAGAAGCGCGCATGAAAGAGAAAAATAATGCTGTTGCTCAGCCAGCTACGGGCGGCCAGAAATAAAAAAGACTTATTTAAATAATAAAAAATCCTTGCCAAATCGCCTTAACTACGCAAGTCTAATTAAGGTTAAAAGGGAGTGAAAAAGATAAAGGTCAGAGAAATCTGACCTTTTTTTATTAAATAGTGCAAAATTTTCAATTTTCAATTCTATTTATTTTTAATAGTGAAATGAATAAATAAACCAGTTTTTTGTTCCTATAAAATATTGCATTGTAAATATTTATAGAGTAAGCTTCTTTGTCAAAAATGGGATAAATTGATTAACTTTGTATGAAAAGAAGTAAAAAAAGAAGAAAAATGCATAAGTACACAGCAAAAGATGTAGCAAAATGGTTTATTGCTAATACTTGTACGTCTTCAAACCAATGCGAACTTTTATAGTTAAAAATATTTGGACACTTTCTGATTTTAAAATTAGTTATTTTTTTGATTCACATTTTCGTTTTGCGGTATAGTCATAAAATTATT
>Ga0210401_10001529_pt1 | contig 26764 bp, 21 predicted proteins | sample IncBWH32MmetaG_FD_150866 | JGI IMG/M metagenome (GOLD analysis project Ga0210401, IMG submission 150866) | Forest soil microbial communities from Barre Woods Harvard Forest LTER site, Petersham, Massachusetts, United States - Inc-BW-H-32-M | ecosystem: Environmental > Terrestrial > Soil >...
CAGTTTAATCCCGAATTGCGTGTATTGAAATCACATCCATCCGTTCGTCAGTCATTGGATTTTTTTAATACCGTGCTCGAAGAAAATTTTAACGACCTGCATTTTTTTGTAAACCAATCTTGCAAAACAACTATCAGGGATTTTGAAAACGCCCAAGAGGATGCCAACGGAAAAATTGATAAACAAACCATAAGAGATAAAGATACCGGTAAAACCTATCAACCCTTCGGGCATTTTATCGACCTAACTCGCTACTTTCTCTGCTACGCCTTTGTAGATGATTACAACTTTTATCGCTTTGGTAACGAGAAACCAACTTATCTTTTAGGCTCACATAGCGATGAAGATGATGGAGTTTTTGTATACTAAAACGTTAAATTAATCAACACATAAACTATTTATCAATTACCATAGGGCTATTTACTTCGGTAAAACCTATTAATTAACCTACCAATAGTATGTTTATTAACTTATTGTAAAAACAACCAGCTGCCATATTTAACAGATAGCTTTTTTTATATATTGCAACACAGTTTACTGATATGAAAAAACTTTTGCTTTTTATTTTGCTGATTTATGTGGTGCAGGTAAAAGCGCAGTGTAACGGACCATGTGGTGATTCAGTACGCTTAACTACTAATTTAACAGAGGGCATCGAAAAAACAACCAACAACAACCTGCAAATTGATGTTAACCCAAATCCAAGCAGCGGCAAGTTTACTATCGAAACTAACGTAGCCGAAAAACAAATAGTTTTTATTTTTGATGTAGATGGCAAACTGGTGTTTAACCAATTTATAAAAGGTCAGGCAATTATAGATGCCCGCAGTTTAAACGCAGGGGTTTATAGTCTTAATGTAGTTAGCAATCAGGGCTCGGTAACAAAAAAAATGGTTATTGTAAAGTAGTTTTATCTGCTAAAGCAACAAAACCATTCCATACAAATACAAAAAAGTATTAAATTTCTACTCGGTAATTATTTAATTTTTATCTTTATCAAAAACAAACCCTCGCGTGAAAAAGGTCATCCTATTATTATCTGTCTTTATAATGGCATGCAGCAAACCAACCGGCAATCGCGACAAAGCCATTCTATCCATTCAACAGTACGTAAAAACTAATTTCCCTTATCCCGATAGTTACCAAAATATAAAGTACGGCAAATTAGATAGCGCTTACGAGTACCCCGATACCCTCGATATACAAATAGAAGACCTGCGCGAAGCCATTTTAATAGAACATCAGGCCGATAGCGTTCAGTCTGCCATCCGGACTCAGCTTAGTCAAATGGGCATTCCTCCTCAAAAAAACGATACCAACAGCACAAAATTTAAAGACAAACTTATCCAATATCAAAATAAATTAAACACCCTTTTAGCAAGCCCAAAAGAAAAACACTATTACATAAGCGATAAACACCAGGCAAAAAACAAACAGGGCATCCTTGAAGGAAACACCATTAATTACGAAATGGATACCACTTTTAAAATAATCGACACCAATTAACTACATTAGCCATATGAAAAAAACTATCCTAATACTATCTCTTTTCGTTTTTGCTTGCAGCAAACCCATAACCAATAAAGATAAAGTTATGCAGGCCGCCCAGGCCTATTTAAAAATTAACGATGCACAAAATATTGAGTTTAGTAAACTCGATAGCGTTATTGATTATGCCGATGATATTTTACGCCAAATAGCCGAAACGCAGCGTCAGTTATTATTAAAAAACGATACCGTAGCAAATCAAAAAAAATACAGCACCCTGCTTGCATCACCTAAAACAAAATACTACGTTATCAATTATATAAACAAATCAATAAACGCTAGCACAAAAAGCTGGCAAATGTTGGTAATGGATACAACCTTTAAAGTTAAAACTGCCACTAACGATGGCAAGTAAACGCGCAAAGTAATGATTAAACCAAGCGCTTGGATAGTTTTTTTTGTAGCACTGCTGGTGTCGTTGGTAATTTATTTTTTGCCAACCATTCTGGCACGTAAAAAGCACCATGTATTAAAATATTTTTTCCTCAATCTATTACTTGGCTGGACAATCTTAGGTTGGATAATTTTATTTATTCGGGCCATAAAAAAACAAAAAAAACTTAGCCAGGTCGAAAGCAATATAAACACCAACACCATTGCCCAGTTAGAAAAACTAAACCAACTGCGTAAAGATGGCATTTTAACCGACGAGGAGTTCGACGGACAAAAACAAAAACTTTTAGGCGACCAAACTCAGGATGCATTAAGCTTTGAAGCATCAACCAAACAAAAATTACAAATGGCTTCGGCAATCATTATGTTGTTCGTCATGCTAATTTGTTTAACCTGCTATTTATACATAGTGCCCAAATACATTTATGGCGAAGAGGCAATTGCCCGTCAGTTTTTAAACAGCGTGCAGGCCGGCGATATAGATAGTAACTTAACCCAGGCAAATTATATAACAGAAACCAGTCAAAGCATATTCCCAAAAATTGCCCATTATAGCATACAAAACATAAAGCGTGCAAGTAACAACCAATATATTGTGTATGCCAACATAAGCGGGCACAACAATAAAGGTGCTTGGCTTAGTCAAAAAGTAGGCGTAGTGGTACAAAAAAATTACGACCAATATAAAATAATCGACACTTATAACTTGCTCATCATTCACGATGGTAAAATTCTTTTTCCCACCGATGCCACCGACCTCCAAAAAACCGAAGCGCTGGAAGATCTTCCCAATAACCTTCAAATTGTCGATTGGCAGTACCGTATAAATAATGGTAGTGTACTGGGCACGGGTGTAGTTAAAAACAATGCGGGCTATCCCGTTAAATTTATCGAAGCCGAAATAAAATACACAAACCCAAAAAACCAAATCATCAAAGCCAACAAAATTTATGTAGTTGATGATAATGAGCTTAACCCCGGCGAAAGTCGTGGCTTTAACAGCAACACACCCAACTGTAACAATTGCAGCAGTGCTAACATATATATATTAAATAACAACAATTAAATAATCAAAACAACTATCATGAGAGAAGGCGAAATTTTCAAACAAGCTGTTGATTTTAGCAGCTACACCATCGATGAGGTAATTGATATAACCGGCATATCGCGCGGACAATTGTATAACCTCTACAAACAAGAAATTATAAAACCCGTATTTAAAGAAAAAATAAAAAAACTAAAACTAAAAATCGATTACAAACTCGCCAACGAGTACGATCCTCTGCATAAAGAAATCGAACACCTGCGACAGCAAGTAGCTTTACTTACCAAAGTAAACAATGGCCTAATGGCTTTCTTAAAAGAAAAAAAGAAAAAAAAATAAATTAGGGCGTTACGGTGCTTTGTAAACACGCGCCGTCGGGCTTTACACTTCAAGTCCTCGCCCTGAAGAAGGCGAACCAATATTTAATCTTTCTTTGGCGAGTAGACAAATTGAATTCGTTAAACTTATTATCTCTCATGGGGTTTTCAAAAAGACCCTTGATTTATATTTAGAAACGAGTAGAGTTCCATCGAAGGATGAAATTGTTAATTTAATGAAATCATCTAATTTGTATAATATTGATTCCGATACAACATATTTTAGGAGAGCATCTACTATACTCAGATGGATTAACTGGATTATGAACTTGATAGAAGAATAATATACAACTTTCCCCATTCACTTATCACCAACAAGTAAAAATCTTACTCCCCCTTCGCACCATTCTCAATCCAGCAAGCAATGGCATCGCGTTCCTCTTGTGTAATGCCTGTTTTATTTCCCTGCGGCATGGTCTTCGTAATTACGGCACGTTGGTTTATGCGCTCGGCATATTTTAAAATATTTTCTTTGGTATCAAACATAATATTGTTGGGTGCAACTTTTTGCACATCATCGGTAGGGTTAGCCGAGTGACAAGCCACACAACGTTTTTGTATAATCTCATTTACTTCATTAAAGGTAACCGCTTTATCATTTTTACAAACCGATTTTGGTATAGGGCGTGTAATAAAGGCCAGCGATATAATCAGCACAATGCCAATAGGCAATATCCAAACCGATTTTTCGCCTTTCTCTTTCAGGTTTAAATAATGTTTTATTAAAGCACTTGCAATGGTTAAACCCATTAGCACCATCCAGTTAAACGCACTTCCGTAGGTACTAGGGAAGTGATTGCTAATCATTATAAAAATTACAGGCAGCGTAAAATAATTATTGTGTAAGGAGCGCAGGAGTGCTTTTTTTCCCAAGCTTGGGTCAACAGGTTTGCCTTCTTTGGCGGCGTTCACCATCGCTTTTTGTCCCGGTATAATTATCCTGAAAACATTGCCTGCCATCAGCGTACCAAGCATAGCACCCACATGTATATAAGCCGCCCTGCTGCTAAACACATGCGATAAAAACCACGCCACCGCCGATATAAAAATTAAAAGTATAACTGACAACAAGACCTGATGCTTTGCCAAAAATGATTTGCACAATGTATCGTAAACCAACCAACCCACCAGCAAAGTACCAATGCCAATGCTAACGGCCTCGCCTTGCGTTAGGTCCATCACACTTTTATCAATCAAATAAATATTGGCATCTAAATAATATACAATCACCAAAAGCGTAAAGCCCGATAGCCAGGTAAAATAAGCCTCGTACTTAAACCAATGCAAATCTTTAGGGATTTCTTTAGGCGCAACTTTATATTTTTCTAAATAATAAAAACCACCGCCGTGCACTGCCCAAAGGTTACCCGCAAGTTCATCGCGTAAATTATGGGTTCTGTTTAAGGCGTTTTCTAAAAACACAAAATAAAACGATGCGCCAATCCACGCAATGCCAAACACCACATGCATCCATCTAACCACCAAATTCATCCACTCACTTACATGGGATTCCATGTTCGTTCCTTTTACAAAAGCATAACAGGCGTATAAAAAAATAAACAGCAACGAGCAATAAAACAAAACCGTTTTTGCCTGCGCAACATCATCTATCTTATCATGCAATTTTTCTTTCTCGGCATCATCGCTGCTTTTTTCTATTAAATGATTAAATGTTTTTATAACCAATGTCAAGGCATAAATAATTATTAAAACACTGCCACTAAAAATTAAAATAAAAACGGCGTTGCTTTTGCTAAAGTTGGTGCTGAATTTTTCGGCACAAAAAGCATCTTGTGCAAATAGCATAAATAAAAACAGTAAAAACAGTTTGGCGCGTTGTAAAAGGTTGGCAAGTATATTCAGCTTCATAAATTTATCTATTCACAATAAAGCATAAATATAAACAAGTTTAATAAATTTGTTGGAAATTGTATCTCAGCATGATAAACCAGCATCCCGATTTTGCCCTACACAGCACGCAAGTGCTTATACAAAACAAATTACAAAACGCTACACTTTTAATTAAAGACGGAATTATTATAGATATATTAGAAGGCAAACCAAGCACCGCCAACTTCCCTATTGAAGATGTGGATGATTTGGTGGTTATGCCCGGTTTGATTGACTCACACGTGCACATTAACGAGCCCGGACGAACCGAGTGGGAAGGCTTTGAAACCATGACCAAAGCTGCCATTGCAGGCGGCATAACTACTTTGGTTGATATGCCTTTAAACTCTAGCCCGGTAACCATAAGTGCAAAAACATTTAACGATAAATTAAAAGCTACCGAAGGCAAACTTTACTGCAACTGTGGTTTTTGGGGTGGCTTGGTGCCTGCCAATGCCGATAAGTTGGATGAATTAATTAAAGCAGGTGTGCTTGGCATTAAAGCATTTTTAACGCATTCGGGCATTGATGAATTTCCTAATGTTACGCTGGCCGATTTAAAAAAAGGAATGGCAACCATTGCCAAATATCAAATTCCTTTATTAGCACATGCCGAGTTGGATGTAATGCACGAGGGCATTTCAAGCTTTGAAAAAAATCCTACTAACTATATGGCCTACTTAAATTCTCGCCCGAAAGTTTGGGAAGATAACGCGGTTGAAATGATGATTGAATTGTGCCAGGAGTTTAATTGCCCTACACACATTGTTCATTTATCGTCTGCCGATTCACTGGCGCAAATAAAAACGGCACGAGAAAAAGGTTTGCCCTTAACCGTTGAAACCTGTCCACAATATTTATATTTCTGCGCCGAAGAAATTCCAAATGGCAACACACTTTTTAAATGCGCCCCACCAATCCGCGAACGTGCCAATAACGAAAAATTATGGCAGGCTTTAAAAACCAACTTAATTGATTTTGTAGTTACCGACCACTCTCCTGCCACTCCCACTTTAAAAAAAATAGAAACCGGTAATTTAAAAGAAGCCTGGGGCGGCATTGCCTCTATTCAGTTTTCGTTGCCGGTGGTTTTTACTGCCGCGCAAAAAAGAGGTTTGGGCATTACTGAGGTTGCTGCTTTAATGAGTGAGCATGTGGCTAAGTTTATTGGCTTTCAAAATTCAAAAGGACAATTGAAAAAGGGTTACGATGCTGATATTGTGGTGTGGAACCCTACTGAAAAATTTACCGTACAAAGTGCTGATATACATTATCGCCACAAAATAAGTCCATATGTAGGCGAAGAGTTACAAGGTGTTGTTAAACAAACTTACCTAGCTGGCAAAAAAGTATTTGAAAACGGGAATTTCATATCTTTACCACAAGGCAAAGTCCTTTTAAAAAAATAGTAAGCTTAATGGCTGATAAAGAGTATAAAACATTTGAGGAATTTTACCCTTATTACTTAAACGAGCATCGTCAGGTGGGTACACGTGTTACGCATTTTATTGGCACCAGTTTGTTTTTTATTTTGGCAATTACGGCTCTCATACAAATAAATGGCTTTATACTTTTAGCAGGTGTTGTATGCGCTTATTTTTTTGCATGGATAGGTCATTTCTTTATCGAAAAAAATAAACCTGCTACGTTCAAATATCCGTGGATGTCGCTTAAAGGCGATTTTAAATTGTATTTTGAAATACTGATTGGAAAAGAAAAATTTAAAGGAAACTAATTTTAGAAATTTATATGGAGAACACTAAAACAAACAGTCCCGCATTTACAAACTTAATAGACCTTGCTGCTGAGCGATTAGGTGGTAAAGCCATTATTTGCAGCGATGATTTTTTTGCCGAGAAAGAAAATTTACTAAAACCCGGCCGCGGAATTTTTATTGCAGATAAATATACCGACAGAGGTAAATGGATGGATGGTTGGGAGTCTCGCAGAAAGCGTGTACCGGGTTACGATTGGTGCATTATTAAACTCGGCGCATCGGGCATTATAAAAGGTTTTGATATAGATACTAATTTCTTTTTGGGCAATCACCCGCCGCATGCTTCTATCGAGGCTTGCAACATGGCTGATAATGCTTCGGCTGATGCGCTTCAAAAAGCAAGCTGGACCGAAATTCTTGCTAAGTCTCCGCTTAACCCAGGCAGTCAAAATTTTTACGAAGTTGATAGTGATGTTGTTTGGACTCACTTGCGTTTAAACATTTACCCCGATGGTGGCGTAGCACGTTTAAAAGTATATGGCGAGGTTTACAAAAATTGGGATGCAGTAAAAGAAAGCGATGTTATTGATTTAGCATCTGCAACCAACGGAGCAAAATCTGTGCTGTGCAACGATATGTTTTTTAGCCACATGGATAATTTAATTATGCCGGGGCGTGGCGTTAACATGGGCGATGGTTGGGAAACCAAACGTAACCGCACACCAAATAATCGCGATTGGGTAATTGTAAAACTTGCACACCAGGGTAACATCAATAAAATTTTAGTAGATACTTGTCACTTCAAGGGCAATTATCCTGATACCTGTTCTATCGAAGGAATAGATTTAGAAACCGTAGACCTTGGCGCAAGTTCTCTTGGTTTATCGCGTGCAGAGGTTTTACCTACCAGTTCAACTATCGAAATTGAAACCGTAGCACTTGATGAAATAAACATTAACTCTCCCGATATCAAGTGGACAGAAATTTTACCCAAACAAAAACTGCAAGCCGACCACGAACATTTTTTTGATAAAGAAATTGTTAATCATGGTCCTTTCACACATATTCGTTTAAACATTTTTCCTGATGGCGGTGTTAGTCGTTTACGTTTATTTGGTAACATTAAAAAGTAAATGACTATACAAGAATTAAATAACCTCCCGCCCGATAAAACTTTCGAAGAGTTGTTCAAATGCTGTGGCTCTACCACATGGGCAAAACAACTGGCAACTAAAAAACCGTTTGAAAGCAAAATAAGTTTATTACACAACTCTAATTGGATTTGGCAAAACTGTACAGTACGGGATGGTTTGGAAGCTTTTACGCATCATCCAAAAATTGGTGATTTAAAAAGCCTCGAAAAAAAATTCGCCTCTACTAAAGATTGGGCCGGTGGCGAACAGGCAGGCGTTAACACCGCCACCCAAAATACATTGGTAGCACTGGCAAATGGTAACGAAGCTTACTTAAAAAAATTCGGCTACATATTTATTGTGTGTGCCACAGGCAAAACCGCCGAAGAAATGTTAGCTTTACTAAACACACGTTTGGGCAACACACCCGACATCGAAATTAAAATTGCAATGGACGAACAAAATAAAATCACTCACATACGTTTAGAAAAATTAATCGAATAAAAAGATGAGCGCCATCACCACACACATATTAGATACTTCCATAGGCAAACCTGCACAAAACGTTTCTATCGTTTTAGAAAAACCAAATGCTGATGGCACCTGGTCTCTCTTAGGTAAAGGACAAACAAATGCCGATGGCCGTCTACCGGGCTTGTTGGCCGATGATATAAAATTACAACCCGGCATTTATCGTTTGGTGTTTGATACCCAATCTTATTTCAAAGCGCAAGGTGTAAAAGCATTTTATCCTTCGGTAACAATCGTTTTCCAAACTACCGATCAGTCACACTATCATGTACCACTTTTATTAAACCCCTACGGTTACTCAACCTACCGTGGTAGCTAATCAATATTAAAACGCAACAAAATATTTTAACCACAAAATAATATGAAACAATCTATTCCTGCTCAAGAGAAAGAAAGTATCTTAAATGAATTAGGCAAAGCAAACAAAGCTTTCCAAAAAATTTATCCCGGCGATAAACCCGATCGTCAACCTGTGCACACTGTGTATGGTGGTGCCGATTTATTCACTGCCGACTCAGCCGAAAAAATGGGACAAGCAGCCTTAAAAACTCTTTTAAACAATGCACCCAACTTTGTTGAGTTTGCAAAAGCCATTGAGTTATCTGGTCACGAAACATTGCCAAGCAATGCTGCCGAAATAGAAAAGCTCATAAAAAAAATGGATGGTCTTTCTGAAACCGACCGCAAAAAAGAAACAGCTTGGTTATCATATACTACGTACAACAAAGTAATTGCAAAATTAAAAGCCGAAGCCTTAGAAGATTTTCGTATCGATTTTGAAGATGGTTTTGGTAACCGCTCGTGGGACGAAGAAGATGCAACTGCCGTACAAGCCGCTACCGAAGTAGCCAAGGGCATGAAAGCAAATTCGCTTTCACCTTTCATTGGCATACGCATAAAACCTTTTACCGAAGATTTAAAAGAACGCGGCGTTCGCACACTCGATATTTTTCTAACAACATTATCTGAGCAAACCAACGGCAAACTACCCAACAACTTTGTAGTTATGTTACCAAAGGTTAGCATCCCTGAGCAGGTAAGTGCTCTCGTAAAATTATTCGAAACCATCGAAGCCAACACACAAATACCAAGTGGCGCGCTTAAAATGGAAATGATGGTTGAAACTACACAAGCCGTTATTGATAAAGATGGTAAAAACCCCTTGCGTACTTTTGTTGAAGCAAGCAAGGGCCGCATGATTGCAACTGCGTTTGGCACGTATGATTATACCGCGGCTTGCAACATCACTGCTAAGTATCAGGATATGGGGCACGCCGTTTGCGATTTCGCGCATCATTTCATGAAAGTTTCTCTTGGCGCAACGGGCATTTGGTTGTCCGATGGGGCAACAAACGTAATGCCTATCGGCCCGCACCGTGGCGATAATTTAACCGCCGCTCAATTAGCCGAAAATAAAATGGTGGTACAACGCTCTTGGAAAAAAGCATACAACCACACACGCTACTCGTTATGGAAAGGCCTTTATCAGGGTTGGGATTTAAACCCCGCGCAATTCCCCATGCGTTATGCCGCCGTGTATTCTTTCTTTTTAGAAAGTTATGAGGATGCTGCTAAACGCCTGAAAGCCTTTGTAGAAAAAGCTGCGCGTGCAACCCTAACCGATGATGTGTTTGACGATGCCGCCACCGGACAAGGACTTTTAAACTATTTCCTGCGTGCCATTAATTGCGGTGCCATCTCAGCCGATGATGTAACAGCAACAGGTTTAACTATGGAAGAAATAAGAACCCGTTCTTTTCTGAAAATTTTAGAAAACCGCCGCAAAAAAATGGCTAACTAATTTTTGTAGTGAGTAAAAGCAAAAAAGTCGCTCTTGAGAAAGAAATGGCTTTTTATTTAACCTGTTTTTAAATTACTGTTTAATAAACTTTTTGTTAGCAGTTCCTTCAGCCGATTGTATTTTAACCATATATACACCGCTTTGTAATTCACTAACGGGTATAATAGCATATTTGCTAAGCTCATTGTATTGCAAGCCTTGCACTACATTGCCCAGCATATCAAAAACTTCTATAGTTACATTTTTTTGCATGTTTGTAAATTCAACATACACATTCATATTGGCAGGGTTTGGATATAAATTTAAATCAAGCTGTGGCATAGTATTTTTCTTAATACCTACATTGCTCGAACAGCTTGGGTAATTGTTTGCGTTAAACCATTTTTTAACCCTAATATTATCTTGCGTAGCACGGTTAATTAGGCAAGCACTGTTTGTATCGCAGTTGGCAGAATCTTGCGAAAAAACAAATGCACAATCTAATGTGTATGGTTTAAAAACTACGTTAAAATAGGGTTGCATGGTAAACTTGCCTGTGTTAACTATCATTCTTCTATCGCCCGGAAAATTGCCTGCTTGTCTTTCTGTCCATCCTGTAGTACCAAAGCTGCCTGTTGGTGTTACGGGGTTGTTACAATTACCTCCCAAGGCAAACCCATATGGGTCGGTATTACCAGGGTATAAATATTTGCTCGGTTGATTAATTGCATTAACCCCTTGGTTACCATAGGTCATTAGTGTACCATCTTCCCACTTACCACGCATCAGGTTATCATAAACAATATATCCGTTAGTAGTTGGTAGAATACCATTTTTTTGACTTCCAGTATTGTTATACGATGTAAAGCCGCTCATCATACAATGCTCGCCTGTTTCATCAATTTGGCAGTTATGGTTGTTATCTATTCCATCTCCGGCATCGGCAATGGGGCCTTGCAAAATATTACAGGCAAATACCGGTAAGTTAGTATGATAACCGGGTGTTGAGCCGTTATCATCATCATATGCATCGCCATTATAAGTATAACCAAAATCGTTAGTTACGTCGCAACCAATATAATCATCCTGATAATTTCCTAAATCGCTGTCAATCCACAAACTTATGCAAGTACTATCATATGGGCCCATACTCCAGTTAAAAATTTCATAATGATAAAATGTAGTATTGTTTAATACAGCATTACTATCAGCAATGCCTGGGCAGGTAAAAGCATAAGCGCTGCTATGTACTTCTATTCCAAAATTATTAGGTGATCCTGTTTCTTTATGGCTGCCAAACACATCATTATAAACACTCCAAATCATTTGGTCGCCTTTTATTAATGGATAATCTCCATCGGCATAATTGTAAATATTGTCACCATTAAAATCAACATAAGGTGCCATCATTAGTCCAGTGTATAAAGAGTTTCCGGGCCAATCCATAATTACGGTAGGTGGAATCCAGCTGTGGTTTTGCACATCGCCCTGATTCCAGTGGTAAATAAAGTTAGCAATATCAGATCGGTTTATTTTCCACACCCGGTTATAAAAATTAAAACAAGCACTGTCAGTACCACCTGTGTTTGGGTTTATTTCTCCTGGCCAAAAATCATAACCGTTTTGTCGATAAGTCATAGCTGCGGTACGTACAGTGCCTCCGGCATATCCTCCCACCCAAAGGCTCGATGCATGTAAAGGGCTTGTACCTTTACTGCTTGGCGAAAAATATTTGGCTTGGTTGCCAACATAATCAAAATGGTTTCCTGCATTGGCATCAATTAAACAGCTTATATTATTAATATCTAAAAAAGCTGATGTACTACTTGTTAAACCATACATATTGTTTGTTGTTGGTATGGTATCAAATCTTTGCAATAAATTTACGTACGAGCCTGTTGCGGTAACAACAAAAATTTTATTCAGGCTATAATCATACTGCATAATGGCATGGCTGCCGCTAACTGTATTTGTGGCTGCAATAGCAGGATATGTATATAAATTACTTCCTTTTATTTCTATACTCCCGGTGCTGTTGCCACCATTTACAGGTGCAGTTAATGAACTAAATATAACACCGCCGCGCGGGCCCTGACAAATCGTTTTTACAATAGATGGCCATTGTGCGGCACCTAAAATTTCTTCGGTAGCCTGTAATGGAAACAATTGTAACATGCTATAAAAATTACTATTGTCATATTTTATGGTGCCATGTGCATTAGTGCCAATCCATTTATTACTCTGTGCATCTACATAAATGCAGTTAATAACATCAGCCGTTGTGCCGCTTACATAATTAAAGGTAAAGTTACTGCCGTCAAACTTTTCTAGCCCGCTGTTATCACCTAACCAAATAGCGTTGGGGCTTTCATAAGTAATACAATTCACAATATTGCTATGCATGCCGTTGCTAGCTTGGTTGTAATTGGTAAAATTACTTCCGTTATAAACCGATAAGCCACGGTTGCTGCCTGCATACACATTTCCGTTTCCACAGGCAAGTGCCGTAATAGTATCGCTTACAATGCCTGAATTAGATGTGTTATAATTGGTAAATGTTGAGCCATTGTATTTGGTAAGCCCTAAGTTAGATCCAATCCATATATTATTATTGGCATCAACCGCCAAAGCATTTACTTTGTTGGTGGCCGATAAGGCATTAAATGCCGGGAAAGTATCCCACTGTGTACCATTATAGCGCGCCAACTGAAAAGAGACTGATGCGCCAAGGTTAAAACCTATCCATTTGCTGTCGTTATTATCAATAACAAACGCACCGCGCTTTAATATATTATTGTTAGTAGCATTGGTTCCGTTTACCGTTATTGGGTAATTTACAAAAGCCCCGCCGGTGGTCTGGCAGAAAATATTCAGGTTTAATAAACCTGTCATAAATAACAATAGGTAATTTTTTTTCATCCATTAATAGTTATGGATGCAAAAATAAGATAAGGTTTTAATAAAAAAAACCAACATTTCTTTTAAACTATTTTCACGCAGCTCTACAAAATTTCTACACAATGTAGTTGTATACTTGTGTAAGCAAACATGCAGGTGAAAAAACTTTTTGTTATACTATGGTTAAGCTTTTACACACTGGGGCAAGTATTTTTGCCGCAGGGCAATTTTGCTTATATCGAGCAAATACCTCGCTTGTATGCCGATTTTTGCCACACCAACCATTCCACTAACGTAATTGATTTTATTAACGAGCAATTTTTAGAATTTGGTTTTGAAGATAAAAACGAACCCTTAGAAGAAAACGCTACTAAACGCTACAACCAGTTTGTAAAAGAAAACCATGCGATATTGCAACGCATTAGTTTGGGTAATTTATCAAACTATCTGGGCATTACACAACAATCCCTAAGTCGCATACGAGCCAAAAAGTAATTTTTTACCATTTGGTAAAAATTCCCTTAGTAGTTGGTTGTAGGTTTGTAAAAAATAAACGCCATGACTAACACAAACAAAACAAACTGGGCAATTGATGCCAACCACTCTCAAATTCAATTTAAAGTAAAACATTTGATGATATCAAATGTATCCGGCACCTTTAAAAAATTTAGCGGCACGGTTAGCAGCCCAAACAACGATTTCACCGATGCGGAAATTAATTTTGAAATAGACAGTAATAGTGTCGACACTAACCAACCCGAAAGAGATACACATCTTAAATCGCCTTTGTTTCTAAATACCGAAAAATTTCCTCAAATAATATTTAAAGGGCAACTGCAAAAAACAAACGGTGCACATCAGTTAGTAGGTAACCTAACCCTGTGCGACGCAACAAAAAACATAAGCATGCCCGTTACCTTTAACGGCATAGGCATTGGCAGGTTTAACGATACCCGCGCTGGCTTTGAGTTAAACAGCACTATAAACCGAAAAGATTTTGGCCTAAATTTTAGTTTACTAACCGATACCGGCAGCATTGTAGTGGGCGAAGAAATAAAATTGTACATGGATATACAACTGATACAGCAACTTGTCTAAAAATTTTCATTTCTTTTTTATCAGGCAAAAAGAGAGGAGAAAAAGTAACAAACCAAAATTAATTAACCTTAGTTTAATCGTTTTCATTTTAGTTTTTGTTAGTGATATTAATGCTAATGTCACAAAGCATTTCCGAATGAATGTTCATTCCAATATTGGTTATATTATATACATGTTCGCTTGCAACAATAAATACAATCTCGCAGGTTTCACGTTCAGTATAATAGCGTAACATACGGGCAAAAGTATCTGGGCTAACCTTTTTATCTTTTGTTAATTCCGTAACATAGTCAAGTACCGCGCGTTCAGCATCTGTAAACAAAGGGCTAGTGTTATACTGCTCAAGCGCATTAAATTTATCTTGATTCATAGATTCTTTAATAGTAAACCACCTGCCCAAATCAACGCAAAATAAACAAACATTAATGCGTGCAACTTTTTCGCGGATGAGCATAACTGTTTCCGGTGCTAATGTTAGCTTTTTATCTAGTTGCGAAATCTTTCCGTAAAACATTCCAAATGCTATCGGTAACCTCGCGCTATGTACTTTTAAGGGCATAAGCACTTTACCAAATTGTTTGCGTGTAAAAAAATAAACTAGTTTCATCATCAACCCTTTTGGGTTTTCAATAGGAACAAGAAATGTATCCATTTGTTTTATTTTTAATTATTAAACATTCTATAAATTATATCCTGATAACGAATAGAAATATTTAAATCGGACAAGCTCTGAAAATATATTTTCTAAAAAAAGGACAAAAAAAAACCTCATTCAAATTAATGAATGAGGTTTTTAAAATTGGCATCGACTTACTCTTGCGGGCTTTAGGCCAACTACCATCAGCTCTATCGGGCTTAACTGCTCTGTTCGGAATGGGAAAAGGTGAACCCCGATGATATAGACACCAAAAACTGCGAGTGGATATGTAATGTTACATACACTCTTAATTTTTTATGAAATAACAAATTGAAAAAAGACACAAGAAGAGATTTTTTGAAAGCTTACGAACAATTAGTATCACTCGACTTTGACATTGCTGCCTATACATCTATGACCTATCAACGTAGTAGTCTTCTACGGTTCTTATAAAGAAAACTTATCTTGAGGTGAGTTTCGCACTTAGATGCTTTCAGCGCTTATCTCATCCGTACATAGCTACCCAGCGGTGCTTCTGGCGAAACAACTGGTACACTAGCGGTACGTCCGACTCGGTCCTCTCGTACTAGAGTCAGGTCCCCTCAATTTTCTAACGCCCATAACAGATAGGGACCGAACTGTCTCACGACGTTCTGAACCCAGCTCGCGTGCCACTTTAATCGGCGAACAGCCGAACCCTTGGGACCTTCTCCAGCCCCAGGATGTGACGAGCCGACATCGAGGTGCCAAACCCCCCCGTCGATATGAGCTCTTGGGAAGGATCAGCCTGTTATCCCCAGCGTACCTTTTATCCTATGAGCGATGGCCCTTCCATGCGGAACCACCGGATCACTATATCCATCTTTCGATCCTGCTCGGCTTGTAGGCCTCACAGTCAAGCTCCCTTATATTATTGCACTCTACGTACGGTTACCAAGCGTACTGAGGGAACCTTTGAAAGCCTCCGATACTCTTTCGGAGGCGACCACCCCAGTCAAACTACCCACCAAACAATGTCCTCCTTGCGGAGTTAGACTCCGAATAAATTAAGGGTGGTATTTCACATTTCGACTCCATGATAGCTAGCGCCACCACTTCAAAGTCTCCCACCTATTCTACACATAATTTACCCAAAGTCAATGTTAAGCTATAGTAAAGGTGCATGGGGTCTTTCCGTCCCGTTACGGGTAATCAGCGTCTTCACTGATACCACAATTTCACCGAGCTCGCGGTTGAGACAGAGCGGAGATCGTTACACCATTCGTGCAGGTCGGAACTTACCCGACAAGGAATTTCGCTACCTTAGGACCGTTATAGTTACGGCCGCCGTTTACTGGGGCTTCAATTCAAAGCTTCGCATTACTGCTAACCTCTCCTTTTAACCTTCCAGCACCGGGCAGGTGTCAGGCCTTATACTTCAACTTTCGTTTTCGCAAAGCCCTGTGTTTTTGTTAAACAGTCGCCACCGCCATTTCTCTGCGACCCACATTGCTGTGGGCACCCCTTCTCCCGAAGTTACGGGGTTAATTTGCCTAGTTCCTTAACCGCGGATCACTCGAGCGCCTTAGTATATTCTACTTGACTACCTGTGTCGGTTTGAGGTACGGGCTGCCTCTGTCTGAAGCTTAGAAGTTTTTCTTGGAAGTCTGATTAGGCGCATATTACCTTGCCTTACGGCTCAGTATACTATCAGCTTTCGACATCTCTGGCGGATTTACCTACCAAAAATATATCTACGGCCTTCAACGAACTATTCCGTCAGTTCGCAGCGCTTTCACTCCTTCGTCCCTCCATCGCAACAGGGCAGGTTACGGAATATTAACCGTATGTCCATCGATTACGCCCTTCGGCTTCATCTTAGGTCCCGACTAACCCTGAATCGATTAACGTTGTTCAGGAAACCTTAGTCTATCGGCGAATAGGTTTCTCGCCTATTTTATCGTTACTTATGCCTACATTTGCTTTTCTAACCGCTCCAATAGGGCTTACGCTCCTTCTTCAACGCTGTTAGAATGCTCCCCTACCAGTCATATTTATCATATGAATCCATAGCTTCGGTAATGTGTTTGATGCCCGAGTATCTTCCATGCCCAGTCGCTCGACCAGTGAGCTGTTACGCACTCTTTAAATGAATGGCTGCTTCCAAGCAAACATCCTGGCTGTCAATGCGACCGGACTTCGTTTTATCAACTTAACACATATTTGGGGACCTTAGCTGATGGTCTGAGTTCTCCCTCTCTCGTCCACGGGCCTTAGCACCCGCAGGCTCACTGCAGAACATATCTTATGGCATTCGGAGTTTGTCAGGACTTGGTAGGAATCGCTTCCCCCGCATCCAATCAGTAGCTCTACCTCCATAAGACTTTATTTCCACGCTGCCCCTAAAGGCATTTCGGGGAGTACGAGCTATTTCCTAGTTTGATTAGCCTTTCACCCCTACCCACAGTTCATCCGGAAGCTTTTCAACGCTTATCGGTTCGGACCTCCATGATGTGTTACCATCACTTCATCCTGACCATGGGTAGATCACAAGGTTTCGCGTCTGCCTCTACTAACTATATTCGCCCTGTTAAGACTCGCTTTCGCTGCGGCTAACGGACCTTAAGTCCTTAACCTTGCTAGTAAAGAGCAACTCGTAGGCTCATTATGCAAAAGGCACGCCATCACCCCACTAAAGGGCTCTGACCGCTTGTAGGCGTACGGTTTCAGGTTCTATTTCACTCCGCTGTTCGCGGTTCTTTTCACCTTTCCTTCACAGTACTAGTTCGCTATCGGTCTCTTGGGAGTATTTAGCCTTACCGGATGGTGCCGGCAAATTCCTACAGGGCGTCTCCGACCCCGCAGTACTCAGGATACCACTATGTATGTAAATCATTTCATATACGGGACTATCACCCTCTATGGTCGGCCTTTCCAAACCTGTTCTATTATGCTTTACAAGTCAACGTTGTGGTCCTACAACCCCCATCTGGCCGTAACCAAATGGGTTTGGGCTGTTTCGCGTTCGCTCGCCACTACTTACGAAATCATTATTATTTTCTCCTCCTCCGCCTACTTAGATGTTTCAGTTCAGCGGGTTTGCTACCATTGCTGGTCAATATACCTTCAGTATATTAGGTTGCCCCATTCGGAAATCTCTGGATCAATGTGTATTTGCCACTCCCCAAAGCTTATCGCAGCTTATCACGTCCTTCATCGCCTCCAAGAGCCTAGGCATCCTCCATACGCCCTTAATTACTTTCTTTGTTTGCGCGTAAACACGCAATTTTTTTATACTCGCTACAGCACTCAAATGAGTTAAGAGTGTTTCGCGAGATTTACTATCTGTTAAGATTGTCTCTCTTGTGTCTTTTTATCAATATGTCAAAGAACGTTTTAGTATTTTACTACTAAATTTAATGTGGAGAATAACGGATTCGAACCGTTGACCCCCTGCGTGCAAGGCAGGTGCTCTAGCCAGCTGAGCTAATCCCCCAATTCGAGTTTTCTTAATTCATCTAAAGTTCTGCCATCTAAAGTTTTTGTTCTTTCAAACTTCGAACTCTAAATGCCCAAACCTTAAACGCACATAATAGAATTTCCTTCTTCTAAAATGCGATGTAGTCCCGAACGGATTTGAACCGTTGACCCCTACATTATCAGTGTAGTGCTCTAACCAACTGAGCTACGGGACTGTGTCAGTATCATTACACAAAATCGTTTTATCAATCTTGCTCCTGTTTCCTGTTTCCGCCTCAGTGGTAAGCCCCACTTGGCTCGTTTTGGGATAATGTGTTTTATTTTATCCTCAGTAGCATAACTACCAAAAAAAAATAAAAGAAATGAATAACCAAAAGCAAGTAAAAATGCTTAAACGTAAATAAACATATATAACCCAAGGCCTCTCCAGAAAGGAGGTGTTCCAGCCGCACCTTCCGGTACGGCTACCTTGTTACGACTTAACACCAGTTACCGATTTTACTCTAGGAGGCGCCTTGCGGCAACCTACTTTAAATACTCTCGACTTCCATTGTTTGACGGGCGGTGTGTACAAGGCCCGGGAACGTATTCACCGCGCCATTGCTGATGCGCGATTACTAGCGAATCCAGCTTCATGAGGTCGAGTTGCAGACCTCAATCCGAACTGAGGTTACTTTTGATGGATTGGCATCACATTACTGTGTAGCTGCCCTCTGTTGTAACCATTGTAGCACGTGTGTAGCCCCGGACGTAAGGGCCGTGATGACTTGACGTCGTCCCCACCTTCCTCACCGCTTGCGCGGGCAGTTCCTCTAGAGTCCCCATCATTACATGCTGGCAACTAGAAGTAGGGGTTGCGCTCGTTGCGGGACTTAACCCAACACCTCACGGCACGAGCTGACGACAGCCATGCAGCACCTAGTTTCGTGTCATTGCTGAAAAGTGGCTTTCACCACCGGTCACTAACTTTCAAGCCCGGGTAAGGTTCCTCGCGTATCATCGAATTAAACCACATGCTCCTCCGCTTGTGCGGGCCCCCGTCAATTCCTTTGAGTTTCACCCTTGCGAGCGTACTCCCCAGGTGGATTACTTATCGCTTTCGCTTGGCTACCGGCTGTGTATCGCCGACAGCTAGTAATCATAGTTTAGGGCGTGGACTACCAGGGTATCTAATCCTGTTTGATCCCCACGCTTTCGTGCCTCAGCGTCAGTTACAGTTTCGTCAGCTGCCTTCGCAATCGGTGTTCTGTGTCATATCTATGCATTTCACCGCTACATGACACATTCCGCCAACGGCATCTGTACTCAAGACCTACAGTATCAATGGCACGTTCGTTGTTAAGCAACGAGATTTCACCACTGACTTATAAGTCCGCCTACGCACCCTTTAAACCCAATAAATCCGGATAACGCTTGCATCCTTCGTATTACCGCGGCTGCTGGCACGAAGTTAGCCGATGCTTATTCTTACGGTACTATCAGCTATCTACACGTAGATAGGTTTTCTCCCGTACAAAAGCAGTTTACAACGCGTAGCGCCTTCATCCTGCACGCGGCATGGCTGGATCAGTGTTGCCACCATTGTCCAATATTCCTTACTGCTGCCTCCCGTAGGAGTCTGGTCCGTGTCTCAGTACCAGTGTGGGGGTTTAACCTCTCAGTACCCCTATTGATCGTAGCCTTGGTAGTCCATTACACTACCAACTAGCTAATCATCCGCATACTCATCCATATCCGTCGGAACTTTAATAATAAAACGATGCCGTCTCATTATGTTATGGAGCATTAATCCGAATTTCTCCGGGCTATTCTCCTGATATGGGCAGATTGTATACGTGTTACGCACCCGTGCGCCGGTCGCCACCCAGTATTGCTACCTGTGCTGCCCCTCGACTTGCATGTATTAGGCCTGCCGCTAGCGTTCATCCTGAGCCAGGATCAAACTCTCCATTGTATAAATTGTTTTTCCCTGCTATTTTACATTCGCAGGGTTAATGTCTGTTTTCGGGCTTGGTTTAATTCAAATACGCTAAGTTATTCCTACTCGCTTATATTTGGCTATTCATTTCTTTCAAAGAACGGTTATATCTTAATTCCTAATTCCCTTCGCTTTGCAGCTCCGTTGTTAGTTTTCAATAATCTGTTTTAGAACGCTTTTTTGTTTTCCTATTTGCCCTTCGACAAAATCGGGCTGCAAAAGTAATCACTTTTTCTTTATCTCCAAATAAATATTTAAAAAATATCTATTCTTTTTTCATCCTACAACCTCTCTTCTTAAAGAACTTCCCTCAATCTATTTCCTAAGGGGGCGCAAATGTACTATTTAATTCTGCACTAACAAGTCTTTTTTTGAAAATATTTTTTTGGAAAGGGGAAAATTATTCGAAATACTCCTTCATACGCTCAAAAAAAGTCTTGTTATTCTTACCCGGAGCGGGATGAAAGTTCTTTGATTCGCGTAATTTTTCGATAATCTTTTTCTCTTCAGAACTTAAGTTCTGAGGTGTCCAAACGTTGATGTTTACTAATAAATCGCCTTTGTGGTACGAGTTTACATCGGGTAAACCTTTGCCTTTTAAGCGCAACACTTTGCCGCTTTGTGTGCCGGCATCTATTTTTATTTTTGCTTTACCATCTACCGTCGGAATTTCTACAGAAATTCCTAATGCTGCATCAGCAAAATTTACATAACACTCGTAAAATAAGTTATGACCATCGCGTTTTAGCTCAGGATGCTCTTCTTCTTCAATAACAACAATTAAATCGCCATTAACGCCGCCACGTTGGGCTGCGTTACCTTTACCGCTAACCGAAAGCTGCATGCCTTCTGCTACGCCGGCAGGAATATTTAATGTAATTACTTCTTCGCCACGTACTACGCCATCACCATGACAAGTACCACATTTTTCTTTTATGGTTGTGCCTTGTCCGCCACAAGCAGAGCAAGTTGTTTGCGTTTGCATAGCACCTAAAATAGTTTGGCGCACTTGCGTTTGCACACCGCTACCATGACATATACGGCAAGTTTCTGTCGCACCACCTTTAGCACCACTACCCTTACAAGTATCACACGCTACATATTTTGCTACTTTAATTTTCTTTTCGGCACCGTTGGCTATTTCTTGCAGATTAAGTTTTACTTTAACACGCAGGTTGGTGCCACGATTTACACGACGCCCACCACCACGAGAAGAACCTCCGCCGCCGCCAAAACCACCACCAAAAATATCGCCGAACTGAGAGAAAATATCATCCATGTTCATGCCACCGCCGCCATAATGACCACCACCGGATGCTGATGAAGCATTGGCAGCGTGCCCATAACGGTCGTACTTTTGACGTTTTTCTTCGTTACCTAAAACCTCGTAAGCTTCGGCAGCTTCTTTAAAATTATCTTCTGCCTTTTTATCGCCCGGGTTTTTATCAGGATGATATTTAATGGCCATTTTACGATAAGCTTTTTTTATCTCATCTTCAGATGCACCGCGGCTAATGCCTAAAATTTCGTAATAATCTCTTTTTGCCATAATTATAAATTCAGTTCAATTAAGCGCCTACCACTACTTTTGCAAAGCGAATTACTTTACCATTCATTAAATATCCTTTTTCAACTTCATCAACTACTTTTCCTTTCATATCGGGGGTTGGTGCGGGTATATTAGTAATTGCTTCCATGGTTTCAGGATCGAAAGTTGTGCCAATGCTTTGCATGGCTTCTATGCCTTTTGATTTTAAGATGCTTTGTAATTTATTAAAGATAAGTTGTATGCCTTCGTTTATGGGCTTTACATCGGTAATGGTTTCATTGGCTTTTATACCACGCTCAAAATCATCAACTACGGGAATAAATGCTTTCAACACATCTTCACCTGCAGTACTCATATAATCAAGACGCTCGCGGGCTGTGCGTTTACGGAAATTATCGTACTCGGCATATAAACGCAAATATTTGTCGTTTAAATCGGCAATTTCTTTCTCTAGTTTTTTAAACTCACCTTCGGCCTGATTTACCTCTTTAGCAAATTCAGCGGGGCTTTCCTGATTGATTAAATCGTCTGAATTACCTGTTACTTGTTCTTCGGGTATAATATCGTTGCTCATATTTTTAATTTTTAAAGGCGCAAAAGTACGTCAAATATGTTGCCAGTTAAATGATTTTGAAATTTTGTCAGATTTAGAGGTGGAAATTATAGGTTAAACTGCGAGATTGCCACGGGCAAAGCCCTCGCAATGACATATAAATAAAACAAAAAAGCCGAAATTAATCGGCTTTTTCTTAATTACACTAAGTTAAAAACTAATGAGCTACCACTACTTTTTTACTTATAAGGCTTCCGTTACTTATAATGTTAACATTGTAAGTGCCTGCATTTAATTTGCTTAAATCAAAGGCTTCGGAAAGTGTACCGGCACTATAAGCCTTAGTTTCAACCAATTTTCCATTTATGTCATAAATTTCTATTTTTTCCATTTTTACAGGTGTAGACCCTGTTATGCTTATATTGAAAACTCCGTTACTTGGGTTTGGCTGCACAGAAATAGCATTATTAATCTCCGCTATTTTGATACCTAAAGGGCTTGACATAAGATACATGTTATCTATTTTTAAATCGCTGCCTATTTTATTTACAGCAACAGGATAGTTTTTTGAAGATTGTATATCAATCTCTAAAGAATCAGGTACAGAAGCTACCTGCAAAGGCACCTTTACTCTTGTATAAGAAGCTGCCGGAGGTAAATTAACCGACATACCTCCAATGCCCGACCCTGATTTTTTAATATTTGCAGAAAGATTTGCTGTGTCGTTTGAGCCTGAAGCGGGGGCGTATTTATAATAAAAAACCAAGGTGTCATTTTGGTTTGTATAAGGATAACCGCCATAATGATTATTAGGAGTTCCTGTTTGTGCCTTAGCCATATATGGATTTCCACCATTATATGGGTCATAATTAGTAATTAATTCAAGCGCGTAAGAGCCTGAAAAAGCATCGGTAGTTTGTTTACCTAAATCGCTCAGTCCCCAGCCGGCTAAATTATAATTAACCATTGGGTTCCATAATTCAAAATCTCCATTAAAATTAACAGGCTGAGAAGATACTCCCGTAAAAGAAACACTATCTAATTGCAACATATTACCAATAATGCTGGTGCCAGCAAACACATTGCTTGATACGGCTGCAAACATAACCGAATCGGGCGCCATAGGCAAAGCCGGACTAAATGCAGAAGAAAACAAAGTATAAGTACTTTTAGTGCTCGAAATTTTAAAAAAATAAGAACCAATTAAGCTGGTAGATTTTTTAAACTGAACAAGAACAAGGGCTGTATCACCACTCATTATAGTACTTTTATAATAAAACCTGATGCCTGTTGCCTGCTGCGTATATGGTATACCACCCCTTGGTGCAGAGGTACCGCTACTAGGTTGGCCATTTGCCACATAGGCAAAAATCCCATTACCACCTACCGATGCTGTGGTTAATTGAATGGCATAGGTACCATGATACGAATCAGTTGTTTGAACAGCATTGTAAGGAGCTATAGCATTATTGTTACTTTGCACCTGACTAAAACTTGAGGTTTGATAAAATTGTGGAACCGCATAGTTTGATACTGTCCAGTTTTCAAAACCTCCATTGGGAATGGTTTGACCTAAGGCTAAGCTTACGCTTATTGCTGAAACTAATGTTAGTAGTTGTTTCTTCATATATTTTGTTTTTAAGTGTAAATATAAATAAATTCTATTTATTGCAAATAAAATTTTAACAAACTGGGGGAGTTTCTTTTATCTTTACATTTTGGCACCTATATCTAAAAATATACTATCTACCCTTGTAAAAGCCTTTATTGGTGTGGCTTGTTTGGCACTTATTGTACAACGGTTATACCAATCGTATTCGGCAGAAAATCTTAATTCGGTTAAAGAAATTTTTACTGCTTATAATTCGTTTTTAATTGCGCTTACCGTTTTATTGCTGTTTTTAAACTGGGGCATTGAGGTTTTTAAATGGCAATTATTTACTAAGGATTTAGAAAGGATTTCTTTTAAAAAGGCCTGGCAATCGGTTTGGATGGGGGTTTGTATTGGTAACCTTACACCCGGGAGGTTAGGCGAATTTGCCGGGCGCGTGTTATTTTTTAAACCCGAACACCGCGCAAAAGCAACTACCCTACATTTTGTTAGTGGCATTGTGCAATTAGTAGTAACTATTGTTATGGGTTGTGCGGGTTTGCTTTGTTTTTCGAGCATGATTGATGCGAGTTATTTTAATCCTATACTTATTGCCGAAATTGCATTGCTGTTTGTGTTTATGGTGTTATTGTGGCGTGTAAACAAGGTAATTGTTTGGCTAAGGAAAGCTAATTTTTTAAAGAAATACGATTTTACACATTTAAAAATTGAACGCAGTATGCTTTTAAAAATGCTCTTTCTTTCTATCATACGATATATAGTTTTTGCCTTGCAATTTTATTTATTGCTGGCTGCCTGTGGCATACAGGGCAACATATACCACATTGCAGGCGCTATAACCATAACTTATTTGCTATTAAGCACTATACCCATGATTAGTTTTATTGAAGTTGCCATACGCGCTTTTGTGGTGGTTTTATTATTTGGTGGTTTAGGTAGCAACGATTGGAAATTATCAATAGCGGCAACTTTGCTTTGGTTAATAAACATTGTTATCCCATCGGTAATTGGGTATGTTTTTTTAGTGCAAAATAAGTTTACCTTCGGTAAAAAACAAAAGATATGATTTGGCTTAAAACGCTTGTTATAATTACTCTTTTGATTTATACGATTTTTATTTTCGTGTCTATTTTCACTATGCTGTTTGCAAAAAAAGATGCTGATTTTACCACATTTACACCTTTAGAAAAAATAAGTATAATAATTCCGTTTAGAAATGAAGAGCAAACCATTGTAAAATGCTTAGAAAGTCTTGCAGAACAGGATTTCCCAAAAGAGTTACTAGAGTTAATTTTGGTTGACGATAACTCGGAAGACGACACCAAACAACTTGCGGAAAACTTTTTGCATGCCCGAAATTTTACTTATCAGTTAATCGATTTAAAAATGCATGCTCTTTCAGGCAAAAAATCGGCAATTGAGTTGGCGGTTATCAAAGCAAATGGAAGCATTATTATTACCCGAGATGCCGATACATATACAAAAAGCACACGTTGGCTTAAAAGTATTGCTTATGAGTTTGTGGTTGCAAAACCTAAGTTACTATTAGCACCCATTATGCTTACGGGCACATCGTTATTACAATTGTTTCAGCGGTTTGAAAACCTTGCTATAAGTAGCATTGGTTATGCCTTTGCCAAAAACAAACTACCTTTTGTGTGCAGTGGAGCTAATCTGGCATACCGAAAAGAAAGCTTTATACAAGTTAGCCCGTATAAAGATAATTTACATATAGCATCGGGTGATGATATGTTTTTGCTACAAGGTTTTATAGATGCAAAATTAAAGGTGAGCACAATTAAAAATCCATGTGCCATTGCTTATACAAAAGCAGAAAAAGATGTAGCCTCTTTTATTAACCAACGATTACGATGGGTCGGTAAAGCTAAAAACATGCATCTAAAAACAGCCTGGTTTATAGGTTACTTACTGGTTTTAACCAATTTGTTTGCACTAATTACTGTTTTTTTAGCTGTTTTTAGTGGTGCTAATATTAAGTTTTGTCTATTTACGATAATATACAAATGTATAATTGATATTTTGTTATTATTTTTAGGCGCAATTATGTATAAACAGAAACTAAATTTCGCATTTTATATTCCTGCTTTTATAGCAAATATATTTTATGTGCCTTTTATTGCTGTTGCATCAATTAGCATGAAACCAAGCTGGAAGGGGCGAAAAATAGGTGTTTAATAACAAAAACATATCTGAAGGCAAAGCCCGTTCACTTGCTCAAATGGCTTGGAAACGCTTTAAGCGAAACAAACTTGCCATGAGTGGTTTGATAGTTATAACCATTTCGGTTTTTATTTTTATATCCGGATACCTTATAACACCTGATTCTACTCCCGATAGCAACGACCAAAAGCCTGAATTGCAAATAAAACCTCCTGGATTTAGCGTAAGAATGCTGAAAATAAGGAAAAATGAAGAATCACATCATGTAAACTGGTTTATGAAAATGCTGTTTGGGCAGCAAAGTGATAACACCTATGTTACTTTGTACGATTACACGTTTTCGGGCAATGATATTGTGGTAGAAGAATATACAGGTAATGAACCT
>Ga0210401_10001530_pt1 | contig 26750 bp, 29 predicted proteins | sample IncBWH32MmetaG_FD_150866 | JGI IMG/M metagenome (GOLD analysis project Ga0210401, IMG submission 150866) | Forest soil microbial communities from Barre Woods Harvard Forest LTER site, Petersham, Massachusetts, United States - Inc-BW-H-32-M | ecosystem: Environmental > Terrestrial > Soil >...
TAAGGGCCAAGCCTATCAAGGCAGCGGCAACCACGTCGCTCACCTGTCCGAGTTCAGGCATCCCTGCAATGAGGGTCGCAGAGGCCGTTTCGGCCAGACCCGGCACACTTTCAATGATCTCGGTGTGCTCGGCAAACTCACGATGCCGCGCGCGAGGAACTGGCCTCGCTGGTGAAGGCCCGGCAGATCGCGAAGCCAACTCTCAAGCGTGCCGAGGAATTTGGGATCAGTTGCGGATGCGTAGCCCATGGCGTGACAATCCGTCTGGTTGATTGCAGGTGATATCGGGGTCTTGGCCCGCGGCAGGATGATCTCGATGAGCGGGTAGGGCGGGTTGGCGTCGCGTAACCTGCCGATCCGCTTGAGTGGAAGTCGGGCGGAACACGCTTCGCTATTCCAGCCTACGAGCTCTGGAAATAACCATGTTAGGAACGGTGGCTTGCCTGCTCGCCGTTCCCGCCGGCGTATGGCTGGGTTGGCGGCTCCACGGTGCGCTGGACCAGCGTCAGACTTATCGGGCCTGCTACGGATTGCTGGTCGTGACGGCGTTGAAGTTATTGTGGGACGGCGTTTCCGGCTATCTCGGGTGAAATGCCGCGGTTGTTCAAGCGCACAGTCGCGATCGCGAGATCAGCATGTGACGTCCTGACCAGCGCCGTCCGTCACGGTGGATCGAGATCGACAATGTAATCGAGATTGCCGCAAGAATTGGCAGGACCCGGCACCGCCCGGGCGCGGCCTGTCATATAATAGCGACAGCACGCCAATACTTCGAGGCTGCAAATTAATACCTAGAAGTAGCAAATAATACCCGGGAGCCAAATACCAGGGGTGGTAAAATTACGGGGGTGCCTGATTCGGGCATCCCGAGAAGGGAGTAGCGTGCCCCTCATGTATTCTGGTGTCGTCAAACTCCTGATTGTTGTGTTGACGGCAGTACTCGCAGTGTCCACGATCGTGATCTTGATGGTGACGATTGCCACGTTCCTGGAGTTCGGGTGGTCATCGGTGCTCTTGATCGCGACCTGTATTTGTCTCCTGTTGCAGGCGGTCGACAGCCTTGCGTTAATCATTGCCGTTAGAAAGTAGGGCCGATAGCCGGACGTCACAGCGCGTGGCGCCCGGCTTCGTCAGCCTCGAACGGTTTGCGTGAGTGATGATCCTCACGATAGCCATTCCTGCCGGGCGGGGATCGTAAACTGAAACAGGGCCCCGTGCGGCTCGCACGCCGTCGCCCACAGCCGCCCCCCGTGGGCTTCGATGATCGATTGGCAGATCGCCAGGCCGATGCCGATGCCGCCGGGCTTGGTCGTGTAAAATGGCTCAAAGAGATGCGGGATGCTTTCTGCACTCAGCCCCGGACCGGTATCCCGAACGCCAACGCAAACGCCTTCGCTGCCAATGCTCTCGGAAATGATCTGCAACTCGCGCCGGCGGCTATCATTGACGCTCATGGCCTGTATGGCATTGACGGCCAGGTTCAGCACGACTTGTTGAATCTGGAGGCGATCCCCCTGGATATGCGCCAGCCGGGGCGCCAGTTGCGCACGCAGGGACACTCCGTGCTTGACGGCTTCGCCTTGGATCAAGACCGTGACCTCCTGGACCGCCTCGTTGATATCCACCGACGCCTTCCTCAGCGCCTGCTTCTTTGTGAGGTCCATCAGACTGTTGATGATATCGCTGCCGCGGACAGCACTCTTGATCGCCTCCTCCAGGGAGTATTTCACCTGGTCGAGTTCAGGCGGCTGGATCGCAAGCCACCGCAGGCCGGCTTCTCCGTTGATCACGGCAGCAGTGAGAGGCTGCCGCAGTTCGTGGGCAATTGAGGCGGTGAGCTGCCCGACGGCTGCGACGCGGTTGGAGTGTGCAAGCTGCATTTGCACCTGGTGAAGGGCCTCTTCGGCCCGCTTGCGCTCCGTCAAATCGAGCACGAAAGCCACCCCTTCATCGGCGCCTATTTCGAAGCTCGCCACTCCGATCATCACCGGCACGCGGCTGCCGTCCTTGCGGAAATATTCCTTCTCGAAGACCGGCGTGGTCCCGGTCTGCCTGAGCTCAGGCACCCATTCTTGGTCATCGCGGGCGAGTGACTCCGGCGGCGTCAAAGCTCGCCAGGAAAGCCGGCCGGCGACGAGATCCCCCCTCTCGTATCCCACGATGCGGAGGAACGCGTCATTGGCCTCGATGATCCCGCCCTCCAGGCTCCAGATGAAGATTCCAATGATGTTGGCATCGACCAGGCGCCGAATTCGCCCCTCCCGCTCCGTCAGATCGCGAACGAGCCTGGCATTCTGCCGGAGCGCTTGCGACAGCTCGGTCATGACGAGCGCCCAGCCGATCCCGACGATGATGACTTGATCGGCACTATGCACATAGGGAGCGAAGCCATTGGGCAGCGCCAAGATCCATGGCAGATTGACCGCACCCCGCGCGGCGAAGAGACAGGCGAGGATGCGATTGCCGGATTGATCCGGCCGCGACCAGAACAGGTAGGCGATTGCGAGGTAGACGAAGGCCCCCCATTCAGGGACGTAGACGACGCCTTCGATGCCGAGCGTCGCCGCGATGAGCTGCACTGCGACAAAGGCGACGATGCCGAAGGTCGCGAACGCCCTCGTGGGAACTCGCCGGTGCACCCGCGCCATGCAGCCACCGAGCAGCAGCAACGCCGCGCCGATGAAGAGGGCGTCCGAGACCAGGGGACGCCATGCCAGCGGCTGGCCGATGCTGAGTTCGATCGCTATTTGGGCAATGTTGGCCGCAATGCCTGCAAACGACAAGCCGAAAGCCAACAGATAGGGACGACGATACTGCCGCCACAGAATGGCGAATACGATTGCGACAATTGCTTCGTTGGCTGCCGCCGCCAATTCCTGCAAGGCGCTGACCGGCAGTGGCATTAGAGGCCTCAAGACTAGTGTGGCGTATTTGACATGCGCTTCAACATGTCCGCGAGTCCGTCAAGCGAATGTCAGACTACAAGCCAGGTCAGCGAGTAGGGCCGGTTGTCGTAGCCTAACCCGCCGATCCGCTGAGTGGAATGGCGGAATGGGCTTCGTTATTCCGCCGACGAGCTCAGAAATCGGTGCGTTACGCGACCGCCGCCTCGCCCAGGCTTTGCCGGAAACGTCGAGTCAAGGCGGTCGCCAACTAATCTGACTGCGTCATAAATATCCGAGAGTCGTCATTCCGGGCTCGCGCGGCGGCCCGCGCTTGGCGCGGACCCGTTCGCGCGCCTCGGAATGACGCTGGAAATGAAGTTGTGACGCAGTAATACCAAGCCACCCTACGAGCTGTCGCTGAGAGTGTTCGATTGCTATCGGCCTGCGTGCGGCCGCAGCTACCTGGACCTTCGCGCATGATGGCCGCGAGGCCGCCTTGCCGGATGAATGATGGTCTTTGGGACCTTGTCGACGCGTCGAACGACACCACGCCTACGGGTCGCCGCCAGCGCCCATCAACCCTTCACATGAGCCATCGTGACCGCATGGTTGAACATGGCGTTGAGCGCGTTGGTGATGTCGCTCGGAGAGTCGGCGGTGTAGAAGAATCCCGGCGATGCGCAGCCCTGCAGGCTCGCGGGAATGTTCGCAATGTTGTTGTTTGCGGCGTCGTCCTCGTCGCCTGCGAATGACGCGTTGACCGGGCTGATCGATTGATAGGGGATGTAGAGGACCGAGACGATGATGCCGCGGCTCTTCAGCGGGCTGCAAGACGTGCCTGGACTGATGACCGTCGCCTGGTTGCTCCCCGACCAGGAGCCGTTGGGCACGCCCTTGGTCTGGTTGTCCTGGGCACCATCCGTGATCAGGAAAACATAGGGCAGCGTGTTGTTCTGGCTGGTCCCGGTCCCCACGCTCGCAATCAGGCTGTTGATGCTCGACAAGGCGGTATCGATATGAGTGCCGCCGGAGCCGAGATTGGCATTGGTATTGGTATCGAGCAGTGAGGCGAGATTGGCCGCCGCATAATTGATGGTCGATGAATTCGAAGCCGAGCCATTGATGCTGCTGGTCAGGGGAAAGTAGGAGTACATGTATTGAATGAATGGATAGAGACCAACGCGATACTGGTTTGCAATCACCTCCTGGCTGTTTGCAGCGCTGAGCAGCTGATTGACGGCGTAGCCCACGGCATCGAGGCGCAGCTGGATGCAGCTGTCGGTGCCTGGGCTGGCGCAGTTGGTCACAGGCGTAAGCGCGCTATACAGCGAATTCGGTAATCCCGAGACCATCGAGCTCGGCAGTTGCACGCCCATGGGGTTGTTGTTGTTCGTGCTGAGAAGAGCCTTGTAGCCGCTCTGGCTGACGCGCGAGATGGCGTATCCAAGGCAGTAGCCGCCGTTTGTCGGGTATCCCTGAGCCGAATCGCTCCAGCATGAATACTGTGCCGAGAAGTGGCAGGCAAACGTGCAGCCCGAGGTGTAGTAGGTATAGAGATCGGGGCTTACGGCCTGCAGCCGCTGGGCTTCAGATGTCGTCGACGGCAGTCCCATCGATCCGGAGACATCAACCAGGAGATAGAAATCCAGGTAGAGTGGCACGCCCGAGCTGGAGGTCGAACTGCCTGACAGGGCGAGAGAATTGAATCCCAGCACTCCCATGAAGACGGTCGATATGCTGGCGCTGAACTGAACGGTCGCATTCAGCGTCGCTCCGGTCTTTGTGACCGAGCTGGTGACCGTAAGATTGCTGTACCCGGAGAAGGTCGAGGCATTGCCGTTGAAGATCGCATTGGCCTCGGCCACGCCGGCCGGGACGGCGCCATTTGATGTCATCAAGACGGCAGCATTATACCCGGCAGAGTTCTTTGAGACCGAGGCCAGACTGGCTGCATCTGCAGCCGCCTGCAGCTTGGCCTTCATACGGTTGGCGATCGAATAATCCGTCGCACATCCGATTGCAGCGAGAATTGGCACAATGGCCAACGCGAAAATGACAGCCGTATTGGCGCGCGGGTCCGTCGCGAACCGGCGGATCAGAGAGCACATGTTGATGGGCATGCCTTCGAGTATCAGCGAGTAAAGGGTTGCGTGTCTTAAAAACGAGTTACAATAATCGCCCAACTCAGCATCAGCTGAATTGCGGCCTCTCACCAAAAGCAACGCGGAGTATTCTGGTGCCTTTCGGCAGGAATCCGCGAGCAGTGCCTTATCACGATTCGCACCAACTCTTTTCCCTCAGGGGGATTTCAAGAGGGGGCAAACAAGCCGTAGTAGCCCGGATGGAAAATGGATCTTCTCGCGTGGGTTAGAGATATGCCAGGCCGATGCAGGCAAGGGTCATTTCGATCAAGCGGCTGGTTGGAGGCGCCATACGAGCGCTCAGAACCCGTCATGGGCGACTTGCATTTCGTGTGACGCGTCGCCAGACGAACTCCGTCAGAGCCACGGCAATGAGGCCGAACATGCCACCGGTGATCACGTTGGCGACGCGCTCGCCTGCGATTCCGCTTGCGCCTCCCGCGAAGGAGGCGGCAAGCGCGATGAAGAAGCAGCGCGAGCCGAAGCCGAGGGCATAACGCGAGAACGCGATCAGCGTCGACGCTTGCCAATCAGGCGGCGATATCAGTTGCGGCCAACTGGCTCCCCAGCAGAGCGATCGTGACCCGGAGATTGTCGCGCCTGGCTCGCAGATTTTTGGCGAGCATCGGGTAGGCGATGTCGGAGGCATCGAAGCTGCCCGTGCGCTTCTCCTCCTCATGGAGGTCATAGTTGAGAAGCTGGACCTGCCGACTGAGGTCGGCGATGAGCATTTGCAGTTTCATGGTGGTGCGGGGATCGTTCCGTGGCGTCCCTAAACGGGATATCGGCTGCATGGGTCTGCTCCGCTATGGTACGGCCCGAAGACGGGCGTGTGGGTTCGCACCAACCCGAGCAACCGGAATGCCAGCTCGGTTGTAAACTGGTCAACATTCGCCAGACCCCGTAGTCTTACGGGTGGTGTGACCTGCGAGTCGCTACCCCTGAAGGAGCCGTTCGGATGAAGGCAAGACTTGTTGCGTTCCTGATGGCCGCCTCGATCTCGCAGACCTTCGCGCAGTCGCTGCCCGCCGGTTTCGTCGATCTGCGCGACGTCGACCCCTCGATCATCCAGGACATCCGCTACGCCGGTTCGAACAACTTTCTCGGCCATCCGCTTAGCGGCTATGACGCCGCCGAATGCGTGGTCAAGCGGGACGTCGCCGAACGGCTCAAGCGCATCCAAAAGGAACTTGCGCCACAGAACCTGTCGCTGAAGATGTTCGACTGCTATCGGCCGGCGCGAGCGGTCGCGGCCATGTGGGCCTGGGCGCATGATGGCAAGGAGACCGCGGCGGACCGGCGATTCAGCCCCGCGTTCGCCAAGAAGGACCTGTTCCGTCTCGGATATATCGCGACGCATTCCCGACATTCCACCGGTTGGGCGCTCGACCTGACCCTGGTCGATCTCAAGGCCGACAATTCCAAGAGCTTCGATCCCCAAAAAACCTATGCCGACTGCACCGCGCCGGCCGACGCGCGCGCGCCCGAAGGGAGCGTCGACATGGGCACCGGCTATGACTGCACCGACCTCAAGGCGCATACGGCCGCGACCACGATCACGCCCGAGGCGCGACGCTGGCGCGCGAGGCTGGTCGCCGTGATGGCCAGGCAAGGCTTTGTGAACTATTTTCGGGAGTGGTGGCACTTTTCCCTGCCGGGCGTGGGCCACGTCGCCTATGATTTTCCGATTGCGCCGCGCGCAAGATAGAGTCGGACCAAACCAGTGCCTCAGCCTGAAAGCGACTTGATGGATTCCGTCAGCCCCGAATATCCGCCGGTCATCGTGGCACAGATAGAACCACGCCCGCGGCAGGTCTGGAAGTTCTGGGGCACGGCTCTGTGGGGGCTCTTCATCTTTGCCGCAATGTTCGCGGGCCAGATGGCGGTCATCGTCTACCTGATCTTGGCCCAGGATGGCCCGTTCGACATTGCTGCCGCGACCCGCCTCGTCGGCAGCGGCTTGACGATTTCGCTCTCGGTCATCGCGGGCTTGCCGGCCGTCCTTGCCGCGCTGTGGTTCGCCATCCGCTTCACTTCCACGCCATTCAAGGACTATCTCGGGCTGCGCCGCCCGTCGTGGAGGCACACCTTGCTCGGCGCGATCGGCTTGGCGGCCATCGTCGTCGGATGGGATTTGATGTCGCGCGCCACGGGGCGCGACATCGCACCCGGCTTCATGGTCGACGTGCTGAAGTCAGCGCAATCGAGCGGCGCGCTGTGGCTGTTGATTGTCGCTTTCTGCGTCGCCGCGCCGATCTCCGAGGAATTGTTCGCGCGCGGCTTTCTGTATCGCGGTTGGTCGGAAAGCGCGCTGAAGCCGGTGGGCGCGATCCTGCTGTCGTCGGCCGCCTGGACCGCCCTGCACCTGCAATATGACTGGTACTTCTTCGGCGAGATTTTTATGATCGGCGTCTGGCTTGGCTTCCTGCGCCATCGCTTTCACTCGACGTGGGCGACCATCATCGTCCACGGGTTGAACAATTTCGCGGCCGTGCTCCAGACCATGTGGCTCGCCGGGCAATCCTGACGCAGTCAGCTGACGAGCGCGATTGCGACCGGCATCGTGATCGCGGCGAGGATCGTCTGCAGCGTGATGATCTGGGCGAGCAGCGACGCATCGCCGCCCATCTGGCGCGCCAGCACGTACGCGCTGGAGGACGCGGGAATCGCCGAGCAGGCGGCGACGATCACGAGATTGGAGCCTGTGAGACCAAACCACAGCGCCATCGCGATGCCGAGCACGGGCATCAGGATCAGCTTGAGAAAGACGCCGATCGCGGCGCCGGCATTGGGACGGAACAGCCCTTCGAGATGCAGGCCCGCGCCGGTGACGAGCAGGCCGATCGCCAGCGACGAGCGGCCGAGCGCGTCCGCCACCTCATGCCAGAGCTTTGGCAATGGCAGATGCAGGACATTGATAACAAGCCCGATCGCGCAGGCCCAGATCAGCGGATTTTTCACCACCGTCATCACGATGGTTCCCGCCGATTTCTTTTCAGGTGAGGCATAGCGGACCAGCACGGCGACGCTGAACACATTAACCAGCGGAATGATCGCGACCATGGCAACCGAGGCCAGCGCCAGCCCGGTGTCGCCATAGAGATTGCCGGACACCGCGAGCGCGACATAGGTCTGCCAGCGGGTGGCGCCCTGGAAGATTGATGTGAACGCGGGGCCGTCGATGGCGAGCCGCACGAGCAGGGGGCGCAGCGCGAGGCAGAGCAGCGACATCACGAGCGCCGACAAAAACAGCGCGCCGCCGCCGCCCGCGACGGGCACTTGGCCAGGTCCGCCTTCACCAGGGGTCTGGATCAGGAGTATCGGGAACAGCACGTAATAGGTCAGCCGCTCCAGCCCGTGCCATTGCGTCTCGAGCCGCATCAGGCTGCGCCTGAGGATGGCGCCGAGCACGATCAGGATAAAGACCGGCGCCAGTGCCGCGATCACGATCAGCATGCCGTCACGGCTCCTGGCGTCGCCTGGCAAGCCGGTCGAGCGCGCCCTGCAGGATGAACATCGCGGCATGCTCGTCGATCACCTCGGCGCGCCTGGCGCGGCTGACATCCATGCCGATCAGCTCGCGTTCGACGGCGGCGGTGGAGAGCCGTTCATCCCACAGGCCGATGGCAAGGTCGGTGAGGCCGGCGAGGTTTCGCGCGAATGCGCGGGTCGATTGCGCGCGCGGCCCCTCGCTGCCGTCCATGTTGATCGGCAGGCCGAGCACGAAGCCAATCGCGTTGCGCTCGGCCGCGATCGCGAGCAGGCGGGCGGCGTCCGTCTTGAACGCCTTGCGGTGGATGGTGGTGACGCCGGCGGCGATCCGGCGATCGGGATCGGAAGCGGCAACGCCGATTGTTTTGGTGCCGAGATCGAGCCCGATCAGCGCGCCGCGTTCGGGCCAGCGTGCGGCGGCATCGATCAGGGGGAGGATGGGGGCGGGCATGGTTTTGCGAATAGCACGCGACTTGGCGGTCACGCAAAGTGCAGCCAGGGTGCATTTGGAGATGGCGGCGTTTCCAAGGATGCAATTGAAGAGAAGCGCGGTCGGACCTACCGTCCCATCCGGTTTCCGCACAGGCGCAACGGCGCGCCCTCATTCCAGTCGAACGAAAGGGCAGACCCATGTGGCCGGATCGACGAATTCTCGACCTGTTCAAGATCGAATCTCCCATTCTGCTGGCCCCCATGGCGGGCGCGATCGATGCCGAAATTGCCATCGCGGTGGCCGAGGGTGGCGGGCTTGCCTCCGTGCCATGCGCGCTGATCTCGGCGGAGAAGGCGCGCGAGCAGGTCAGGATCTTCCGCCAGCGCGTCGCGGCGCCGATCAACCTGAACTTCTTCTGCCATGAGGCGGTCGACGCCGATCCCGCGCGCGAAGCGATCTGGCGGCGGCGGCTTGCGCCCTATTATCGGGAACTGGGGCTCGACCCGGACGCGCCGATCAACGCCGCCAACCGGGCGCCGTTCGATGCAGCGTTTTGCGAGCTCGTCGAGGAGCTCAAGCCCGAGGTGGTGAGCTTTCATTTCGGGCTGCCGGAGGCGGCGCTGCTCAGGCGCGTCAAGGCGGCCGGCGCAATCGTGACGTCGTCGGCGACGATCGTGAAGGAGGCGGTCTGGCTCGAAGGCAACGGCGCCGACATCATCATCGCGCAAGGCGCCGAAGCCGGCGGCCATCGCGGCATGTTTCTGACCGACAATCTGGCCGAACAGCCCGGCACGTTTGCGCTGGTGCCACAGGTGGTCGATGCGGTGAAGGTTCCCGTGATCGCCGCGGGCGGCATTGCGGATGGACGCGGCATCGCCGCCGCCTTCGCGCTTGGCGCGTCGGCCGTGCAGATCGGCAGTGCCTATCTGCGCTGCCCGGAATCCAAGGTTTCCGCGCCTGGGCGGGCTGCGCTCGCCGGGGCGCGTGATGATTCCACCGTCATCACCAATGTCATGACGGGCCGGCCGGCGCGGGGCGTGGTCAACCGGGCGATGCGCGAGGTCGGACCGATCTCGCCGGACGCGCCGGCCTTTCCCCATGCCGCAACCGCGCTCGGGCCGCTGAAGCAGGCCGCGGAGAAGCAGGGCAGGACGGATTTCACCAATCTCTGGGCCGGGCAGGCGATCGGCTTGGGCCGCGAGATGCCGGCCGCCGAGTTGACCCGGATGCTTGCGGCCGACGCGCAGGCCCGGATGGCACGCTTCGCCGGGCCGTAGTTGCGGCGCAAAACCGGCCTCTGCTATACCCACGGGATGAAACCCGCCGTCTGAGGCCCTATATAATGTCAGTCGATGCCTTAACCGTCCGCCGGATCGCCCAGCTGGCGCGGATCGCCGTCAGGGATGACGAGGTTCCACATCTGCAGGGCGAGCTGAATGCGATGCTCGCATTCGTCGAGCAGCTGTCGGAGGTCAACGTTGACGGGGTCGAGCCGATGACCTCGGTGACGCCGATGGCGATGAAGAAGAGGGCGGACGTGGTCGATGATGGCGGTATCGCGGATGATATCGTGAAGAACGCGCCGGCGACGGAAAACCATTTCTTTCTGGTGCCGAAGGTCGTCGAATAAACCTTCCACATGCGAGACGTCCGATGTGTCTGCTCTGCGACGATGAAAAGGCCTATCAGGCCTATATGAATTATCTCGACGCGATGGAACGGCAAGGCAACAACGCCGATCCAGACAAAGCCGTCAATGCCGTGCTCGACCAGCTCGAGGCGGCGGACAAGGCGCGTGCCCGACAGGACGACCCCGCCAACGACAAGACCCTGTCTCCCTTCTTCTGCAGCCCGATCAATAAATGACCGACCTGACATCGCTGACGCTCGCCGAGGCCCGCGACGGCCTCGCGAAAAAGTCTTTTACATCGATCGAACTGACCGACGCCCATCTCAAGGCGATGGAGGCGGCGCGCGCGCTCAATGCCTTCGTGCTGGAGACGCCCGATCGTGCCCGCGACATGGCGCGTGAGGCCGACGACGGCCTTGCCAGGGGCGAGCGCAAGCCGCTTGCCGGCATTCCGCTCGGGATCAAGGATCTGTTCGCGACCAAGGGTTTTCGCACCACCGCGTGCTCGAAAATTCTCGACAATTTCATCCCGACCTATGAATCGACCATCACCTCGCAGCTCTGGCGCGACGGTGCGGTCATGCTCGGCAAGCTCAACAATGACGAGTTTGCGATGGGCTCGTCCAACGAGACCTCCTGCTTCGGCCCCGTCGCCAATCCCTGGCGCCGCGGCAGCTCGAATGCGACCCTGGTGCCGGGCGGCTCGTCCGGCGGCTCGGCCGCGGCGGTGGCCGCGCTGCTCTGCATGGGTGCGACCGCGACGGATACTGGAGGCTCAATACGCCAGCCGGCTGCGTTCACCGCGACCGTCGGCATCAAGCCGACCTATGGCCGCTGCTCGCGCTGGGGTGTCGTCGCGTTTGGGTCCTCGCTCGACCAGGCCGGCCCGATCGCACGCACGGTGCGCGATGCGGCGATCCTGCTGCGCTCGATGGCCGGACACGATCCCAAGGACACGACCTCGGTCGACGTTGGCGTGCCGGACTACGAGGCCGCGGTCGGCAGATCGCTCAAGGGCATGAAGATCGGCATCCCCAAAGAATATCGCATGGACGGCATGCCCGCCGAGATCGAAAAGCTTTGGGAAGCGGGCGCGGCCTGGCTGAAGGCGGCGGGCTGCGAAATGGTCGAGATATCGCTGCCGCACACCAAATACGCGCTGCCGGCCTATTACATCGTGGCGCCTGCCGAGGCCTCCTCCAACCTCGCGCGCTATGACGGCGTGCGCTACGGCCTGCGCGAGAACGGCCGCTCGATCGGCGAGCTCTACGAGAACACCCGCGCCGCCGGCTTTGGCGCCGAGGTCCGGCGCCGGGTCATGATCGGCACCTATGTGCTCTCCGCCGGCTATTACGATGCCTATTATCTGCGGGCGCAGAAGGTCCGCACCCTGATCAAGAAGGATTTTGAGGACTGCTTTGCCACGGGCGTGCAGGCGATCCTGACGCCGGCGACGCCGTCGGCCGCATTCGGCCAGGGCGAAAAGGGCAGCGCCGACCCGATCGAGATGTATCTCAACGACATTTTTACGGTGCCGGCGAACATGGCGGGCGTTCCGGGCATCGCGGTGCCCGCGGGCAAGGATGCGCAGGGCCTGCCGCTCGGCTTGCAGCTGATCGGCCGCCCGTTCGACGAGGAGACGCTGTTCTCGCTCGGCGAGGTGATCGAGCAGGCAGCGGGGCGGTTCACGCCGCCGATCTGGTGGTGACCATGGCCGATATCAGAGCCACCTTGTCTGATGCCGCGCCGGCCTCCGACCTGGCGCCGCCGCTTCAGGCGCTGTGGTGGGCGGCCAAGGGCGATTGGGACAAGGCGCACCAGATCGTCCAGGACGAGGACACGGCGGATGCGGCGTGGGTGCACGCCTATCTGCACCGCGTCGAGGGCGATCTCGGCAACGCAGGCTACTGGTACCGCCGGGCCGGCAAGCCGGCCGCGACCGACACGCTCGACGCCGAATGGGAGCGGATCGTGAGCGCGCTGCTCGCATCTTAGATGAGCGATCGGCCTCTCTGCTCGTGTCTCCACGCAGCGGGGCGTGCCGGTGCCAGGGAGCGTGCCTTCAATCCCACCAGAAGTACCACCAGTCGTTCGCCATCAGATCGGCGGCGAGCGCACTGGTGGTCCCGACGCCCTGGTCGATGATGTCGCTGCAGTAGATGTAGTGATCGCGCGCCAGCGCGAGCGCCTCCTCCCGCGTCTTGGGTTTGCTGGCCACCCGCAGGTTGATGGTGTCGAAGCTCATGCCGATGAGCTCTGCGCCGTAGCGGTCTCGCCAGGTCCGCATTGCGGCGACATGATATTCGGCTGCTGGACAGGCATTCCAACCGCCCCAGCGAAGATGGGCCGGAATGGTCGTCCAATCGTCTGATGGTGCGAGGCCAATATAGACCTTCGGAAGCGGCTTGCCGGTGAGAAGATTGTGGGCGACCGAGAGCCCCGCGGAGGGGCTCGGCGAGGCGGGCCATTCGCCAAGCGGCGGATCGCGGGGTTCGCGCTCCATCGCGGCGACGGTCTCGTCTCTCGAGTAGGTCCGCGTCTTTCCGTCATTTGTCTCGGTGATCTGCGGAAGTGGCCTGTTGGGATTGGCGGCGAGACTAGCCCTCAGCCGCTGGAGGGCTGTCTCCGCGACCGCCTTGTCGTGTTTGGCGAGGTCGTCGGGAAAGGTGATATCGGCAGCCGCCCGAAGGATTTCCTCAACGGACGGCGGTGGTTGGATATAGGGTCCGTTGGGGCCGAACGGTGTGAGCAGATTGTCAAAGGAGTGCTGCTCGTCATCGCCGCCCAGCACGACCGGGAATCCTTGACCGGCTGATTTCAGCTCCTGCCATTTCGCCAGTGCCTCATCGCCGGTCGTCTCGATCAGCTTGAGTGGAAAATGCTCCAGGGCCTTCCGTCGATATTCTTGCACGCGCCGGGCGATCTCCTCCTGTGTCATCGCATTCGATCTCCACGGGCGTCCCGCACCGAAGGCTCCGGCGAGAAGCCATTTCAACAATTAGCGCCGTTGCATCGCCATGCCCTTCGTGGACCGCCGCGTCTCAGGCGGTTACAACCGGCATAGAGCCCCAGCGGACAAAAGGTACGCTCTGTTTTGGGCAGGAGGCGGGCAGGCATCAAAATCGAGTGGGTCCGCCAGCCGGCTATTTCAGCTTACCCTTCGGCAGCAGATATTCGTGCACATGCGGGCAGACGTTGCCGCCGCATTTCTCGCGGTCCTTGAGGATCGGCTCCAACTGGGCGAGCAGCGCTTTGGCGTTGAACACTTTTGGCGGCGCCGGCTCGACCGGCCCGGCAAGGAAGTGCACATCGCCCTCGATGCCCGGCTTGGGCGCTCCGCCCCCGCCGCCGCCGTAGAAGACCACCACGCCGCCGCCGTGCGCCAGCTTGACGGAGAAGTCAGAGACGCTCGCCAGCTCTCCCTGGCTCCCCCAGATCGCAACGTCGGCGGCTTCGTCCGGCGAGACCGGAATACGGGTGCGCAGCGATGCCGCGGCGCTGGCGAGGCGTGGCCTGGCCGCCTCGTCCACGGACGGACGCCGCATCGAAAATTGCATGTCCGACAGGATTTCGAAGCCCGTAAAGCCCTTCTCAACCGCCAGTTCGGCGCAGCGGTTGAGCCAGTAGACCTGGACGCTTTCCTTGGTCGTGAAGCCGTTGCCTTGAAAGCTGATGCGATAGACGTCCGACCGCAGCTCCTTGGCATCGAAGCCGCCCAACAAGCCAGACTGCTCATAAGGTGTCGAACACGATACAAGCGTGACGGCCGCAGCCGCCAACAGCAACACACGATACATTTTCGCCCCCAGTTATGCACTTTGTAGGGCATAGCTTGCGCGCCGGTCAATGCTTCGCCATGACTGGCCCAGGTTGTTCCGCGCGCGCTGTTGCCGTCGGGCCACCCAACGCCCACCTCGGCTTGACGGGCGCGGTCCGCTGCGCGAAGCCAAATTCATCCAGCTCTCTTTTGTCCGGAACTGAAGACCATGAGTGCACCCGCCACCCCCCACAAACTGATCAAGGGCGCAACCGGCGACTGGGAAGTCGTTATCGGCATGGAAGTCCATGCCCATGTGACGTCCAGGTCAAAGCTGTTCTCCGGCGCCTCGACCGCGTTCGGCGGCGAACCGAACAGCCACGTCTCGCTGGTCGACGCCGCGATGCCCGGCATGCTGCCGGTCATCAACGAGGAATGCGTCAAGCAGGCGGTGCGCACCGGCCTCGGGCTGAACGCAAAAATCAATCTGCGCTCGGTGTTCGACCGGAAGAACTATTTCTATCCGGACCTGCCGCAGGGCTACCAGATCAGCCAGTACAAACAGCCGATCGTCGGCGAGGGCGAGGTCACAGTCGAGCTCGATGGCGGCAGGACCGCCACCATCGGCATCGAGCGGCTGCATCTCGAGCAGGACGCCGCCAAGTTGCTGCACGACCAGCACCCGTCGCTGTCTTATGTCGACCTCAACCGGTCAGGCGTGGCGCTGATGGAGATCGTCTCCAAGCCGGATATCCGCGACGCCGAGCAGGCCAAGGCCTATGTGAGCAAGGTGCGCTCGATCCTGCGTTATCTCGGTACCTGTGACGGCGACATGGAGAAGGGAAGTCTCCGCGCTGACGTCAACGTCTCCGTGCGCAAGCCGGGCGCGCCGCTCGGCACCCGCTGCGAGATCAAGAACATGAACTCGATCGCCTTCATCGGCCAGGCGATCGAGTATGAGGCGCGGCGCCAGGTCGAGGTCCTCGAGGACGGCGGCAGGATCGACCAGGAGACGCGGCTGTTCGATCCGGTGAAGGGCGAGACACGCTCGATGCGCTTCAAGGAGGAGGCGCATGACTACCGCTATTTCCCTGATCCCGACCTGCTGCCGCTGGAGTTTTCGCAAGACTTCGTCGCCGACCTGAAGGCGCATTTGCCGGAGTTGCCGGACCAGAAGAAGGCGCGGTTCATCGCCGACTTCGGCCTTTCGTCGTACGACGCCAGCGTGCTGGTGGCCGAGCGCGAGAGCGCCGACTTCTATGAAGCGGTGCTGGCAGCGCTCGCCGATCGCGCGCGGGACGGCAAGCTCGCCGCCAACTGGGTGATCAACGAGCTGTTCGGCCGCCTCAACAAGGAAGGCACGGCGATGTCGTCCTCTCCCGTCTCGGCCGCGCAGTTAGGGGCGATCGTCGGCTTGATCGGCGACGGCACGATCTCGGGCAAGATCGCCAAGGACCTGTTCGAGATCGTCTGGCAGGAGGGCGGCGACCCCCGCGCGCTGGTCGAGAGCCGCGGCATGAAGCAGGTCACCGACCTCACGGCGATCGCTGAGGTGGTCGACACCATCGTCGCCGCCAATCCGGACAAGGTCGCACAGGCGAAGGCGAAGCCCGCCGCGGTGCAATGGTTCGTCGGCCAGGTGATGAAGGCGACCGCCGGCAAGGCCGATCCGAAAGCGGTCAACGAGCTGCTGAAGGCCAAGCTCGGCCTGTGATTGGGATGAAGTTGAGTTGAATCGCCGCCTCCACGCCGGCGGTTCACCTCTCCCCGCAAGCGACCCGCAAGCGGGGAGAGGGGGCGCACCTCCGTTGACGATGCAACGAAGCCGACCTCATCGCTCCGGTCGACGCAAAGCGGACGACGTGAGGCGTCATTCGTCTGCTCGAAACGCGCTCTTGGTCGTGCGTGATGGCTCGCACGGACCGCCAACCGTCGACTGCGACGAACCGCCGTCCTTCGAATCGCTGACCGCGATTCGCAAAAAAGCCACGGTTCGACCGGCCGCCAGCAGCGATAACGGCGTTAAGCATGAAAATTTTTTCGTTGCCAAATTTGGCGACTCAGAGTCCGCGCAACGCCTCTCTCGGCCATTGCGACGACTCGCGACGCGAACATCGCGCGTTTGATGATGCGAAACGTGAATCACAGAAGCGCCTGCGCCACAGGCCTTTCCTGCAATCTTGACTTTCGCCGACGTCGATGACGCGCGCATTTCTCGCATCGACGACGGCGCGCGCGGCGTGATGACGGTGCGTCGTGCGCTGCTTACCTCCGGCTTGCGGCGTCAACACTTCTTTAAGTGGGAAGCTGTTTTTTTCGTCCCGTTGGTGTATTCGGGATGCAGTGCAGTCGATACCCGAGTGCACGCAGCGAGTAGAAGCCATCTCACACTGGAGGGCAACATGGCGAAGAAAGCTAAGAAGGCGAAGAAGGCGAAGAGCGCAGTGAAGAAGACTGCGAAGAAGACCCGCAAGGTCGCCAAGAAGAAGAAGTAACTCTCGCGGTCACGCGAGACTGCCGGCGGCTTTGATGGCCGGCACGTCATTGGAACCTCGTGACGACGGTCGGCCTCGCAGGAGGCAGCTCTGGTCCCACCAAGTTCCGACTGACGAAAGAGGGTGTCGGCGAGACATCAGGTCAAACGGCTGGATCGAACTTTTGACGGCTTGCATGCCCTCAGAGCCGATCCGGCAGAAGAAACGAGTTTCTTCGTTCGGTGCGGTCCAATCCGGTCCGCAGTTTCATTCTCGGTTCTCTCGAGATGAAATTTGGTCCTGACGTGTTCGCCGACGCCCTCGTTCAAGAGGCCGGGGCGCCGAGCCGGCCGCAAGATCTTCCCCAAATCCTTTTTCCATCCCCTCATGGTTCGCCGCGCGGCGCCCGGTCCGGTCGCTGGCGATGGTTATTGCCAGGCTAACCGGATAACGCGCCTTGAGCGCGCGAATGCGCGGGATTCCCCTCGATCCGCCGTTTCTTGTCATGGTCGTGGACATTGCCGCGGTCTGCGGCCTTGCCGCATTCAGATCCCGTTCACCGCAATCCTTAAAGTGCCCTTCAAATTTGATCGGTCATGATCAGCCCACAAGCCGGCCAACCGGTATGGGGACGAGCAAAGCGTCGAACAGATGGCAGGAGCCGCGCTCGGGAAGCGCAGCTTCGAAAGGGAAGGGGAGTTGCTGCGATGTTTCAGGGACAGATCGATTTGGATGCCGCCGCCGCGGTGCAGGTGACCGCCGTGCCGGATACGCTGTTCGAGCAGGGGCTTTATTGGGCCAGCGGCCGTGCCGGCCTGATCGACCTGGTCGCCGCGCATAAATGGTTCAATCTTGCCGCACTGAAGGGTCGCCACGATGCGATCGCCATGCGCCGCGAGATTGCCGCGCAGATGTCGGAGAGCGAGATCGCGCAGGCACAGCGCGAGGCGCGCGCCTGGATCAGCACGCATTAGATTGCGAGCCCGGCGGCGCGCGCGATCAACAGCATGCCCGCGGCGATGATGGCGGCGCCGATCGCTGGCGCAATCTGCGCACGATCAGGTAGCAGGCGTTCGGCCGTGATGGCGGCGGTCACGACGGCCATCACGCGCAGGTCCATCATTCCAAGGACGAGAAGCATCGCGGTCAGGCCGGCGGAGCCGGCGGCACAGTGCAGGCCGAGGCGCAAGCCATGCTGCAAGGCGGCGCCGGCGTTCGTCGGCAAGGCTTGAACGTTCAAGGCTTGGCCATGCCCGGGCGCTTCCCGGCAGCAGGCCAGGTGATGGACCTTCCAGGCCGTGAACTGGAGGAGACCTGCGATCACGACGATCACACCGGCGGTGACCGGCGTGGCGCGCGCCAGCAGCGGCTCTTGCATCTCGACCAGGGCGAGCGCGGCACCGATTGGAAAGATCGCCAGCCCGAACGCCATCCATACGAGGAAGTAGCCGGCGCCCACCAGCGCGGCCAGCCGGTCCGCGGCTTGTCCGCGGGTGCGGCCGACGGCCAGGCGATAGCGCCACAGCACGGGCGCCAACGCCGGCAGCATCATCGCCACCATCATCACGGCCCACATGCCGAGAAATGATGCCGCGGCGGCAGGCCAGCTCTCGCCACAGACCCGCGTCCACATGATCGACATGGTCCAGCCGCCCGACATCGGAATTTCGCCCATCGCCGCCATCGACGTGCTCCAGGCGACCGTCGCGGTGACGCTTGCAGCGAACAGCAGCGCCGCGACGCCGCAGAAGACGGGGCGGCCCGCGCGCCGGGGAGCGTTGGCGGTGACGACGCTGCGGCGCGCGGGGTGCGCGCCGTGATGGTCGGACGAAGTCATGTCGGTCATGATGCAATGCTCCGTGCCATCAGGCGCGTGCCCAATTATGGCGAGGTTCAGGCTCGATCGTTGCCGCGTTCGCGGTGCGCTCCCTCTCCCCGCTTGCGGCCGCAAGCGGGGAGAGGTGAACCGCCGGCGCGGAGAGATCGAAAACGTCGTCCCGCGCCGAGCAGGCGCTCAGTGCTTGCCGTACTCGTCGTGGCGGCGCCACCAGATGCCGTGCTCGTTGCGGCCGAGCGGCGCGCGGTCCAGCCACTGGTACATGCCCCACAGGCCATCCAGGCCGCGCGCATAGGCGGAATAGGTGTGATAGACGGTGCCGTCCTCGATCGCGAAGGCGCTGACGCCCGGCCGTTCGCGCGTGAAGGTGGCGACGTCGGTGCCGGTCATCGCCGCGACCTGTGCGACCGGCCCTTCGCCATCCTGCGTCTTCCATTCCTGAACCGTCTTTCCCGCGAGCGGTTCCCGCTTGGGCGCCGGAGCTTCGTTCCGGTAGTTGTATTCGATGCCGCCGCCCTGCTGCTGCGCTTCGGTGAAGAAGACGTTGAAGTCGGCGTTGAAATCGGAGCCGAATGACGACGCCCAGGGAAACGTCCAGCCCATCCGTCGCTTGTAGTCGGCAAGTTTTAGAAGCGGCGCGCGCGACACCGCCCACAGCATGACGTCGTGGTTCGAAAGATGGGTGGCGACGCCGTTGAACCCGTCTGCGATCGAGGAACACGACGGACACCCCGCCGTGTAGTCGGGGCCGAACATGAAATGGTAGATGAGGAGCTGCGAGCGGCCCCGGAACAGGTCGGCCAGCGCGGCGCGACCTTCGTCGGTCTCGAACATGTAGGCCTTGTCGATCCGGACCCATGGCAGGTCCCGGCGCCGCTGCGCCAGTTCGTCGCTGCGCCGTGTCAGCTCCTTCTCCTCGTTGAGTAGGTCGAGTCGCGCCGCCAGCCAATCCCCGCGGGTTCCGGTCAGGTGTGTCGTCATGGTCCTCTCTCCCTCTTGCTTCCGTTTCGTCGCGCCGATGCGCCGGTGTGTCGCCGCGGGATCCAGTTAGGGCCTGTGGTCGGGAGGGCGGGAGTGACAAGTGTGACGCGATTCAGATGGCTGGCCCGGACCAAGGGCAAGCACGGTCACGACCGCGCCGGCCCACTCAAAGGTGGCGGCGAGGAACGCCGGGGACAGGATGGTCCAGTCGACCATGACGGTGGCTCGCTCGATTGGGCATACTGGTTTGTCGTCGCGAGTTAGACTAGGACCGGCATATCCGGCGGTGAGAGTGACAAGTGTGGCGGGATATTCATGGACTCGCTGATCACGGCGGCGGCACGCGCGCTCGCGGCGGGTGATCCGCTCGGCGCATTGAAACGGGTGGCGTTGCGCGACGACGCGCCGGCGCTGGCGCTTCGCGGCATCGCGATGGCGCGGCTCGGCGATTTCGCGCGCGCCAAGGTTTTGCTGCGCCGTGCGGCGCGTGCCTTCGGCCCGCGAGAGGCGGTGGCACGCGCGCGGTGTGTGGTGGCGGAGGCCGAGATCGCGCTGGTCTCGCGCGACCTCGCCTGGCCCGCAAAGACGCTCGAGGCGGCGGGGTCGACGCTCGAGGAGCACGGCGACCGGCTGAATGCCGCGCATGCGCGGCATCTGACGGTGCGGCGTCTCCTGCTGATCGGACGCCTCGATGACGCCGAGCGGGCGCTCGCCGACCTTGATCCCGCGCCATTGCCGCCGGCGTCGCGGGCCGCCCATGAGCTGGTCGTTGCGGGCATCGCGATGCGCCGGCTCCGGATACGGACGGCGCGCGCCGCGCTGGCGCAGGCGGGGCGCGCTGCGCGGCAGGCAGGGATCGCCGAACTGGCGGCGGAGGTCGAGAGCGCGGCGAAGATCCTGGACACGCCGGCGGCGCGCCTGATTGCGCAAGGCAAGGCGCGGCCGATTCTGCTCGAAGAGGTCGAGGCGTTGCAGGCATCGCAGGCGCTCGTCGTGGACGCGTGCCGCCATGCGGTGTGGCATGCGGGAACCATCGTCTCGCTCGCGACCCGTCCGGTCCTGTTCACGCTTGCGCGCGCGCTCGGCGAAGCCTGGCCATCGGATGTGTCGCGTGGCGTGCTCATCGCGCGTGCCTTCCGCGGCAAGGCCGCCGACGAGTCGCACCGCGCGCGCCTGCGCGTCGAAGTCGGGCGGCTTCGCAGCGCGCTCGAGGCGATCGCCGGCGTGAATGCGACGGAGCAGGGGTTCCTGCTGGTGCCGCGCGGTGCACGCGAGGTCGTCGTGCTGGCGCAGCCCGTCGACGATCAGCATTCGGCGGTGCTCGCTCTGCTCGCCGACGGCGAGTCATGGTCGAGCTCGGCGTTGGCGCTGGCGCTCGATGCCAGCCAGCGCACCGTGCAGCGCTCGCTCGACGAACTCGCGGGCGCGGGCAAGGTGCAGTCGTTCGGTCAGGGGCGCGCGCGCCGCTGGATGACCCCGCCGGTCGGGGGATTCACGACGACCTTGTTACTCCCAACGCCGCTGCCGGCCGACTAGCATGGACCATCATCGCATAATGAGGATCAAGATGACCAAGATGAAGCAGTCGGCAGCCGAGATCGTCCGTGAATATGGGCCCTTTCCGGGTGTCGAGCGCGTCGCCGGGGTCACCTATGACGGTCAGCAGGTCTGGTTTGCGTCCGGTGACAAGTTGAACGCGCTCGATCCGTCGAGCGGACAGATGTCGCGTACAATCGATGTCGCCTCCCATGCGGGGACCGCCTTCGACGGCGAGCATCTGTTCCAGATCGCCGAGGACCGCATCCAGAAGATCGATCCGAAATCGGGCCGCGTGCTGGCCACGATCCCGGCGCCCGGCCGCGGCGGCGACTCCGGCCTCGCATGGGCCGAAGGCTCGCTCTGGGTCGGCGAATATCGCGAGCGCAAAATCCACCAGGTCGATCCGGAGACGGGCACGGTGCTGCGGACCATTCAATCGAACCGTTTCGTCACCGGCGTCACCTGGGTCGATGGCGAACTTTGGCACGCCACCTGGGAAGGCGACGAAAGCGATCTGAGGCGGATCGATCCGCAAACCGGCGAGACGCTGGAGCGGCTGGAGATGCCGCCGGGCGTCCACGTGTCCGGATTGGAATCCGACGGCGGCGATCGGTTTTTCTGCGGCGGCGGCACCAGCGGCAAGGTGAGGGCCGTCCGCCGGCCGGGGCGAGGTTCAGTGGCCGGCGGCCGCGGCGAGGCGTGATTGCCGGGTGGCCATTTCCGGCAAACGGAGAAGCGCGACCGGACGGACGTGACACCCCACGTCCGGCCGTATCGCCTCACTTCCGCTATCGATCGCCCATATCGTGGTCGACAACCGAGGGGTGATCCTGAACGACCAGCGTCCGCTGGATGCGACAGGCAAGACGCACGGCCTGATGCGATAGTCCTGGAATCCCGGCAGACGCGGCCGCGATCAGCGAAGGGGCGAACCATGACGTCACGGCGGCGAATTGGAACGGGAATGACAATGGGGCTCGGCGGCGTAATATTGTTGCTGCTCGGTGCGGCCACCTTCGCGCTCGATGCCGGCAACTATCCAAGCAGGCCGATCATGATGATCGTTCCGTTCGCGCCCGGCGGCGCGTCGGACTTCGTCGCCCGGATGATCCAGTCTGGCGTCAGCGAGATCCTTGGCCAGCAGATCGTGGTCGACAATCGGCCGGGCGCTTCGGGCATCGTCGGCACAGAGACGGCAGCCCGCGCGGCGCCGGACGGCTACACGGCCTTTCTCGGCAATATCGGCACCATCTCGATCAACCCGAGCGTCTACGCCAACATGCGTATCAGGCCGGACAAGGACCTCGCCCCGGTCTCGATCTGCGCCGACATGCCAAGCATCTTGATTACCCGGCTGGACTTCCCAGCGAACACCGTCGGCGAGTTGATCGCCTATGTAAAGGCGAGGCCGGGCAAGGTCACCTTTGCCTCACCCGGCATCAGCACGCTCAATCGGCTGGAAATGGAGGTTTTCCAGAGGGACGCTGGGCTCGACATGGTGCATGTGCCCTACAAGGGCGGCGCTGGACCTGCGGTGGCGGACGTTCTCGGCGGGCACGTGGATCTGATGTTCACCACCATTGCATCGGCGATGGAGTACGTCAGGGGAAACCAGGTCAAGGCACTGGCGGTGACCGCCAGGGAGCGAATGACCGATCTGCCTGATGTCCCGACCATGGCCGAACTCGGCTGGAAGCGCCTCGTGACGTCGTCCTGGCAGGGCGTGCTGGTGCCTGCCGGGACCCCACGGCCGATCGTCGACAAACTGCACGCCGCGATCGTCAAGGTGCTCGCCGACCGTGAGGTTCAGGCGCGCATGCGTAAGGCCGGCGTGATCGCCGTCGCGAGCCAGTCTCCGGAGGATTTCAAGCGCTACATGGATGGCGAAACGGCCAAATGGGCCAAGGTGATCCAGGACAGCGGCGTGCGTGCGGATTGAACTGGCGCGTTCGCCGCGATGCGATCAATGAACGGCAGGGAGACGCGGGCGTGCAACAGGTTGAAGTGGCGGTGATCGGGACCGGCTGGTGCGGGGGCATACGGGCAGAAACACTATCGCGCTCCTCGATCGTCGACAAGCTGCACATCTGCGACATCAGACCCGAGCGCCTCGCCGAGGTCGGGAAGCTGACCAGTGCGGCCACCGCAACATCAGACTATCGCGACATCGTCGCGAACGATCGGATCAAGGTGGTCTACATCTCGACGACACCGGAATCCAACCACTATCCGATCGCGCGCGATTGCCTCAAGGCCGGCAAGCACGTTCTCTTGGAAAAGCCGATCGCGCTCGAATTGTTCGAGGCCGACGAACTGATCGAGATCGCCAGGCGAAGCAATCTCAAATTCACCATTGGCTACTCGCAGCGCTTCAACCCCCGCCTGGCCTACGCCAAGAAGAAGATTGCCGACGGAACGCTCGGCAAGCCCGTCTCGGTGATGGTGAGCCGGCATCTTTCGCGCTCCCTCGGCACCAAGATTGCCAGCCGCGGCCGGCTCTCGCCGGTGACGATGGAATCGACGCACGACCTCGATTTCGTGTTCTGGCTGCTCGAGCCGGCGAGACCCGTCCGGGTCTATTCGCAGGGCGCCTACGGCACCATGCAGGCAGTGAACGGATCCTATGACATCATGTGGAGCACCGTGACCATGGACAATGGCGCGCTCGTTTCGATCGGTGGCGGCTGGAACCTGCCGCCGAGCTATCCGAACTACTGCGCCACCACCATCGAGATCACGGGAACGGAGGGGTCCCTGTTTCTCGACGATACGCAGCGTTCCAATTGGCTCAATACGATGAAGGACGGGACGCAATATCCGATGTCGACCATGCCGGGCGAGTGGGTCGATCACGTCTTCGCCGGGCAGATGGGTCCGGAGACGATGCACTTCCTCGAATGCGTGTTGCGGGATCAGCCGCCAATGGTGTCGCCGGAAGGTGCAAGGCGGGTGATGGAGACCTACATCGCCGCCGATCTCTCAGCCGAATCCGGGGAGCCCATCAACCTTCCACTCGACAACCAGGCGCTCTCCGCGGTCCAGGACCTCTATAAGAGGTTTCGCTTGCCGGTCTAGCTGACCGCGGCGCTCGGCCGCCCGACCTGGATTCTGTTGCCGTTCGTGCCGGATAGGTGCCGGCTGCTTGGTCGCGACCACACTTTCCTGGTTCGAGCATCCTTGCTCGTCCGCGCTCGTTTGCCTAAATCCAGCTTTCGCGTGTGGGTAACGGGGCGGGTAGGATGGCAGGCAGGAAAGCTCACGGCCCTTCAAGTTGCCAAGGCAAAGACGCCCGGAATGTATAGTGACGGCGGCGGCCTGTATCTCCAGGTCGCGCGTGGCGGTTCGAAGTCCTGGATCTTCAGATACCGGTTCAAGAGGAGCACCAGCAAGGCAGGGAAGCCGCTGGCGCGTGAAATGGGGTTGAGCTCGGTCCGGTGCGACGGGCGCCTCGAAGGCACGTGGACGCTCGCTGAAGCCCGCGAGCGGGCCCGCCTGCAACGTCAGCTTGCTCGACATGGGAAAAGACCCGATCGAGGCTCGGAAAGATCAGGCGCTGATCGAGGCCTTGGAGGAGGCCAAGGCCGTTTCCTTCGAGGACTGCGCCAAGGACTACATCAGCGCCTACCGATCCGGCTGGAAGAACGCCAAACACGGCGACCGATGGACGGCGACGCTCAAGACCTGGGCCTATCCGATCATTGGTAAGCTCTGCCAGTTGGCGCCATTACCACTGATCTGGTGATGAAGGTGCTTCAGCAGCCGATCGGCGATGAGCCCAAAGCTCCGATCTTCTGGGAGGCCCGCACGGAGACGGCCAGTCGGGTCCGCGGCCGTATCGAGAACGTACTGGACTGGGCACGGGCCAAGAAGCTGAGGGACGGCGAGAACCCGGCGCGATGGAAAGGGCTCCTGGACAAGCTGCTGCCGGCGCGGTCGACGGTGGCGCCGGTCGAGCACCACAAGGCGCTGCCCTATGCCGACCTGCCGCGGTTCATGGCCGAGCTGCGCCGGGCGAAATAACCTCAGCTCTCGAGCCCTGGAGTTCACGATCCTGACGGCCGCACGGACCAGCGACACCGTCGGTGCGATCCCGGCCGAGGTCGATCGCCAGGAGCGCGCATGGATCGTCCCTGCGGCCCGTCTGAAGGGCAGGCGAGGGCGCCGCAAGCGGGACCACTATGTGCCGCTCTCGGACCGCGCGCTTCCAAATTCCATAAAACCCGGTCGCAACGGCGGCTAACAAGGGCACGACTACTGAGACAGCGGTCCATATAGCCTTCGACTGTTCGAGAGCAAGCCTTCGCTCCTCAAGCGTGGGCTTTTGATCCTTGATATCCTTCGCGTGATTGTCCATGGATTCACCCCCTCTGGCGGTGTCCGTCCTGCCCTCCTGCTCCCAAGCGTATCTCAATTTGCTTGGAACAGGTACACACCAACGCGCAGGATTTTTTCGATCGCGCCCCGCCGGCCCCTTGTACCCTCCGCGCGGCGGCCCCCCACATCAAAGTCTCGAAGACAACACTGCTTGCGGTGGCGTTCCGGTCGAAAACTTTCGTGCGGACGACCTCAACCAGGAGCAGCTTGGGACGCGCGCCCTCGATGATGCCGAATGCCGATCTGCCTCATGTCTCTGAACTCGGGTCCGATCCTGGTTCCAGGCCCGAATGAAACCCTCGCGTTGCCAGATTTAAGTCGCATTGCGACCCAGGTCGCGGCCAAGGGTTGTTCTCGGGCGGGGCGCAACACCGGGGGGTTTCATGTCCGGTCATTTGCGATTTTGCTTTGCCGCCTTTCTCCTCGCAGGTCTCTCGACGTCACCCGCATCTCCGAATCCCTTCGATGCCTTGTTCAATTCCGCTCCCGCGGAGGCCACCGCGCCCGCTCCCGCACCCGCGGAAGAGGACTGCTTGCCGCAACCCGGCAAGTCGACGGCCGACGGGCAGCATTGGGTCTATCGTTTCGATGGCCACCGCAAATGCTGGTTCCAGACCGCCGAGGCGACGGCGACGGAGAAGAAGCGGGTTCGTCATCACGCCGCGCAGAAGCATGTCGCCGCTCCCAAGGAGAATGAGTCCGCGCTGCGCAAGCGGAAGGCGGTCGTGGACGCCCGTGATGAGCTCCCGCGCTCCGCGCAGGCGGAAACGCCCCAGCCGCCGCCCGCGCCCGAGATCAAAGTGGTCAATGCTGCTCCCACCGACCAGTTCACGTCAGACCGTCCTACGCCGCGTCAACTCGACGTGGAGACGCTCCTGGCGGCCGCGCCCCCCGCCAGCGACTTGGTTGCCACCTCCGTGTCTTCGGCGGCCCCGGCCGCCATTTCCATCACCGAGGCGGGCGATGACGAGCCGGAGCGGACAGCAACCTGGCTCGGTGGGCTGCTGATAGGGCTGGGGCTCGTCTCCCTCCTAGTAGGCGCGAGCCGGACTCTTCGGGGGCGCCTTGCTGGTCGGGCGATTTCCCCACCGGAGGACGGAGTTGGCGGCCATCGCGGCCGACTGATTCCGGAACCGTCATTCGCCTCTTAAAGACTGGCGGCTGATCGAGAGCATCCGCCGCCAGTCCACGGATCAATGCCACCATC
>Ga0210401_10001531_pt1 | contig 26746 bp, 24 predicted proteins | sample IncBWH32MmetaG_FD_150866 | JGI IMG/M metagenome (GOLD analysis project Ga0210401, IMG submission 150866) | Forest soil microbial communities from Barre Woods Harvard Forest LTER site, Petersham, Massachusetts, United States - Inc-BW-H-32-M | ecosystem: Environmental > Terrestrial > Soil >...
TCAAACAACTGTGTTCGCCCGAGGAACTGCAAATCAAGGTGAGCAAGGACGAGTGCGTGATCGAGCCTGTGTGGCTCCACGCGCAGGAAGAAACGCCGCCCCTGCTGACAGACGCCGCCTTTGTCTCGTTCGTTGAACTTGGTCGCCGCGGCACAGGGCATTGGGTGACGGCGAAGAGGGTCGAGCTGAAGCGCAGCGCGGAGGCGACCGGCTTCCACGAAGCCTATTTCAAGGGCCCGATCACGTTCGGAGCGCGACGGAATGCGCTCGTCCTGCACGCGACCGATCTCGATCGGCCGTTCCTTACCTACAACGCCGAGTTGCTTGAGATGTTGAATCCGCAGCTCGAACGCGCGCTTGAAGAGCGCCGTGCGCAAAGTTCGATCAGTGAGCAGGTGAAATGGATTCTCAAACGCCTGCTCCCGGGAAGCCGGCCGGAGATATCGGCCGTGGCGCACGAGTACCTCAACCGGACGGAGATGGATGTCACGGAAGTGGCATTTCTGCTCGGCTACGAGGATTCGAATTCTTTCTATCGAGCTTTCCGAACGTGGGAGGGGACGACACCCTCCCAGTTGAGGGCAGCGCTCCGACGATCTGAAACCAGGCAATAAGTGCAAAGAAGAAAGGCAGGAATTTATGAACAAAGTTTGTTCGCTAGCGTACTGGTAGGTGACCCAAAAGTCCGCCGTCGCGTAATGCTTCAAAGCGGCGTCGTTCGACCCGCAGCATGCTCGGCGAGCGCGCGCTCGGCGAGCTTGTCCAACCGACCGCTCGCAACATCTGCTTCGAGCTGCCGATCCCAATGCGCAGCATCGAACTGCGCGAACCAGGCGCGAAGCTCTTCAAGCTCGGCTGCGGAAAGAGCTTTGATCGCGCTTTCGATTTGCTCGACTTTTCCCATGATCTGAACCTTCATCAACGAAAAATCTTACGCGCTGGCTCGAGAACCCCCGAGGTCGCCTAAGCCATTGATTTTAGTGGTGGGCCTCCCTGGAGTCGAACCAGGCACCAACGGATTATGAGTCCGCTGCTCTAACCAAGCATGAGCTAGAGGCCCTGTGCCCTCACCCCCTGCCCTCTCCCGCTGCGCGGGCGAAGGGCGATACGGTGTGCCCGCTCGGGCAGGCGCTCGATGTTTATTCGAGGAAGCTCTTGAGTTTGTCCGAGCGGCTCGGGTGGCGCAGCTTGCGCAGCGCCTTGGCTTCGATCTGGCGTATGCGCTCGCGCGTGACGTCGAACTGCTTGCCGACCTCCTCCAGCGTGTGGTCGGTGCTCATCTCGATGCCGAAGCGCATCCGCAGCACCTTGGCCTCGCGCGGTGTGAGCGAATCGAGCACCTCGCGCGTGACGTCGGCCAGGCTCGAGTACTGGGCCGCATCGACCGGCGCCACCGTGGTGGTGTCCTCGATGAAATCGCCCAGGTGCGAGTCGTCGTCGTCGCCGATGGGTGTTTCCATCGAGATCGGCTCTTTGGCGATCTTCAGGATCTTGCGGATCTTGTCTTCGGGCATCTCCATCTTGACCGCCAGCGTGGTCGGATCCGGCTCCTGGCCGGTTTCCTGCAGGATCTGGCGACTGATGCGGTTCATCTTGTTGATCGTCTCGATCATGTGCACCGGGATGCGGATGGTGCGGGCCTGATCGGCGATCGAGCGCGTGATGGCCTGCCGGATCCACCAGGTGGCGTAGGTGGAGAACTTGTAGCCGCGCCGGTACTCGAACTTGTCCACGGCCTTCATCAGCCCGATGTTGCCTTCCTGGATCAGGTCCAGGAACTGCAGCCCGCGGTTCGTGTACTTCTTCGCGATCGAGATCACCAGCCGCAAGTTCGCCTCGGTCATCTCACGCTTGGCCTTGCGCGCCTTGGCTTCGCCGGTGGCCATCTGCTTGTACACCTCGCGCAGGTCCTTCAGCGGCAGCACCACGCGCTTTTGCAGATCCGACAGCTTGCCCTGCAGCTCGTGCACCGCCGGCAGATTGCGCGTCAGCATCTCGGAGTACGGGTGCTCGCCCTCGGACTCGCGCGTGGCCCAGCGCGTGTTGGTCTCCGCGCCCGGGAAATGCTTCAGGAAGTGGGGCCTGGGCATGCCGCACTTGTTGACCATGATCTCGTAGATCTGCTTTTCCAGGCTGCGCACCTCCTCGACCTGTCCGCGCAGCGAGTCGCACAGCCGCTCGACCATCTTGGCCGTGAAGCGCAGCGACATCAGCTCTTCCTGGATCTGCTCCTGCGCCCGCACGTAGCCGCGCGACTTGTAGCCTTCCTTCTCGAAGGCGACGCGCATCTTCTCGAACAGCTTGGTGACGTGGTCGAAGCGCTCCAGCGCCCGCGCCTTCAGGTCATCGAGCTGGGCGGCCGTCATACCGCTGGCACCGATGTCGGTGCTTTCCTCGCCCTCGTCTTCCTCCTCGGCCTCGGTTCCGGCCTGCGCGGGGAACTCCTCGGCGTTCGGATCGACCAGGCCGTCGACCACTTCATCGATCGGCAGCTGGGTGCCGCGGATGCGGTCGGCGTGAGCCAGGATGTCCGAGATCGTGGTCGGGCAGGCCGAAATGGCCATCACCATGTGCTTCAGGCCGTCCTCGATGCGCTTGGCGATCTCGATTTCGCCTTCGCGCGTGAGCAGCTCGACCGAGCCCATCTCGCGCATGTACATCCGCACCGGATCGGTGGTGCGTCCGAACTCGGCATCGACCGTCGACAGCGCCGCCTCGGCTTCTTCCTCGGCGTCGTCGTCGGTGCTCGCGGCCGGAACGTTCTCGTTCATCAGCAGCGTTTCGGCATCCGGCGCCTGGTCGAACACCTGGATCCCCATGTCGCCGAAGGTGCTGATGATCGAATCGATCGCTTCGGCGTCCACCAGGTTGTCCGGCAGGTGGTCGTTGATCTCCGCGTACGTCAGAAAGCCGCGTTCCTTGCCGAGCTTGATCAGCGCCTTGAGCTTGTTGCGGCGCGCTTCCAGGTCTTCCTGCGAGCCCTGGTAGCTGCGTTCCAGCGCCTCCTTCAGGGCCCTTTCCTTGGCCCGGCGGTCCTTGGCGCGCTGCTTCGGATTCATCCGGTCGGCGACCTGCACGCCCGGATCGACCGCGTCGTCGCGCGCCTCCGGAACGCCATCGCCGCCCTCGCCGGAGAGCCTGGAACGCTCCGCCTCGGCGGCCTTGGCACGCCCCTTGGCGTGCAGCGCGGCGCTTTCGGCAGCCGGGTGGGCCGGCGCCTTCACCGTCGCGGTTGCCTTCTTCGGCTCGACCTTGCCGACGTGCGGCTTGCCGACATGGGCCTTCAATTCGATCTTTTTGTGCTTGGCGCCGGCTTTGCCGACCGCCGAAGACGACTTTTCCTCGGACGCCCTTTTCATTTGCATGGGAGCCTTTTTTTGAGTCATTTAGCACCTGCCTCGCAATTAGCAATCGCCGTGGACCCAGCCGCGCCGCCGACCGGCGCCGAAGTCAACACGCACAGAATCAGAATCTCGAACGCCATCGCCGGGTATCCGGGAGCTCCGGCCCGATCGCCTGACGTCCGGGGCTGGCGGCCGCCTGCCTACAGGCGAGCCGATCACACCTAACATGCAGGCGAACTTCAACAAATTCAAATCGCCGAAGCGTGGCGAACGCCTGAGCCGTCTGCGGAGCTTGCGCCAAGCCGGCGTGCCCGCAGCGCGAGGGCCTGGGGCCCCCAAAGTTCCGCGCTGACGCGGAATAACTCGTGATAATACCATGCAAATCAAGGCTTGGCGAGGCCCGGGGCACTTCTCTGGTGCTTGAGCTCGGACAGGCGCCGCACCAGCCCCCGGGTGCGCTCGCGAACGCTCTCCGACAGCTCCCGCTGATCCATCGCGTTCAGGGCGTTCAGCTCCGAATGAACCCGGGCTTCCTCGATCGCCAGCATTCCGTCCCTGATTTCGTCACGAACTGCGGCCACATCGTCATCGAGCTGCAGGTCGCGCGCACGCAGCGCGCGATAGCGGTCGGCGAATTCGCTGTCGACCAGTGCCTCCATCAGCGCGGCACAGCTGCATTGCACGCTGGCGCTCGCCACCGCCAGCACTTCGGCGATCTGCTGGTCCACCGGGTCGCTGGCCTGACTCAGAAGATCGGCCAGCGCCGGCGCAAATTCGCGCGCCAGCTCCGGATAGGCCAGCAGCCGGCGCAACATCTGCGACTTCAGGCTTTCCACCGGGCGCTGCGAGCCGCCCCCCCGTGCAACCGCCCTGCCCTCGGGCAGTCGGCGCACCGGCGTGAGGCCGTAAAGCGCCTCCAGGTCGCCGGCGGCCGTGCCGACGAGCTCGGCCAGCGCCCGCACCAGCTGCATCCGCATGGCCCCGGCCGGCATCGATTCGAGCAGCGGGCGGGCCGCGGCGGTCACCGCGGCGCGCCCCTCCGGCTGCGAGGTGTCCAAGGCCTCGCTGAGCGAAGCCAGGAACCACTGCGACAGCGACAGCGCGCGGCCGACTTCGGTCTCGAACACCGCAGCGCCAAAGTTGCGGATCAGGCTGTCGGGGTCCTCGCCCTGCGGAAGCAGCGCGAAGCTCACCCGCTTGGTGTCGGGGATCACCGCGAGCGCGGCGTGCAGCGCCCGGCGCGCCGCGTTGCGACCGGCGGCGTCACCATCGAACGCGAAAACCACCGTATCGGTCAACCGCAGCAGCGTGGCCACGTGCTGCGAGGTAATCGCGGTGCCCAGCGCCGCCACCGATTCCTCGAAACCGGCCTGCGCAAGCTGGATCACGTCCAGGTAGCCCTCGCACACCAGTACACGGCCCTTGCGACGTATCGCCTCGCCCGCTTCGAACAGGCCATACAGTTCCTGGCCCTTGCGAAACAGCGGCGTTTCCGGCGAATTCAGGTACTTGGGCAGCGAGTCGTCCAGCACCCGCGCGCCGAATCCGATCGATGAGCCGCGCCGGTCCCGGATCGGAAACATGATCCGGCCGCGGAAACGGTCGTAGCGCTTGCCGTCGCCTTCGATCACCAGCCCGGCTTCGACCAGGCGCGCGTCTTCATAGGTCTCGAAGGCGGCCTTCAGCGCCTGCCAGTCCTCCGGCGCATATCCGAGCGCGAAGCGCGCCGCGGTCGCCCCCGTCAGTCCCCGCCCCTTCAGGTACTCGATCGCGGCCGGGCTGTGCTTGAGCTGGCGACGGTAGAACGCGCTCGCCACCTCGTTTGCCTCCAGCAGGGAACGGCGCCGCCCGGCGTTGGCGCCGTCGCGCGCTTCGTCGCGCGGAACCTGCATGCCGACGATCTGGGCCAGTTCCTGGACCGCTTCGATGTAGCCCAGGCCGCGATGGTCCATCAGGAAGCCGATGGCGCTGCCGTGTGCACCGCAACCGAAACAGTGGAAGAACTGCTTGGACGGACTGACCGTGAAGGAGGGCGTCTTTTCGCCGTGGAACGGGCACAGGCCCAGGTAGTTCTGGCCGGCCTTTTTCAGCGCTACCGCGCGCCCGACGACGTCGACGATGTCGACGCGCGCCAGCAGATCCTGGATGAATCCTTGCGCGATCACGCCGGCATTATCGCCATCGAGCCGCCGGAAAACTACTGCTCGACCGCCCGGCGGCTATGGGCTCAGCTTGGACTTGACCAGGGCCGAAACGCGCCCCATTTCGGCCCGGCCGGCCAGGCGCGCCTTCAAGATGGCCATCACCTTGCCCATCGCCTGTGGGCCGCCTTTTCCTGAAGCCGCACCGGCCTCGGCGATGGCGGCCTCGATGGCGGCGGCCAGCTCGGGCTCCGACACAGGCTGGGGAAGGTACTGCTTCAGAAGCTCCAGCTCGGCGCTTTCCTTGTCGACCAGGTCGGTGCGTGCAGCCGCCTGGAACTGTTCGATCGAGTCGCGCCGCTGCTTGATCAGCCGTTCGACCACCGAGATCACCGCGGCATCGTCGAGCACGATGCGTTCGTCGATTTCACGTTGCTTGATCGCGGCCACCAGCAGCCGGATGGCGGACAGCCGCTCGCTCTGGCGGGCCTTCATGGCCGCCTTCATGTCCTCGTTGATGCGGTCCTTCAGGCTCATCGCGAGCCGGGCGCGATCAGTACAGCTTCTTGGGCAGCATTTGGCTGCGCAGGCGCTTGAAGTGGCGCTTGATGGCCGCCGATTTCTTGCGCTTGCGCTCGGCGGTCGGTTTCTCGTAGAACTCGCGGGCGCGCAGTTCCGTCAGCAGCCCGCTTTTCTCGATCGTGCGCTTGAAACGGCGCAACGCGACTTCGAATGGCTCGTTCTCCTTGACGCGGATGGTCGGCATTTGCTCGAAGATTCCCCCAGATGTGTCCCCGACGCTCCCGGTCGGCGCAAAATTCGCAACCTGCTAGTTTAAACGAAACGGCCCGACGTGCGGGCGCAGCGTGCAGGCACACTGGGTGGCGCAGTGAAGATCCTCGGAATCGAGACATCGTGCGATGAAACCGGCATTGCCGTGTTCGACAGCGCCACCGGCGCGGTCGTGCACGCGGTGCACAGCCAGGCCGACCTGCACCGCGATTATGGCGGCGTGGTGCCGGAGCTCGCTTCGCGCGACCACATCCGGCGCGTGCTGCCGCTGATCGAGGAGGTGCTGGCGCGCGCCAACCTGGACCGGCACGATCTGGACGCTATCGCGGTGACGGCGGGGCCCGGACTGATCGGCGCGCTGCTGGTCGGATGCAGCATCGGGTCCGCGCTGGGCTACGCACTGGGCAAACCGGTGGTCGGCGTGCACCACCTGGAGGGACACCTGCTTTCGCCGCTGCTGGCGCGACCGGCGCCCGAGTTTCCGTTCGTCGCACTGCTGGTGTCGGGCGGGCACACGCAGCTGCTGCAGGTGGACCGGATCGGAAGCTACCGCCTGCTGGGCGAGACACTGGACGACGCGGTCGGCGAAGCGTTCGACAAGTCGGCCCAGCTGCTGGGGCTGGGCTATCCCGGGGGCGCCGCGCTGTCGCGCCTGGCGCAGTTCGGCACACCGGGCAGTATCCAGCTGCCGCGCCCGATGATCCACAGCGGCGATCTGGATTTCAGCTTCAGCGGCCTGAAGACCGCCGTGCTGACCGCAGTGCGGCGCACCACCAACCTGTGCGACCAGGTGCGTGCGGACATCGCGCTGGCGTTCGTGGATGCAGCGGTCGACGTTCTGGCGGCCAAATCGGTGCAGGCGCTGCAGCAGTGCGGCTGGTCCAGGCTCGTCGTCAGCGGCGGGGTCAGCGCCAACAGTCAGTTGCGTGCCCGGCTGCAAACCGATGCGGCGCGCATCGGTGCCGAGGTCTACTTTCCGCCCGCCGAACTGTGCACCGACAACGGGGCCATGATCGCGCTGGCCGGCTGGGCCGCGCTGCAGCGCGGCGTCCGCCCGGGCCCCATGGCCGCGATCGAGGTGCGTCCGCGCTGGCCGCTGGAGCTGATTGGCGCCGCCGGTGGCTAGCCGCGCCGATCCGGCGTGCCGATCCGCCCCTCGGTGCCGGCACGCAGCTTGGCGATATTGGAGCGGTGCCGCCATATCAGCAGCGCGCTCATCGCCAGCACCATCTCGAGCGACTCCGGCGGCCCGCCCGTGATACCCAACAGCACCGGCGCGCCGACGGCCGCGGTGAGCGAGGCGAGCGAGGAGTAGCGGCTCGCCAGCGCCACCGCCAGCCACAGCCCGCAGCAGGCCAGCCCGAGCCACGGCTCGAAGGCGAGCAGCACGCCGAAGAAGGTCGCAACACCCTTGCCGCCCCGGAACCGCAGAAAGACCGGAAACACGTGTCCGACGAACGCGGCCGCGCCGCACACGATCGCCGCGTCACCCGCGCCGACCTGACGCCCCAGCCAGACCGCCAACGCCCCCTTGCCGACGTCCCCGATCAGCGTCAGCGCCGCGGCGGCGCGGCCTGCGCCGCGCAGCACGTTGGTGGCCCCCGGGTTGCCCGATCCGTAGGTGCGCGGATCGGCCAGTCGCAGCGCACGGCTCACCACCACCGCGAAGGGCACCGAGCCCAGCAGGTAGCTGATGGCGACGGCCAGCGCGCTCATCGCGGCCGTTTGCCGCCCGCATCAGCCGCGCGGATGGTGGCGGGCATGTAACTCCTTGAGCCGCTCCTGCGCCACATGCGTGTAAATCTGGGTGGTCGAAATATCGGCGTGGCCGAGCAGCAGCTGCACCACGCGCAGATCGGCGCCATGGTTCAGCAGATGGGTCGCAAAGGCATGCCGCAGCCCGTGCGGCGACAGCGGCGCCACGATGTCGGCCTGGCGCGCGTAGCGTCGTATCAGCTTCCAGAACATCTGCCGGCTCATCGCGGCCCCGCGCCCGGTGGCGAACACCGCATCGCACGTGCGCCCCGCCAGCAGCGCCGGGCGGCCGGTCTTCAGGTAGCGCCCCAGCGCTGCACGCGCAACCTCGCCGATCGGCACCACGCGCTCCTTGGAGCCCTTTCCGACCACGCGCACCAGGCCATCGGTGAGCGACAGCTCGACCATTTTCAGCCCGATCAGCTCGGACACGCGCAGCCCGGTCGCATACAGCGTCTCCAACATCGCACGATCGCGCACAGCATGCGGCGAATCTCCCAGCGGCGCCGCCAGCAGCGCTTCGACCTGCGCTTCGCTGATCGACTTTGGAAAACGGGCCGGCCGCCGCACGCCCACCAGGCGCAGCGTCGGGTCGGCCGCGATCGCCCCGTCGCGCAGCGCCCAGCGGTAAAAGCGCCGCAAACTGGCCAGGCGCCGGTTCGCGGTCGATGCGCGTGTGCTGGCGTGGCGCGCGGCCAGGTATCCCGTCAGCGCGTGTTCGTCGGCCTCAAGCAGCCGGCGCGGCTTCAGCCACCCGGCCAGGTCCAGCAGGTCGCGCCGATACGCCGCCAGCGAATTGGCCGCAAGGCCGTCTTCCAGCCAGATCGCATCGATGAACTGGTCGATCTGCGGGTCGACCTGCCGATCGGGCACGGCCCCGGCATCAGGTCGAGCCATCGGCGACCGCGTAATGGGCCTCGCCCTCGGCACCGGGGGGCCCGCCCAGCCCCTTCGGCAGCGGAAACACGACCTCTTCGATCACGCCTTCGAGCGAGCGCACCGAGCGCGCGCCGATCTGCCGCAGCCGCTCGACCACCTGCTGCACCAGCAGCTCCGGCGCCGAGGCACCGGCCGTCAGCCCGATCCGCGGGTGGCCGACCAGCCACTGGGGATCGACGCCGGTGGCGTCTTCCACCAGGTGGGCCGATACGCCGAAACGCTCGGCCACCTCACGCAGCCGGTTCGAATTGGAGCTGTTGCGGCTTCCCACCACGATCACCAGGTCGACCTGCGCAGCCAGCACCTTGACCGCATCCTGGCGGTTCTGGGTGGCATAACAAATGTCGGCCTTCTTCGGTTCGGCGATCAATGGGAAGCGCCGCTTCAATGCCAGCACCACCTGCGCCGCATCGTCGACCGACAGGGTGGTCTGCGTCACGTAGGCCAGACGCTCCGGGTCGCGCACCTGCAGCTGGTCCACGTCTTCGGGCGCGCCGACCAGGTAGATGCCGCCGTCGGCCTGACCCATCGTGCCCTCCACTTCCGGATGGCCCGCATGTCCGATCATCACGATCTCGCGCCCTTGCGCCCGCATCTTGGCCACTTCGACGTGCACCTTGGTGACCAGCGGACAGGTGGCATCGAACACGTTCAAGCCGCGCCGGCGGGCCGCCTCCCGCACTGCGCGCGAGACCCCGTGCGCCGAAAACACCAGCGTGGCGCCGATCGGAACCTCGTCCAGTTCCTCGACAAAGATCGCGCCCTTGGCCCGCAGCTGCGCGACCACATGGGTGTTGTGGACGATCTCGTGGCGCACGTAGATCGGCGCGCCGTGTCGTTCCAGCGCGCGTTCGACGATCTCGATCGCCCGGTCCACGCCGGCGCAGAAGCCGCGTGGCTGAGCCAGCAGAATTTCGATCATTTCACGCGCCTCCGATCCACCATCGTCCGCGCCGCGCCAGCGCGGCCGACTCCCGCCGACAGCCTTGCCGCAACGTCCCACATGAGTTCGACTTGCAACGCGATCATTTTATCGAGGAGTGTGCCGTGGCGTCGGATGCCCCCGCAGGGCGAAACTGGCCGGCCTCGGAGCGCCCGGCCCGGCGCCTGCTGGCCCAGGGAGCCCAGGCGCTGAGCGACGCCGAGCTGCTGGCGCTGCTGCTGGCCAATGGGTCGGAGGCCGCCGCGGCGCTGGAGGCGGCACGGCTTGCACTGTCCAGGCTCGGAGGGCTGGCCGGAGTGCTGCACGCATCCGGTTCCCAGTTGGCGGCCATCGGCGGTCTGGGTCCGCGCCCGCACGCGCGCGCGCAGGCGGCCCTGGAGATCGCCAAGCGGCTGCTGCGCCAGGACCTGGATCGCGGTCCGGTGCTGAACGCGCCAGGGCGAGTGCGCGACTTCCTCAGGCTGAGCTTCGGGCGCATCGGCCACGAAGTCTTCACGGTCCTGTTCCTGGACGCGCAACAGCGGCTGATCGCCTGCGAGGAGCTGTTCCGCGGCACGCTGACCCAGACCAGCGTGTACCCGCGCGAGGTGGTGCGGCGGGCGCTGACGCTGAATTGCGCTTCGGTGATCCTGTCGCACAATCATCCCTCCGGAATCGCCGAGCCGAGCCGGGCCGACCAGGTTCTGACGCGCGAGCTGCAAAACGCGCTCAAGCTGATCGACGTACAGGTGCTCGACCACATCATCGTGGCCGCCGCCGAAAGCGTGTCGTTCGCGGAACTGGGCCTGTTGTGACCACGGTCGGTTCAGTGCGCCGGGGACAGTCCCGATCCTGCGGATCGACGCCGTCGGCAGTGTAGGTGGCCGGCCGCGTTTCGGATAGAATCGCAGGCTGACTTTCGCAAATTTTCCTTCAGGGGCGAGGCAATGGCTCGGGTTTGTCAGGTGACCGGCAAGCGGCCGATGGTCGGGCACCACGTATCGCATGCGAACAACAAGACCAAGCGCCGGTTCCTTCCGAACCTGCAGTACCGGCGTTTCTGGCTCGAGGAAGAAAAGCGCTGGGTGCGGCTGCGCGTGACCAATGCCGCGCTGCGGATCATCGACCGCGACGGCATCGAGGCGGTGCTGGCGGAGCGGGTTGGCAAAAACGGCGCCAAGGGCACCGTCTGATTCGATAGACACGGAGAAGGACGATGGCCAAGGGAGCCCGCGAAAAGATCAAGCTGGAATCGAGCGCCGGCACCGGACACTTCTACACCACCAGCAAGAACAAACGCACCACGCCGGAGAAGCTGGAACTGATGAAGTTCGATCCGGTTGCACGCAAGCACGTCGCGTACAAGGAAGTGAAGCTCAAGTAACGAGCTTCGCTCTGAGGGGCCGCGAGGGTTTCAGACGGCCGACGGCGTATAGCTGCGCATCCGCGACGCGGCCTCCTGCAAGGCCTGAATTCCGCTGGTTTCAGCGCGCACGATCCAGCGCTGCAGGCGGGCGAGCATCTCGTCGCGCGAGGCCGTGGCGTGCTGCCAGATCGCCGTGAGCTCGTCGCGCATCTCGATCATCGTCTTGAGCACGCCGCTGCGGCCCATCAATTCGGCCAGCGTCTGCTGGTGCGCGGCCGGCATCGCCGATGAGCGGCGCGCCACCCATTTTTTCAGGCGCGCGAATCGGGCGTGCTCCGGCGCCGACAGCCGCAGCCGGGTGAGTTCGTCGTGAAACGCCTTGCGGGTGGCGCGCGCGTAGCGCGCCAGCAGGTCGTACCGATTGGACACGACCGCCTGCAGCATGTCCAGGTCGATCGCGGGGCGCGCACCGGACACGCGCGGCACCGGCGCCGTTCGCAGCACCTTGGCCAGCCCCAGCCACTGCAGCACCCGGATGTACGCCCAGCCCAGGTCGACCTCGTACCACTGGGTCGACATCTTGGCCGAGGTCGGGTACGTGTGGTGGTTGTTGTGCAGCTCCTCGCCGCCGATCAGCACAGCCCACGGAACGATGTTGGTGCTGGCGTCCGGATGGTCGAAGTTGCGGTAACCCCAGAAATGGCCGATGCCGTTGATGACGCCCGCCGCGAAAAACGGGATCCAGAGCATCTGCACGCCCCACACTGCCAGGCCTGCCGCACCGAACAGCGCCACGTCGGCCACCAGCATCACGCCGCAGCCCTGCCAGGTCCAGCGCGCATACACATGGCCCTCCAGCCAGTCATTGGGCGTTCCGTGGCCGTAGCGACCGATCGTCTCCACATTGGATTTTTCGGCGATGTACAGCTCCGCGCCGCCCCACAGCACGGCGCGCAGCCCCTTGACCTGCGGGCTGTGCGGGTCCTCGGAGGTTTCGCACTTGGCGTGGTGTTTGCGATGGATGGCCACCCAGTCGCGCGTCTGCATGCCGGTGGTGAGCCACAGCCACAGACGGAACACGTGGCTGGCGATCGGGTGCAGATCCAGCGCCCGGTGCGCCTGGCAGCGGTGCAGGAAGATCGTGACCGAGGCGATCGTCAGGTGCGTCATCGCCAGCGTGACCAGAATCAGTTCGAACCAGTTCAGGCGGAGCAGCCCTCCGTCCAGGAAACCAAGCAGCTGCATTCAATCTCCAGAAAAATTCGGCGGCCGCCGTGCCGCGCACGCGCCCCGAAAATGCGATGTCCAGCACATGTTCTGGCCGACCGCGCGCAAACTGCCTCGCACGGCGCCACGCTGCGCCTGTTCAGGATTCCTTGCGGCGCTTGTCCCGATGATTCACATTGTACCTGCCAGGGGTGCCCCGAACGCAGTGTGCTAGCGGAGCGATTTGGCCCCGATTGGGCCCTTTTTCCGGGCATCAGCAGCGATCGCCGGCAGGCATCCCCGACACGATGCGCACGTCGCGACGCGGATACGGGACCGCGATGCCGCTGGCGCTGTATCGCTGGTAGACGGCCCGCGCCACCGCCGACTGAACGTTCAGCCGCCCCTGCGCCGGATCCTCGATCCAGAAGCCGATTTCGAGCAGCAGGCCGTCGGCGCCGAATTCGACCAGCAGCGAGGCCGGGCTCGGATCGGCCAGAACGCGCCTGGTGGAGCGGGCGGCTTCTTCGCCCAGGCGCAGCGCCAGCTCCAGATCGGATTCGTACGCGATCGGGATGCGCACCGCCAGGCGCACGCGCGGGTCCGTCAGCGAATGGTTCACCACCGGAGTGGACACCAGCATCTCGTTGGGAACCACGGTCTCGGTGCCGTCCAGCGCCTGCAGCAGCGTGTAGCGGGTGGTGATTTTCGTGACCGTACCGGTGTAGCGCTCGACCGGGCCGGCCACCGTGATCATGTCGCCGATCCTCAGGCTGCGGTCCAGCAGCAGGATGAAGCCGCTGACGTAGTTGCTGGCGATGCGCTGAAATCCGAGCCCGAGGCCGACGCCCAGCGCGCCGCCGAACACCGAAAAGACGGTCAGGTCGATGCCCGAGATGGCCAAGGCGGACAGCAGCGCGATCAGGATCAGCACCGCGCGCACGACGCGGCCCAGGACCACCCGGACGTTGCGATCCAGGCCCGGCGTCGCCGACAGGCGCGCCTCGACCAGCGAGCTGATCCACATCGACGCCAGCAGGCACACCAGCGTGGCGGCCACCGAGGTGAGCACGGCCCACAGCGACACGCTCGTCTTGCCCATCGGAAAGCGCGTGGCCTGCAGCCAGTCGGTCACGTCGGCCAGCACGCCCGTCACGTACAGCGCGGTCACGCCCCAGGCGGTCAGCGCAATGGCCCGCTCGAAAACGGCGATCAGCGCCACGCTCACCAGCGCGCGCCGCATCGCGTACACCAGCAGACGCACCAGCGCGAGCGCGCTCACCAGCGCCACCGCCAGGCGCAGCAGCCGCGCATCGGCCGCGCTGCCGATCACGCCGGCGGTGCGCAGCGCCAGCTCTCCGGCCCACAGCAGCAGCCAGGCCGTGCCCGGAAACGCCAGCCTGCGCACGCCCTCGATCGAGAACTGCAGCACGTCCAGCGGAGCCTTGGCAAGCGCGGCCGCCTGCAGGCGTGCCCCGACGCGGGCCTGCACGGTCCGCGCAAGCACCCAGGCCGCGCCGATCGACAGCACGATCACCGCCAGCTCCCACTCGTGGCGCGGCCGCGCCAGCCGTTCGGCCAGCGCGTCCAGCAGCTCGCGCAGCGGCGAGCCGCTCATCCTCTGTGCTCCAGCACCGCGGCAAAGAATCCGTCGGTGTCGTGCAGGTGCGGCAGCATCACGAGCGAGGGCGTGAAGCGGTCCGCATCGTCGATCCGGATGCCTTGATCGCGCAGGATCTCGGCCGCCGGTCGCAGCGCGAAGCGGGGATGCTCGGCCAGAAACGCGGCCACCACGTCCTGGTTCTCGACCGACAGCACCGAGCACGTGGCGTACACCAGGCGCCCGCCGGGCTTGACCAGCTTGGCCGCGGCCCTCAGGACCTCCGATTGCACGCCGGTCAGCCGCTCCAGCTCGGTCTCGTCAAACCGCCATTTCAGGTCGGGATTGCGCCGCAGCGTGCCGCTGCCGCTGCACGGCGCATCCACCAGCACGCGGTCGATCTTGCCCGCCAGCCGCTTGACGCGCGCGTCGGCGGCCGAGCGGATCGCCACCGGATGCACGTTGGACAGCCCGCTGCGCGCCAGGCGCGGGCCCAGGCCCGCCAGCCGCTTGGCGTTCACGTCGAACGCGTAGATGCGGCCGGTCGACCTCATCAGGCTGCCCAGGGCCAGCGTCTTGCCTCCGGCCCCGGCGCACAGATCGACCACCATCATGCCGCGGCGTGGCGCGGTCAGCCGCGCGATCAACTGGCTGCCTTCGTCCTGCACTTCGACCAGGCCCTGCTTGTACATCGGCCAGCGCGTCAGGGCCGGTTTGTCGCGCAGTCGGATGCCGTCCGGGCTGTAGCGGGTGGGGACCGCGCCGACGCCGTTGCCGCGCGCGGCCGACCCGAATTCGGCCAGCACCCGTTCGCGTTCTGCCTTGATCGTGTTCACGCGCAGATCGAGCGGCGCAGGCCGCGTCAACGCCTCCAGCAGCGCTTCGGCGTCGTGATACTGGACCGTCACCTTCTGGAACAGCCACATCGGCACCTCGGCACGCACCGCCGACGGCGCCAGCGCCAGGTCCATCGACAGCGCACCGCGCACCGCACGCTCGTCGCCGCGCAGCAGGCGCGGCCCCAGGCTGTCGACTCCGTGCTGGCGCGCCAGCTCGATCAACGCGGCCAGATGCGGCGCACGCGCCGGATCGGCCGTTTGCATCATCCAGCGCAGCGTGGCCAGCCGACGCAGGGCGTCGAAGGCCGCCTCGGCGACCGCACTGCGCTCGCGCGGGCCCAGTCGCCGGTCCGCCTTGAAATGGCGCGACATCGCCGCATCGGCCGGTCCCTGGAAGCGCAGCAGCTGCGCCAGCAACCGAGTCAGGCTGTCGACCACCACGGGGCTGAAGTGCAAAGCCACCCTGTCACCTTGCAAACACCAGCAGTTCGCGCGGATCGAGGCCTTCGGCCACCACGCGCTCACCGTCCAGGCGCACGCGACCTTCGAGGATCCAGCGAACGCAGCGCGGCAGCAGCAGGTGCTCCTGCCCGAGCACGCGTGCCGCCAGCGCCTCTTCGGTATCGCCGGGCCACACGGGCACGACAGCCTGCGCGACGATCGGGCCACCGTCGACTTGATCGGAGACGAAATGAACCGTGGCGCCGTGCAGCCGCACGCCGGCGGCCAGCGCGCGCCGATGCGTATCGAGCCCCGGGAAGGCGGGCAGCAGCGACGGATGGATATTGATCAGGCGGCCGCGGTAGCGCGCCACGAAGGCGCCCGTGAGCACGCGCATGAAGCCGGCCAGCACGATCAGCGCCGGCCGATGCCGATCGATCAGGTCCGAAAGGGCCGACTCGAAGGCCTCGCGCGAAGCGAACTGCGCCTGTGGCAGCACCGCCCCGGGTACGCCGAAAGCGCGCGCCACCTGCAGGCCCGGGGCCTGGGCCTGGTTGCTGACGACCGCGGCAGCCTGGAACCCGAAATCGGCCTGCCAACCTTCGTCGCGTGCCGTACGCAGCATCGCCTCCAGGTTGCTGCCGCGGCCCGAAATCAGGCACACGACCGGCTTGGATCCAGCCGAGTTCGATCCGGCCGACTTCGATGCGCTGCTGGCCTGGGGCTTCATGGCGCGCGGCATTGTACGCGGCCGATGCCCGGTGGAGCGTGAAAGCTCAAGAAAATCAAGACGTTCCGGCCTGCCATCCTATAATTGACGCTGGTGTTGGAACTTCCCCGCCCGCGACCACGATCGAACGATGCGCGTTTTCCATGGGCTGCCCAAGCTGGCCGAGCGGCACGGCTGCGCCTTGACGATCGGAAACTTCGACGGCGTGCATCGGGGCCACCGCGCTTTGCTGCAGCGCGTGGTCGAAGTGGCGCGCCAGCGCGACCTGATCGCGGCAGCGATGACCTTCGAGCCCCATCCGCGCGAATACTTCACGCCGCAGCGCGCTCCGGTTCGGATCGCCAACCTGCGCGACAAGATCGAGGGGCTGCGCCAGGCCGGCATCGAGCGCGTGTTCGTGCAGCATTTCAATCGCGACTTCGCCTCGCTCAGCCCCGAGCAGTTCATCGAGCGCGTGCTGGTCGAGGGCTGCCAGGCCCGCTGGCTGCTGGTGGGCGATGACTTCCGCTTCGGCGCCAAGCGTGCCGGCGACGTGGCGCTGCTGCGCAGCGCGGGCGCGCGCGCCGGCTTCGGGGTCGAACAGATCGGCGCCGTGCTGCTCGGCGGCGAGCGCGTTTCCAGCTCGCGCATCCGCGCCGCGCTGAGCGCGGGCGACCTGGCGCTGGCGTCCGACCTGCTCGGTCACCCGTACGCGATCAGCGGACACGTACTGCACGGCTCCAAGCTGGGCCGCCAACTCGGCTTTCCGACGCTGAACCTTCGCGTGGCTCACTGGCGCCCCGCCGTGCACGGGATCTTTGCGGTGCGGGTGCACGGCATCGGCAGCGGCGCGCTGCCCGGCGTGGCCAGCGTCGGGTTACGGCCCACGGTCGACGACAGCGGCCGCTGGCTGCTGGAAGTCCACCTGTTCGATTTCTCCGACGAGGTGTACGGGCGCCTGATCAAGGTCGAGTTCGTGCAGAAGCTGCGCGACGAGGCGCGCTTCGATTCGGTCCAGGAGCTCACGGCCGCGATCCGGCGCGATGCCGACCGCGCCCGCGCGATCTTCGACGGAGCCACCGCGTGAACAAGCGCAACGAACCCTACCCCGTCAATCTTCTGCAAACGCCGTTTCCGATGCGGGCCGACCTGCCCAAGCGGGAGCCGCAGTGGGTCAGGGAATGGGAGGAGCGCAAGGTCTACGCGGCCATCCGCGCCGCGCGCAAGGGGGCGCCGCGCTTCATCCTGCACGACGGCCCACCCTACGCCAACAGCGCGATCCACCTGGGGCAGGCGGTCAACAAGATCCTGAAGGACATCGTCGTCAAGTCCAAGTCGTTTGCCGGCTTCGATGCGGTGTACGTGCCGGGCTGGGACTGTCACGGCATGCCGATCGAGATCCTGATCGAAAAGCAGTTCGGCAAGAGCCTGCCGCGCGAGCGGGTACAGGCGCTGGCGCGCGCGCATGCGACGGCCCAGATCGCGCTGCAGATGAAGGGTTTCAAGCGGTTGGGCGTGCTGGGCGACTGGGACGATCCGTACCTCACGATGACCTTCAAGACCGAGGCCGACGAGATCCGCACGCTGGGCCGCGTGATCGAGCGCGGGTTCGTGTACCGGGGACTGAAGCCCGTGAACTGGTGCTTCGACTGCGGCTCGGCGCTGGCCGAGGCCGAGGTCGAATACGCCGACCGCGCCTCGCCGACGATCGATGTGGCCTTCCCGCTGGCGGCCGGCGAGTACGCCCGGGTGGCGGCCGCGTTCGACGTGGCGGCGCTGGACAAGCCCGTGGCCACCGCGATCTGGACCACGACCCCGTGGACGATCCCGGCCAACCAGGCATTGAACTTCCATCCGGAGCTCGCCTACTCGCTGGTCGACTGCGGCGACCGGCTGCTGATCCTGGGCGAAGCGCTGGTGGCCTCGTGCCTGAAACGCTACGGGCTGCACGGGCGCATCGTGGCCAGTGCGCGCGGCGCCGATTTCGATCGCGTGAACTTCGAGCATCCACTGGGCCAGCTCGATGCGGGCTACCGGCGGCAGGCGCCGGTGATGATGGGCACCTATGTCAGCTCCGAGGACGGCACCGGCATCGTGCACTCGGCGCCGGCCTACGGGGTGGACGATTTCAACTCGTTCAAGCAGTACGGCATGAGCGACGAGGCGATTTTGAACCCGGTCCAGGCCGACGGCGTGTACACGCCCGAGCTGCCGCTGTTCGGCGGCTTGAAAATCTGGGACGCCAACCCGAAGATCGTCGATGCGCTGCGCGAGGCAGGCAACCTGCTGCACGCGGGAACATTCACGCACAGCACCATGCACTGCTGGCGTCACCGCACGCCGCTGATCTACCGCGCCGCCTCGCAGTGGTTCATCCGCATGGACGGGGCAACCGCCGACACGCGCGGGGTGATGCAGACCGAGACGGTCGGCGAAACGCTGCGCCAGATCGCGCTGCGCGCGGTGGAAGCGACCGACTTCTACCCGGGCTGGGGCAAGGCGCGGCTGCACGCGATGATCGCCAACCGCCCCGACTGGTGCATCTCGCGCCAGCGCAACTGGGGCGTGCCGCTGCCGTTTTTCCTGCACAAGACCACCGGCCAGCTGCACCCGCGCACGCTCGAGCTGCTGGAGCGGGCCGCGCAGCTGGTCGAGGCGGGCGGCGTGGAGGCCTGGTCGCGCGCGACCGCCGAGGAACTGCTGCCGCCGCAGGAGGCGCAGCAGTACGAAAAGATCAACGACATCCTGGACGTCTGGTTCGACTCGGGCTCCACCCACCGCACCGTGATGCGAGGTTCGCACGCGGCCAAGCTCGGCTATCCGGCCGATATGTACCTGGAGGGCTCGGACCAGCACCGCGGATGGTTTCACTCCTCGCTGCTGACCGGCGCGGCCATCGATGGCCGGGCCCCGTACCGGTCGCTGCTGACGCACGGCTTCACGGTCGACGCCCAGGGCCGCAAGATGAGCAAGAGCCTGGGCAACGGCATCGATCCGCAGGAACTCGCCTCGCAAATGGGCGCCGAGATCATCCGGCTGTGGGTCGCGGCCACCGACTACTCGGGCGAGATGTCGATCGGCGACGAAATACTGAAGCGGGTGGTCGAAGGCTACCGCCGGATCCGCAATACGCTGCGCTTCCTGCTCGCCAACACCAGCGACTTCGACCCGGCGCAGCACGCGGTGCCGCTGCAGCAGATGGTGGAGATCGACCGCTATGCGATCGCGCTCACCGCCCAGTTCCAGGCCGAGGCGCTCGCCCACTACGAGCGCTACGAGTTCCACCCGGTCGCGGCCAAGCTGCAGACCTTCTGCTCCGAGGACCTGGGTTCGTTCTACCTGGACATCCTGAAGGACCGGCTGTACACCACCGCCGCGCCATCGCACGCGCGCCGCTCGGCGCAGACCGCGCTGTGGCACATCGGCAGCAGCCTGCTGCGGCTGATGGCGCCGTTTCTATCGTTCACGGCCGAGGAGGCATTCAAGGTGTTGGTGCGCAATTCCGACGCGACGATCTTCACCGAGGTGTACCACGAGCTGCCGCCGGTGGCCGGCCACGAAGCGCTGCTGGCGAAATGGTCCGGCATCCGCGCGTTGCGGGCCGAGGCCCTGAAGCAGATCGAGGTGATGCGCGAGGCCGGGCGCCTGGGCTCGTCGCTGCAGGCCGAGATCGACGTTTACGCAGCCGGCGACCGGCATGCCATGCTGGCCACGCTCGGCGACGAGCTCCGGTTCGTGATGATCACGAGCCGGGCGACCTTGCACCGTGCCGACAGCGAGGCCTCGCAGCGGATCGAGGTGGCGGCCAGTGCGAACACCAAGTGCGAGCGATGCTGGCACTGGCGCGCCGACGTCGGAATCGATCCGAACCACCCGACCATCTGCGCCCGTTGCGTGAGCAACCTGTTCGGAACCGGCGAAGCCAGGCGGTTCGCATGATGGCGATTCCGATGGGCGCGTGGAGCCAGCGCCTGCTGCCCTGGCTGGGTGTGGCGCTGCTGATCGTCGGCGCCGACCAGTTCTCCAAGTTCGTGGTCGAAAAGGCCTTTCGCCTGGGCGATGTGCGGCCGGTGACCGCCTATTTCAGCCTGGTGCTGGCCCACAACCGGGGCGCGGCCTTTTCGATGTTCGACGGCGGCTCCGGCTGGCAGGCGCACACGCTCACCGCGGTGGGCCTCGGCGCCAGCGTGTTCATCCTGTACCTGCTTGCGCGGCACGGCTCGCAGCGGCTGTTTTCGTGCGCGCTGGCGCTGATCCTGGGCGGCGCGATGGGCAACGTGCTGGACCGGCTGTTGCACGGGCACGTGATCGATTTCCTGCTGTTTCACTACCGGCAGTGGGAGTTTCCGGCATTCAACGTCGCCGACAGCTCGATCACGGTGGGCGCCGTGCTGCTGATCATCGATGAGCTGTGGCGCGTGCGGCGCGCGGGCTGACGGGGGGTCGACGAGGCCGAGCGATGGACCTGGACGATCGGATCATCCTGTTGGGAATCACCGGGGGCGTGGCGGCCTACAAGGCCTGCGAGCTGGCGCGCCGTCTGCAGGACCAGGGCGCGCGCGTGCAGGCGATCCTGACGCGCGGGGCGATGCACTTTGTCACGCCCGCGCTGCTGCACGCCATCACGGGCCGGCCCGCCTACACCGGCCTGTGGGACGAGCGGTTCGACCAGGGCATGGGGCACATCACGCTGTCGCGCGATGCCGATGCGCTGCTGGTGGCGCCGGCCACCGCCCATTTCATTGCCAAGCTGGCCCACGGCCTGAGCGATGACCTGCTGTCGACGTTGGCGCTGGCGCGCCAGCGCGAGCGCTGCCGGCTGCTGGTGGCTCCGGCGATGAACGTGGAGATGTGGGAGCACCCGGCCACCGAGCGCAACGTGCGGGCGATCGAGGCCGACGGCGCCGTGATCCTGGGTCCGGGCGTGGGCGACCAGGCCTGCGGCGAGGTCGGCAGCGGCCGCTTGCTGGAGCCGCTCGAGATCGTCGAGGAAGTGATCGCCGCGTTCCAGTTCAAGTGCCTGCAGGGACGGCGCGTGCTGGTCACCGCCGGGCCGACGTTCGAGGCGATCGACCCGGTGCGCGCCATCACGAACCGCTCCTCAGGCAAGATGGGCTACGCGATCGCGCGCGCCGCGCGCGAGGCCGGCGCCGACGTGACGCTGGTGAGCGGCCCCACCGCGCTGGCGGCGCCGCGCGGCGTGCGGCGCCTCGACGTGACCACGGCGCGCCAGATGCACGAGGCGGTGATGGCGCAGGCCGGCGGTGCGGACGTGTTCGTCGCCGTGGCGGCCGTGGCCGACTGGCGCGCCGAGCGGCCCGTCGCGGCCAAGATGAAAAAGTCGGCCGCGTCCGAACCGCTGACGATCCGGTTCGTGCCCAACCCCGACATCCTGGCGGAGGTGGCGGCGCTGCCGTCGCCGCCGTTTTGCGTCGGCTTCGCGGCCGAGAGCGAGCACCTGGTCGAGAACGCGCGCGCCAAGCTGGCCGCCAAGAAGCTGCCGTTGGTCATCGCGAACCGGGCGCAGGACGCCATCGGCGCGGACGACAGCGAGCTGCTGCTGATCGACGAGCGCGCCAGCGTGACGCTGCCGCGCGCCAGCAAGCTGCAACAGGCGCGCCGGATCGTGGCCGACATCGCCGCACGGCTGGGGTGAGGCCGCTCGCTGCCCTCACCCCCTCCCCTCTCCCGCTGCGCGGGCGAGGGGCGACCCATCACCGCAGTTCCGAAGTTGTTCCAAGAGGGCGGTAAGGGCGGTCGATGAAGCTCGAGCTCAAGATCTTGGATGTGCGCTTGCGCCAGTCGCCGCCCGCCTACGCGACCGCCGGCTCGGCCGGGCTGGACCTGCGCGCCTGCATCGAGGCGCCGCTGCAACTGGCCCCTGGCGCCACCGCGCTGGTTCCGAGCGGAATCGCCATCCACCTGGGCGACCCCGGCTACTGCGCGCTGGTGCTTCCCCGATCGGGCCTGGGGCACCGCAACGGCATCGTGCTGGGCAACCTGGTCGGGTTGATCGACTCCGACTACCAGGGCCAGCTGATGGTGTCGCTATGGAATCGCGGCAGCGAGCCGTTCGTGGTCCAACCGATGGACCGGATCGCCCAGCTGATCGTGGTTCCGGTAGTTCAGGTGGCGCTGAACGTGGTCGATTCGTTCGCCGCGAGCGAACGCGGTGCCGCAGGCTTCGGCAGCACGGGCGGGCGCTAGGTGATCGACACCCTGCTGCTGACCGCCGCGAAGATTTTTACCTTCGACGGAGGCAAGCCGCTCACGAATGCGAGCGGCTTTTTCTTCGCACGCGACGGCCGCCTGCACCTGGTAACCAGCCGCCACGTGATGATCGATGAACCGAGCAAGCACTATCCGGACCGCATCCAGGTCGAGCTGCACGTAGACCCGGACAACATCGCCCGTTCGACCGGCTTTGGCATACCGCTGTACCGCGACGGCAAGAGCCTGTGGGTCCAGGGGCGCGACGCGGCCGGGGAGATCGACGTGGCGCTGATCGAATTGGACCGCTCCGCGATGCCGGCGAGCACGGTCTATCGCGCCTTCACCCCGGAGCACCTGTACCGACCCGGCAGTCGCGTCGAGATCGGCAGCCCGCTGCTGGTACTGGGATTCCCGCTGGGTTTTCACGACACCCTGCACCATCTGCCGGTGGCGCGCCAGACCGGTCTTGCTTCCTCCTTTGGCATGCGCTTTCAGGGCGAGGGCTATTTCCTGACCGATGCGCGCACGCACCGCGGCGACAGCGGCGCGCCCGTGGTCATGCGCATCGCCGAGCCGGATGCGGTGCACGGGGATCTGCCCTGGCGCCTGCTCGGAATCCACTCGGCGCGGCTCGACATGCTCACGCGCGACCGCAGCGTGGACGAAGCGCTGGGACTGAACTGCGCCTGGTACGCCGACGTGCTGATGACGCTGACGCAGGCACCGAGGCCGACGCCGGCACGGTAATTATCGATCGATTCGTTCGAGGAGGCGCTGATGAGGGCGATTGGATGGGGACCCATTGCGGCGGCAGCCTGCGCGATGGCCGCCGGATGCTCAACCGTAAAGCTCACTGCCGGGGCCGATCAGGTCAAGGTCACTCGCGATGCCGCCGAGGTGGCGACTTGCACCTCGCTCGGCAACGTCAGCACGCCGTCGTTGATGCTGACGGACCCCGACGCGGAACGTCAAATGCAGAATGAGACACTCGGCATCGGCGGCAACGTATTGCTTCTGACCACAGCGTGGAGCAGAACCGGTATGGCCTATCGGTGCGGCGACGCAGGCACGCCGCCCGCCGGGACGTCTCCCGGCCGGACGGCTGCCGCGCCAGCGGCCAAAGCCGTGCCGGCGCCGAATGAAATCGTCCAGGCCCAGCTGGACGCCTACAACCGCCATGACCTGGAGACCTTCCTGAGCTTGTATGCGGACGACGCGCAGATTTTCGACTATCCGGATCAGCCCCTGATGGCGGGCAAGGACGCGATGCGCGAGCGCTACCGCAAGCTGTTCGACTCCTCGCCGCAACTGCACGCCGCGGTCCTGCATCGCATCGTGTTTTATCGGTTCGTGGTCGACCAGGAGACGGTCACGGGTCGCCAGGACGGCCAGATCGAGGCCGTCGCGGTCTACGAGATCAAGGACGGCCGGATCGTTCGGGTCACGTTCCTGCGCCGGTGACGACTATCCACCCTGATGCGCTGGCCCTTGCGTGAGGGCCAGTGTCATGAAGCAACTGTACGGATCGAGGACATAGTCGCCGAACGGGCCGGTGCCGACAAATCCGAAGCGGGCGTAAAGGGCGCGCGCGGGGGCAAAGGCGTCCATCGAACCCGTTTCCAGGCTGAGGCGACGGTAGCAACGCGAGCGCGCCTCCTCCAGGATATGCGCCAGCAGCCGCGCCGCCACTCCGCGACGCCGATGTTGCTGCGCCGTGTGCATCGACTTTATCTCGCCATGCAACGGATCGAGCTCCTTCAGAGCGCCGCATCCCAGCAAGGTGGCGCCGTCCCATGCGGTCCAGAAGGTGATGTCGGGCGATCGCAACGCGTCCAGGTCCAGCGCGTGAATGCTCTCGGGGGGTGACCACTTGCGGGAGTTTTCCAGGTGAGCCCGAAGCAGCTGGGCGATCTGCGGTCCTCGCAGGTCGTCCACGCGAATCTGCATTTCGCGTCAGGGCGCCGCTACTGGGCGCGCAGCCAGGTCTGGGTGCGGCCCAGCAGCGAGATGCCGATATAGCCGCGCACCTCCAGCTTGCGGCCCGAATCGACGGCGCGGACCCGGCATCGATAGATCGATCCGTTGTCCGGATCGAGGATCTCGCCGCCGCCCCAATGATCGCCCTGGCGGTGCAGGCCGGTCATGATGGTCATGCCGACCTTGCGCTGGTTCTTGCGCTCGCCCGGGCACTTGGTGCACAGCTCGTTCGGATCGTCGCCCGGCATGCCGCGCTCGATCACGCCGCGCAGCTCCTCGCCCACCAGCACGACGCGAATGTAGCCCTCGGGCTTGCCGGTCTTGTCGCTGATCGTCTGCCACAGGCCGACTTCGGCGGGCTTGCCCTCCGAAGCCGCCGCTTCGGCGAAAGCTGGCGCGGGGGCGAGGCAGGGTGCGCCGCCCAACCCCAACGCCGCAAGGACAGACAACAGCGGGCCCCGCAGGGCCCGCAACGGGTGCAGCGCGCGCACCGGCGCCGCTACTCGGACAGCACCGGCTCGCCGCGCTCCGGCTGCGGCGCGTCGCCGTTGTCGGCCGGGGGAAAGTCCAGCTTGACCGCGCCGCTTTCGTCGACGTCCACGTCGACCTTGCCGCCGTTGACCAGCTTGCCGAACAGCAGCTCGTCGGCCAGCGCCCGGCGCACCGTATCCTGGATCAGGCGCGCCATCGGGCGCGCGCCCATCATCGGATCGAAGCCCTTCTTCGCCAGGTAGCTGCGCAGCGCCTCGCTGAAGGTGACGTCGACCTTCTTCTCGTGCAACTGCTCTTCCAGCTGCATCAGGAACTTGTCGACCACGCGCAGGATCACCTGCTCGTCCAGCGCCCGGAAGCTGATGATCGCGTCCAGCCGGTTGCGGAACTCGGGCGAGAACATGCGCCGGATCTCGGCCATTTCATCGCCGGGGGCGCGGCTCTGTCCGAAGCCGATCGCCCCCTTCTGCAACGCCTCGGCGCCCGCGTTGGTGGTCATGATCACGATCACGTTGCGGAAGTCCGCCTTGCGGCCGTTGTTGTCGGTCAGCGTGCCGTGGTCCATCACCTGCAACAGGATGTTGAAGATGTCCATGTGCGCCTTCTCGATCTCGTCGAGCAGCAGCACCGAATGGGGTTTTTTCGAAATGGCCTCCGTCAGCAGCCCGCCCTGGTCGAAGCCCACGTACCCGGGCGGCGCGCCGATCAGGCGGCTCACCGCGTGGCGCTCCATGTACTCGGACATGTCGAAGCGGATCAGCTCGATGCCCAGCGTGAAGGCGAGCTGACGCGCCACCTCGGTCTTGCCCACCCCGGTCGGACCCGAGAACAGGAACGCGCCGATGGGTTTTTCGGGCCGCCCCAGGCCCGAGCGGGCCATCTTGATCGCCGCGGCCAGCGCATCGATCGCCTCGTCCTGCCCGAACACGACGTTCTTGAGGTTCCGATCCAGGTTTTTCAGCTGGGTGCGATCGTCGGTTGACACCGTCTGCGGCGGAATGCGCGCGATCTTGGCGATGATGTCCTCGACCTCGTTCTTGCCGACCGTCTTCTTGCGTTTGTTCACCGGCAGGATCCGCTGGGCCGCCCCGGCCTCGTCGATCACGTCGATCGCCTTGTCCGGCAGGTGGCGGTCGTTGATGTAGCGGGCCGACAGCTCCGCGGCCGCGGTGATCGCGCCGGTGGAGTACTTCACCCCGTGGTGTTCTTCGAAGCGGGACTTCAGGCCCTTCAAGATCTCGATCGTCTGCTGCACCGTCGGCTCGGTGACGTCGATCTTCTGGAAACGCCGCGACAGCGCGTGATCCTTCTCGAATATCCCGCGGTACTCGTTGTAGGTGGTGGCCCCGATGCACTTGAGCTGCCCGGTGGACAGCGCCGGCTTGAGCAGGTTCGAGGCGTCCAGCGTGCCGCCGGAGGCCGACCCGGCTCCAATCAGCGTATGGATCTCGTCGATGAACAGGATGGCGTTGTGGCTCGCCTTCAGCTGCTTCAGCACGGCCTTCAGGCGCTGCTCGAAGTCGCCCCGGTACTTGGTTCCGGCCAGCAACGCGCCCATGTCCAGCGAGTGCACGGTGGCCTTCTCCAGGATCTCGGGCACCTCGCCCTTGAAGATGCGCCAGGCCAGGCCCTCGGCGATGGCGGTCTTGCCCACCCCGGCCTCGCCCACCAGCAGGGGGTTGTTCTTGCGCCGGCGGCACAGCACCTGGATCACGCGCTCCACTTCGGGCTCGCGGCCGATCAGCGGGTCGATCTTGCCGTCCCGCGCCAGCACGTTCAGGTTCTGGGTGTATTGCTCCAGCGGCGAGCTCTGCTCGCGGCCTTCCGGGCTTTCCGAGTCCTGATCGCCCTGGGTCTTGGCCTTTTCCTCGCCCTGCGGCGCCTTGGTGATGCCGTGCGAGATGTAATTGACCACGTCCAGCCGCGTCACGCCCTGCTGGTGCAGGTAGTAGACCGCGTGGGAATCCTTCTCGCCGAAGATGGCCACCAGCACGTTGGCGCCGGTAACTT
>Ga0210401_10001535_pt1 | contig 26711 bp, 26 predicted proteins | sample IncBWH32MmetaG_FD_150866 | JGI IMG/M metagenome (GOLD analysis project Ga0210401, IMG submission 150866) | Forest soil microbial communities from Barre Woods Harvard Forest LTER site, Petersham, Massachusetts, United States - Inc-BW-H-32-M | ecosystem: Environmental > Terrestrial > Soil >...
CTTGCCCACGTTTGGGCGGCCTATCAATGCGACTACAGGCAGCATTGCCTTCGGTGCTTTAAGGCGGAGGCGCGGTGGGAGGCGGAGTCACGGGCGGCGGAGCCGCAGGTTGCGGCGCCGGGCTTTCCGCAGGCGGCGCCGACTCGGTGGTCGCAGGCGGTGTCTCGGTCGCGGCGGGTGGAATCGATGCTGGCGGAGTCGCTACAGGCGGAGTCGCCGTTGGCGCTGCCTCGCTCGCCGGCACGGGCCGCGGGTTCGAGAATTTGGGCGTGGCGCGGTACGCCGCGAGCGTCCCGCCGTCCGTCAAGACGACGACCGTGTCGCCGGCGCCGGCGGGAGGATTCGAAACGCGCTGCTTCTTGGCAACGCGCTCTCGGGCCACAAGCTCGCCGGTATTCTTATCCAACCAGTGCAGATAGCCCTGAAAATCCGCCACTGCGATCGCCGTGCTGGTCACCACGGGCGTGCTCAAGCCGCGGCGCTTCAGTTTCTCGTTGCGCCACAGCTCGGCACCGTCGCGCTGACGCATTGCCACCACGGTCCCGTCGGATTCGGTCACGTACAAATTGTCGGCGTCGACGGCCAAGCCTCGATAGCTCGACATATCGTGCGACCACCACAGCTGCCCGGAATCAAGCGCGAGCATGGCCGTACGCCCCTGAAATCCGGCGGCAAATACATTATCGCCCACGACCCGAACCGCGGAATCGATGTCGACCAGCCGATCGAGTTCCGTGCGGCCGTGAGGCGAGGCGAGCGCGGTGTCCCAGATGGTGTCGCCTGTGTTCAGCGAGACCGCCATGACCTTGCCGTTGTCGAATCCGCTGATCGCCACTTCCTTGGCGACAATGGGTATTGCCGTGCCGCGCAAGCTCAAGCGCGGCACCTGCTGCTCGACGGACCACAGTATTTTGCCGGTGTGCATATCGAGGCCGTTCAGCCGGCCGTCGACCGAGCGCATCACGATGACCTTCTCGCTGATCGCCGGCGAAGAGAGCAGCTCGGAATTGATTTGCGAGCGCCACAACTGGCGTCCGGTTGCGCCATCGAGCGCAATCACCGCACCCTTGCTGGTGCCGGCGACCACGATACCAAAACCCGCTGCGGGTCCCGCGGAAATCGGCACCTTGAGCTTCTTCACCCACACATCGCGGCCGGTTTCGAGCGATACGGCCAGTACCTCGCCCTTGTGATTGGCGGCGAACACCACCCCATTGTCGATCGCCGGTCCCAGGCCCAGCCGCAGCTTGGTTTGCTTCTTGCCGCCGCCCACACCGTCGTCCCACAGCCGCTTGACGGGCAACGTGTTCGGAAAGTTCACCAGCTTCGCCGGTGGTTCGACGTCCTTGTCCTTGCTGCAGCCGGCGGCGATCAGCAGGGCCGCGAAACTCAATGGAAGCAATAAGCGCATCAGGGTTTGGCCTTTTCGTTCGAGGCAAGATCGGCAAGCTTCAGTTGCAGCAGGGCGGCATCCGCGCCGCCATCACTGGTGCCCAACGCCATTTTGTACTCGGCAACGGCGCCGGGAATGTCCTTCTTGGCATACAGGGCGTCGCCGTGGACCTCGTGGTAGGGGCCGGCGAAGCTCCCGGGCGTGCCTTCCGCCAGGGTCTTGATAGCATCGTCCGGCTTGCCTTGATCGATCAATACTCGCGCAAGCCTGAGGCGTGCGACCTGCTTGAGCTCCACATCCTTGGAGTTGTTCATGACCTGGGTCAGGGGCGCCACGGCATCGGCGGGTTTGCCGCTATCGACATCGATGCGGGCAATCGTCAGCTGCGCCTGGTCGGCATAGGGAGAGCTGGGGAAATTCTTGATGAGTCCGTCCGCGATCTGCAGGGATTTTTGCGGATCGTTCATTTGCAGTGCGGCCGTCATTTGTGTGAACTGCTCCGCGGCCCGCATTGCCAGGGCATTTTCATGCGAGCGGTACTGTTGAATGCCGAACCAGCCGCCCACGCCGAGGACGACCCCGCCCAGTATCCACGGGGCATATTCGGTAAAAGCACGCTTTACGGCCTCTAGTTGTTCGTCGTCGGTTAAATATTCTTCAGCCATGGCTACGTCCACTCCCGCCTTTAAGACCCAATAAGATGCCGATACGTTCACTGATTTGTTCCGTGGGGCACTCTTCCTGCGGCAACTCGCGGCGCAGCGCCTTCACCGCCACGACACCGCGGGCAGCCTCGTCATCCCCCAACACCAACGCGAACTCCGCGCCGCTTTTGTCCGCGCGCTTGAACTGTGATTTGAAGCTGCCTCCGCCCAAATTGATCTGCACGGCTAGATCCGGCCAGGCATCGCGCAAGCGCTCTGCCAACTTGAACCCCGGAATCTGGACATTCTCCCCGACCACCAGATAAATCTGCGGCCGATCCTTGAGGAGTTCCAGATTCTGCTTCTGCAGGAGCATGACGATGCGCTCCTGCCCCATCGCCCAACCCACCCCCGGCGTGTCGGTGCCGCCGAGTTGGGCTACCAGGCCGTCATAGCGGCCGCCGGCACAGACTGTGCTCTGCGAGCCGAGCGCGTCCGTGGTCCATTCGAACACCGTGCGGGTGTAGTAATCGAGTCCGCGCACCAGATGAGGTTCGACATGATACTCGATGCCGGCGCTGCGCAATTGAGCACATAGCCCTTCGAAGTGCTGCCGGGACTCGGCATCGAGCGACTCGAGCAGCAGCGGCGCCCCGGCAATGAGCCGCTGCATCTCCGGATTCTTGCTGTCGAGGATTCGCAACGGGTTGCCGGTCAGCCGCCGCTTGCTGTCCTCATCCAGGGAGGCGGCGTGTCCGCTGAAATACGCGGTGAGCGTTTCGCGGTACAGGGCGCGCGACGCCGGCGTGCCCAGCGAGTTCACCACCAACTTCACGCCGCGCAGTCCCAAAAGCTTGAGGAGTCTCGCCGACAGCAGAATCATCTCCGCGTCGACATCCGGCCCCTCGAATCCGAAGGCTTCCGCGTCGATTTGATGAAATTGCCGATAGCGCCCTGCCTGCGGCCGTTCGCGCCGAAACATCGGACCCATGCACCACACGCGCAGGCGGCCCTCGCGCAGCAGCCCGTTGGAAATGACCGCGCGCACGATGCCGGCGGTCGCCTCGGGGCGCAGAGTGATGTGGTCCTCTCCCTGATCGACGAAGCTGAACATTTCCTTTTCGACGATATCGGTGAAATCGCCGATCGAGCGCTTGAACAACTGCGTCTGCTCGATCACGGGGACGCGGAATTCCTCGTAGCCGTAGCTCGCGAAGACCTGCCGCGTGGTGCGTTCCAAATGCTGCCAGGCTGCGATTTGCGCGGGCAATACGTCATGCACACCACGCAAGGGCTCGATGATCTTGCTCAAGAGGCTCTCCGATCAGCCGGGCGGACGCGTGCTGCGCGGCGGCGCACCGTGCGTTTGATCGGGGCGCGAATCGCGCCGCAGGACGCCGTCGGCGCCGGCCTCGAAGCGCGCCACGTCTCCCGCGAAAAATTGCGGGCCAATCGCGACGGCGCGATCGTTGATTTCGAGCTGCACGCCGCTGCCGACGCCTAAGTAGACGCGCAGCGGCGCCATTCCCGTGATGGTTTTCACGCTGTTGGCAAGCCCGTTGCCCGCGAACGTGCGTTTTCCGGTTGCGTCATGGATATCCACCCATGAATCCGCGGAGAAGCTCAAACGCAATCGCGCGCGTCCCGTCCCGGGCGGGGGTGGTGCCGGCACATCCGCGGCGCCGGCGGTATTCGCGCCATTCGCATTCGCAGGCTCCGCCGCAGCGCCCAAGGGTGCTGCCGCCCCAACGGGCGCGGAGCTCTCGCGCGCCATAGCGGGCGACGCCGTGGCAGAGGAGACGATGCCGGACTCGATCGGTTTGTCGCCCGGCACGGCACTCGCCGCCGCGGCCACAGCCGGAGCGCTCTGCGGCTTCGCGCGCGCGTGCCAGGGCCGCCACCACAAGACGCCGAGCGCCAGCGCCACGGCCACGCATGCGCCGATCTGCAGCGGCGATAGTTGACCCGATGTCGGCGAATCGTCGCGGGAACTCAGCAGCATGCTGGGACCGGCGGCGGCAGGTGCAGCCCGGGATGGTGCGCGCGACTCGAATCCCGCGAGGATCTCGGTCGCCGGCAGGCCGAGCAGCGCCGCGTATTTCTTCAGGTGGCCTTTCGCATACACCGTCGGGCCGATGCGCTGGTAGTCGTCCGCCTCGAGCGCATCGATCACCCATCGATCCAAATGCATTTCATCGGCAGCCTTTTGCGCGCTCAAGCCCCGGCGTTCGCGTTCGGCCTTGAGCTTGAGTCCCGGCAGTGCCGCAGGTTCGCTCATCGATCGATGCCGTTGCGCATATTCTGCGCTTGCTCCGAGTTCGGAAATTCGGTTTGCACGCGCCGCGCGTAGACCGCCGCGGCCACTGCATCGCCCAGCTTGCGCTGCGCGCGAAAGCCCAGCCACAGGATTTCCGGCGTGGGCGCATTGACCGCCAGGAAGCGCTGCACGATGTCGCGCGCCTGGGCGGCATCGCCACGATCAAAGGCAACATTGCCCGACTGCAGCAGTGCCTCGCTGTAGTTCGGGCGAATCGCGAGCGCGCGAGTGAAGTAGCGGTCGGCGTCCACCAGGTTGCCGGCGCTGCGCGCGCACACCCCGGCATTGGTCAAAGCGACTTCAGGCGACTGATACAAGGGACTGCGCGCCACCTCGAGGAACATTTTTTCGCCCGCCGCCGTCTTGCCGGTACGGCAGAGAAATCCAGCGTAATTGTTTGCGATTCTCGGATCGCCGCCGCTCAGGCGCGACGCCGTCTCGTAGGCGCGCTCGGCCTTGCCCATTTCGTTGAGGCGTTCGTAAACCAGGCCCGCGGTGGCTTGCACATCGGCGTTGCTCGAATCCTCGGACAAGGCCCGTTCGATGCAATCCCGTGCGTTGGCAAGCTGGCTGAGCTTCATGTACTCGATGGCGAGCTGCATGTTTGCAACCGCCGCCTGTTTCGGTTGTTTCTTATAGGTGCGAACCGGCTGCTGGTAGGCCGGCGGATTGTGGCTGCATGCGCCCAAGATCGAGGCCGCCGTCAGCACCAGTAAGGGAGATGCGCGAAGGAGTTTCCGATTCAGCTTCATTGGATTTCCGCCGGAGTACGCGACCCCGCTGAAAGTTTCGTCCCGAGCCGCACCAGCGTGCGGTCGGTGACCCTGCCCGCCAATTGTCCGCACGCGGCCTCAATATCATCGCCGCGCGTTTTGCGAGTCGTCGCGATCACGCCATGATCATTCAGGATGTCGCGGAATTTCAAAATCGTCGCAGCCGGGGAGCGGCGGTAGCGCGTGCCGGGAAACACATTGAAGGGAATTAGATTCAGCTTCGCGGGTCGTCCGCGCATCAAGCCGGCGAGCTGTCGCGCATGCTCCGGCTTGTCATTCACGCCGTCGAGCATGACGTACTCAAAGGTGATGCTGCGGCCGTTTTGCTGGTCGATGTAGTGCCAGCAGGCATCGAGCAGTTCGGCGATCGGATGCTTGCGGTTGATGGGCACCAGTTCGTCGCGCAATTCATCGTTCGGTGCATGCAGCGAAACGGCCAGGGCGACGTTGCACTCCTCGGCGAGCTTGTAGATCTGCGGCACCAGCCCTGAAGTGCTCAAGGTCACCCGGCGCCGGGACAAATCGTAGCCCAAATCGTCCAGGAAAATGCGCATGGCGGGCAATACATTGCGGTAGTTGGCCAGCGGCTCGCCCATTCCCATGAACACGACATTGGTGATTTTACGGTTGCCCTCGCCGACCGCCGACTGGCTTGCCTTCGCGAGCTCACGCTGCGCCAGCCAGACCTGGCCGACGATTTCCGCCGCGCTCAAATTGCGGTTGAATCCCTGCTGGGCGGTTGCGCAAAAAGTGCAGTCCATCGCGCAACCGACCTGGCTGGAGATGCAAAGCGTGCCGCGATCGGGTTCCGGGATGAAAACTGTCTCGATGCCTTGAACCTGATCCATGCGCAGCATCCACTTGCGGGTGCCGTCCTTCGACAGTTGCTCGGTCACGATTTGCGGTACGGTAATCTCGGCAATATCGCTCAAGCGGGTGCGAAACTCCTGGGCCAAATCGCTCATGGTGGAGAAATCTGCCGCGCCGCGCCGGTAGATCCACTTCATGAGCTGCCGCGCGCGAAACGGCTTGGCACCGAGACGCGTCGCAACGAACGTCTCGAGCTGCGCGCGGGGCAGACCCAGCAGATTCACGCGGTCGCTCGACACTTCAATCCCCTTGTTAGTCACCGCTACGCTAGCGCGTACGCGGGCAGATCTCAATTTCGCGAAAGAAGTAGCTGATTTCGCGCGCCGCGGTATCGGCGGCATCCGAACCGTGCACGATGTTTTCATCGATGCTGGTGGCAAGATCGGCGCGAATCGTTCCCTTGGCGGCCTTTTTCGGATCGGTAGCGCCCATCACCTCGCGATTTTTCGCGATGGCATTTTCGCCCTCGAGCACCTGCACGATCACCGGACCGGATGTCATGAAGCGAACCAGGTCCTTGAAAAACGGCCGCTCGCGATGCACCGCATAGAAGCCCTCCGCCTCAGGCGTAGACAAGCGCATCATGCGGGCCGCGATCACCCTCAAGCCCGCTTGTTCAAAGCGACGATAAACCTCGCCGATCAGGTTACGGCCGACGCCGTCTGGCTTGACGATAGACAGGGTTCGCTCGATGGACATTTAAACCTCGCAGTAAGGACAAGATCAGCCTTCAGGGGTGGGCTGACAAAGACCGCGAAGTGTACTGGAGAGGGGCCGCTCAAGCAATCACGATGATTGCCGAAGTCACTGTATTACTTGGAAAAACCGACTCGTTGAGGCGGTGCGCGAACACCAGAAGATCTACACGTTGAAACTCTCGCCGCAACCGCATTCACCCTTGGCCTTGGGATTCTGAAACTTAAAGGCCTCATTGAGCCCTTGCTTGACGAAATCCACCAGGGTCCCATCGATCAGGGGCAGGCTTTGAGGGTCGACCACGACTTTGACGCCCCGTGCCTCGAAAACCGCGTCTTCAGGGTTGATGGCATCGGCATAGTTCACCACGTAGGCAAAGCCCGAACAGCCCGTTTTCTTGATCCCGACCCGCAAACCGACGCCAATTCCGCGTTGCGCCAAATGAGTCTTTACCCGATTGGCCGCCGATTCCGTCAGTAGTATCGCCATGCTGCGCTGTACCTCACAAAGTTCAGCTAGAGGACACCATACATAACATGCCCATGCCCGCCTCGCACGGAACCAAAGCCCGTTTTTTTATTAATGATGGTTCACCTTCATGCCTTGCGTGTACACCTCAACATGCGGCCTTCAGCCGCGATATTCAAGCGCCGGAACAGCGGCGGCCAACCAGGCATCTTCAATGACCAAGAGGCGTCCGGTTTTTTCAACAGGCACCGCAAATCGCTCGCGCAGCGCCTGCACGCCCTCGGACAGCAGCGGTTTCACCGGACGTCCCACCGCTTGTTCAGCCAACCACGCCGAGACCGCGATGGTGTGCGGGCAGCCAAACGCCAGGAACCTGGCGGCCGACACGGCTCCTGCGTTGATTTGCAAATCAAATTGCACCCATGTACCTCGCTCGAGGCTCCCAGCCGCGCCGCGAAATACGCCGGCACCGGTTAACTCGCCGACATTCGCCGCAGACCCGAAGTAGCGACGCGTCAATTCGTTGTAGTTCATGCGACCGGCGTCAGGCTGACGCGACTGGCGTGGCGCCCGCGACTGGCGGGGCGCCCGCGACTTTGCGAAGTCGGCCGACTTCCCGCGTAAGGACGGCAACCGCAGTGTCAATGTCGTGCTCGGTGGTGGTGCGCCCCAGGCCAAAACGCAGGCTGCTCTCGCTCAGGCGCTCGCTGCGGCCCAAGGCGCGCAACACATACGAGGGCTCTGCCAGGGCCGAGGTGCACGCGGATCCGGTCGACACTGCAATGTGCGGACGTATCGCGGCAAGCAGGCTCTCCCCTTCCACGCCCTCAATCGAGACGTTCAGCAAGTGCGGCACGGAGCGGGCGGCGCTGCCGTTGCGCAGCACGCCTCCGAGTGCGGCCAGACCCCGCCATAGACGCTGCTGCAACTGCGCGACGCGCGCCGTTTCCATTGAGGTGAGGCTTGCGGCCAGCTCAAATGCCAGGCCCATGCCCACCACCTGGTGGGTGGCCAGGGTCCCGGCCCTCAAGGACCGCTCCTGTCCGCCACCGAATTGCAAGGCGGTCAGCTGCACCTGGCCGCGACCGACCGAATCGCCCCGCCGTGAAACGAGCAATGCGCCCACACCCTTCGGTCCGTACACCTTATGCGCCGAGAGCGACATCAGGTCGACGCCCAGGCCGGCGAAGTCGACCGGACACTTGCCGACACTTTGCGCGGCGTCGACATGCAGCCAGGCACCGCCGTAGCGCTCACAAATCGCCGCTACGGCGGCAATGTTTTGCACGACACCGATTTCGTTGTTGACGTGCATGAGCGACACCAGCACCGTGTCCGGCCGCAGCACCGCGGCCACCTGCTCAGGATCGAGCAAGCCTTCCCGATCGGGAAGCAGGTAGGAAACCTCCCAGCCGCGGCGCTCAAGCTCGCGGCAGGGATCGAGCACGGCCTTGTGCTCCGTACGCACCGTGACGATGTGGCGGCCGCGCTCGCGGTAGTACTGGGAAACGCCGAATATCGCCAGGTTGCTCGCTTCTGTGGCGCCCGAAGTCCAAATGACTTCAGCTGCGCTGGCGCCCACCGCGGCAGCCACCTGCGCGCGTGCCGATTCGACCAGGGCGGCGGCGACATCACCGTGATCATGGCTGGTCGATGCCGGATTGCCATACTCGGTTTCGGAGCGCAGCACATCGGCCATGCGTGCGGCGACGCGCGTATCGACCGGTGTGGTCGCGGCGTGATCCAAATACACCGGCATTCGCGCCTTGTTCGGGTGCGCCGTGTTCATTTGCGCGAGCGCTGGGCGGACTGGCCGCGCCGGCCTTGCACGGCGCTCAAGATACCGCGCAGGATGTTGAGTTCATTGCGGTCGAGCTGGGCGCGGTTGAACAGGCGCCGCAGCCGCTCCATCAGGTGCCCGGTGCGGTCGTCGAAATCGATTTCCTTGAGCACCTCCAGCAAGTGTGCGTAGAAATGCTCGACATCGCCCGATGGGGCCAGCGCCATTTCCAATTGCATGTGAGACCTCGGCTGCTCGCGCGCCAGGAAGATCTCATACGCTGCCAACTGCACCGACATCGCCAGATTCAGCGAGCAATACTCCGGGTTGGCGGGAATTCGCACCACCACATTGCAAAGGTTCAAGTCCTCGGTCGCCAGCCCGTAGCGCTCTGACCCGAACAGCAACGCCGCGCGGTCTTCTTGCCCCAAGCCGACGATACGGCCGGCCACATCGCGGGGCGTGGTGAACTCCCAGTAGTACGACCTCGGGCGCGATGTCGTGCCCGCAATGAAAGCGCAGTCGGCGATGGCGTCGGCGACGCTGTCCACCACCCGCGCATTCGTCAATATGTCGTCCGCGCCCGCCGCCAGCGCGATGGATTCCGCATGCGGAAATGAGCGCGGCCGCACCAGCACAAGATCCGAGAGAGCCATGTTTTTCATGGCGCGCGCGACCGAGCCGACGTTTCCCGGGTGGCTGGGGTCGATGAGTACAATGCGAACGAGGTCGGTCACTGATGGTATTCTAGCGCCAGCTTATGCAACCCCTGCTCAATATCGCCATGCGCGCCGCGCGGCGCGCCGGCGATCTGATCGTAAAAAGCCTCTCGCGCCTCGATTCCCTGAAGATCGACAGCAAAGGCCGCAATGATTTCGTCACGGATATCGACCGCAAGGCGGAAGCGGACATTATTGCAACAATTCGCCGCAGCTACCCGCAGCACGCAATCCTTGCCGAGGAATCGGGCCGCAGCGGCGAGCACGAATTCGTGTGGATCATCGATCCGCTCGATGGCACGACCAATTTTCTGCACGGCTTCCCCACTTTCGCGGTCTCGATTGCGTTGGAGCAGAAAGGCCGTTTGCAGCATGCCGTTGTCTACGATCCGATGCGCCAGGAGTTCTTTACCGCCTCGCGCGGCGATGGCGCGCAACTGGAAGGCAAGAAAATCCGTGTCAGCAGTCAGCGCACGTTGGAAGGCGCTCTCATCGGCACCGGGTTCCCGTTTCGCGCCGGCGCAACCTACGTCGATGAATACCTGGCGATGCTCAAGGTCGTGATGTCGACCGCGGCGGGCATTCGCCGGCCGGGCGCCGCCGCCTTGGATCTTGCCTATGTGGCGGCGGGAAGAATCGACGGCTTCTGGGAATTCGGGTTATCGCCGTGGGATACCGCCGCCGGTACCTTGCTGATCCAGGAAGCCGGCGGCCGGGTGGGTACGGCAACCGGCGCCGAATATTCGCTCGGCGCCAATATCGTCGCCGGCAACCCCAAGGTTTACCAGGCCCTGCTCGAGGTCATCGGGCCCCTGACCCCGGCGTCACTTCGGGTCTAGAGGCTCGACGTAGCTCGGGTGCAAGGTGCTGCGTTTGCGGCCGTAAACGGTATAGAACAGCAAACCCAGCGCCGCCCAGCCGAAGAACACCATCTTGGCGAAGAACGACAGCAGCAAGAACAACGCCAGACAACCGATCAGCGCCAGAGGGCCCACAAGCCAGATGGCCGGGGTTCGAAACGGCCGTTTCCGGTCCTTCGCCGTCCGACGCAGAATCATGACGCCCATGGCCACCGAGAAGAATGCGGCCAAGGTCCCGCCGTTGGATGTGTCGGCGAGATTGCCGACCGGGAAAAACGCGGCGGCGCACATCACCACCGCGCCGGTGATCAGCGTCACCACATGAGGTGTGTGGAATCGAGGATGAATTTTCGTCAGCACGTCCGGCAACAGACGATCGCGCGCCATGCTGAAGAAGACGCGCGTCTGGCCGAACATCATCATCAGAATCACCGATGGCAAGGCGAGGAAGGCCGCCAAACCGATGAGCCGTGAAGTTTTGGACCAGCCGATTTCCCGCAGCACGTGCGCCAACGGTTCGTCGCTGCAGACCAGCGTCGAGAGTTTGGCCTGATCCACGCAGGCTTTCAGCATGTCCGGACCGCCTGGGTCGATGCCATGGCCCGCCGCATCCAACACCGGCTGCGCGCCGATCGAGCCGATCGCGCCGCTCGCCACCAGCAGGTAGAAAATCGTGCAAATGACCAGGCTGCCGATCAGGCCGATCGGCATGTTGCGTTGGGGGTTTCTCGTCTCTTCCGCGGCGGTCGACACCGCGTCGAAGCCGACATACGCGAAGAATATCGAAGCCGCTGCGCCGCCGATGCCGAGCCAGCCCAAGGGCGCGAACGGTTCGAAATTTTGCGTCTTGATGACGGGCAGCGCCAGTGCGCAGAACAGCACCAAGGCCGCAACCTTGATGCAAACCAATACCGCATTCACGGTCGCGCTCTCGCGCGTTCCGAGCGCCAGCAGCGTGGTGACGAGCGCCGCGATGAACATGGCGGGCACATTGATAAACCCGCCCGCGAAATAGCCCTTGGAGAGGTAGAGCGGGATATGGATGTCAAAGCTGTGCGCGATCAGGGGCACGAAGTAATTCGACCATCCGACCGACACGGCGCTTGCGGCAATCGTGTATTCGAGGATGAGCGCCCAGCCGACGATCCAGGCGATGAGTTCACCCAGGACTGCATATGAATAGGTATAGGCGGAGCCGGAGACCGGCACCATCGCGGCCAGTTCGGCATAACACAGGGCGGTGACGGCGCAAACGAAACCGGCTATGACGAAGGAGGCCATCATGCCCGGGCCGGCCTTTTGCGCCGCCTCGGCCGTCAACACGAAAATGCCGGTGCCGATGATGGCGCCCACCCCAAGCATGGTGAGCTGGAAGGCACCGAGCGAGCGGGTAAGGGACCGCTTCTCGGCACTCGCCAAAATAGCGTCAAGCGGTTTGATGCGCCAATTCATGTCATCTCCCGTTTTTGAATACTGGCGCGGACTTTAGCGGCTTTCCTATCGTGCTAGCAATCTATTACTTCACAGGCCTGCGCAATCGTATGTTGATCCATTCCACGGTCACCGCGAATACAAACGCGAAATACAGGTATCCCTGCGGAATGTCCCGCTCCAATGAATCCGCGATCAGCGCGGCGCCGACCAGCACCAAGAACGCCAACGCCAGCACCTTGATCGAGGGATAGCGGTCGATGAAGCGGCTGACTGACGCGGCGACCACCATCATCACCAGCACCGAAATCACGATGGCAGCCACCATGACCTCGATGTGTTTGGCGAGGCCGACCGCGGTGAACACCGAATCGAGCGAAAACACGATGTCGATGACGCCGATTTGCAGGATGATCATTGCGAAATTGTTCAGCCCGCCGGGCTTGCGCGTGTGGGTCTTGCCCTTGAGCATGTCCCGCAGTTCCATGACGGTCTTCACGATCAGGAACAGGCCGCCGGCGAACAGAATCAGGTCGCGGCCGGAGACGTCGGTGCCGGCCGCGCGAAACAGAGGATCGCGCAGTGTGGCCAGCCAGGTGATGGAGAACAGCAGGCCGATGCGCGTCAGCATGGCGAAGCCCAAACCGAGAACGCGCGCACTGCCGCGCTGGACTTTCGGCAGCCGATCGACGAGAACCGACAGAAAAATGATGTTGTCGATGCCGAGGACGATCTCGAGCGCAACCAGTGTCAGGAACGACACCCAGGTCTGAGGATCGGCGAGCAGATCCATCAGGCTCACGGGCGGTACTCCGGGCGGTTAGGGCAGGCCGTCGACTTCTTCCGGTTTGGTCGCCTTGCGCTCGAGCAAATCATCGACGCGCAGCCCCAAATCAAGCGACAGTGCGGCGGAAATGTAGATCGAAGAATAGGTGCCGGCAATGATGCCGATCACCAAGGCGGCGGAAAATCCGCGCAAGGTCTCGCCGCCGAATATCAACAGCGCCACCACCACCAACAAGGTCACCAACTTCGTCATCAAGGTTCGCGACAGAGTCTGATTGATCGATTCGTCGATCACCTGCGCGATCGAGAGCTTGCGCGACGTGCGGGCGCGCTCGCGAATCCGGTCGAACACGATGACGGTGTCATTCAGCGAATAGCCGATCACCGCCAAAACCGCCGAGATCGCCGTCAAATCGAAGGTCATCTGCGTCAGCGCGAAAAATCCCACGACGCAGATCGGGTCGTGCAAGACCGCGAAAATCGCACCCAACGCGAGCTTCGGCGTAAAACGGAACAGGACATAGATCAGGATCAGCGCCAATGTGGCGAGCATCGCCACGCCGCCCTTGACGAACAGTTCCTGCCCCACTTGCGGGCCGACGACTTCGGTCCGCTGCAGCTTCACGCCGGCGTCGACTTTGCTGAAAATCTCCAGAATGTGCGCGCCGATCTGATCGCCCTTCGCGTTCGGGTCCGGCGGCAGGCGCACCAAGATGTCCCGCGAGCTGCCGAAGGCCTGCACTTGCGCGCCGGCGACAGCGGCTGCGGCCAGCGCCGTTCGCAGGCCCTCGATATTCGGCGCTTGAGGAAAATTCGTTTCGACCACCACGCCGCCGGTGAAATCCACGCCCAGATTCAGACCGCGGATCAGCACCAACGCCAGCGAAGCGACAATCAAAAAGGCCGACAACCCGTACCACACCTTGCGGGTGTGCATGAACGGGAAGCGGGTAACCTTGTGGAAAAATTCCATGGAAGCGGCCCTCTAGATCGACAGGCGTTCAAGCTTGCGCTTGCCGCCGTAAATGATCTGCACTAACGCATGGCTGCCCATCACCGCGGTGAATACCGAGGTAAAAATTCCGAGCACCAGCACCACGGCGAAGCCGCGGATCGCGCCGGCGCCGAAGGACCACAGCACCACACCGGCAATCAATGCGGTGACGTTCGAGTCGCCGATGGCGGACCAGGCGCGCTCGAATCCGGCGGCAATTGCCGCCCGCGGCGTGACGCCGTTGCGCAACTCTTCACGGATACGCTCGTAGATCAGGATATTTGCGTCCACCGCCATGCCGACGGTCAGCACCACGGCGGCAATGCCGGGCAAGGTGAGCGCCGCGCCGAACCAGGACAGCAACGCCGTGAGCAACACCACGTTCGCCGCCAGCGTCGCGTCGGCAATCAAGCCGAATACCTTGTAATAAACCGCCATGAATATGAACGCGGCCAGCATGCCGAACACCATGGCCTTGATGCCCTTGTCGATGTTGTCCTGGCCAAGGCTCGGTCCGATGGCGCGTTCTTCCACCGGCGTCAACGGCGCCGCCAGGCCGCCGGCGCGCAGCAGCAGCGCGAGCTCGCGGCCCTCGATCGGGTTGACACCCGTGATTTGAAAGTTATTGCTGAACACGCCGCGGATGGTCGCGCGATTGATGACCTCTTCGGTCGTACGGTCGACCTCGACGCCCTGCGCATTCTTCTCGCGCGAGCGATCAATGAACACCACCGCCATCAAGTGGCCGAGATTTTCCTGGGTGTTCTTCAGCATTTTCGCCGCACCGCGGCTGTCCAGGCCGACCGACACGGCCGGCCCATCCTGGCTATTCGGCTGGAAGGTCGCGTCGGTGAGCTGATCGCCCGTCACCACCACATCGCGCTTCAGCAGCACCGGTTGCTTGTCGCGCGTGTAGAACAGCTTCGAGCCCAACGGCACGCGTCCGGTGGCCGCCGCTTCCAGGGGATTGTTGGTCTCATCGACCATGCGAAATTCCAAGGTCGCGGTCTTGCCGAGAATCTTTTTCACCTCGGCGGAATTCTGCAGTCCCGGCAGCTGGATGGCGATGCGATCCACGCCCTCCTGAGCGACCTGCGGCTCGGATACCGCGAGTTCTGGACTGTTGAGCCGATTACGCAGGATCACGATGTTTTGCTGAACGGCGTACGTCTGCCGTTCCTTGATCTCCTGCGGCGTGAGCTGCAATTCCAGCGCGGGCGATCCGCCCACCGTCACGTCCGTGAAATTCAAATTGCGGCTCTCGGCGAGGATCGCGGCCTTGCCCTTGGCGAAACTGTCCGCGTCGCGAAATAGCACACGCACGCGATTACCGGGATAGTCGATCACGACGTCTTGGTACGCGACCTTGGCATTGCGCAATGCCGCGCGAAAGTCCTGCTCGTGGCGGTCGAGCAGCTGCTTGACCGCGCCCTGGATATCGACTTGATAAACCAGGTACACGCCGCCGCGAAGGTCCAGACCCAGCTTGACGGGGCTCAAGCCCATGGAGCGCATCCACGCGGGCACGCGCGAAGCCTGCGACAAGGCGATGGTGAATTGATTGGGGCGCCCCTCGGTGATGATATCGCGGGCCTTCAACTGATCCGAGGTGCTGCTGAAGCGCAGCGTCAATCGTCCCTGTTCCAAAAATACGCCCGACGGCGTGACACCCTTGTCCTTGAGCAATTGCACGACGGCCGTGCTGTCGGCATCGGTGACGGCCGCGCGGTCGGCCGCCAATTGCAACGCGCTTTCCTCGCCAAACACATTGGGCAGCGCCAGGAAGATGCCGATGACCATCACGACCGCCACCAGGACGATCTTCCAGCGCGGGTAGCCGATCATGCGCTCTTGACCGTGCCCTTTGGCAGCACCTGTGCAACCTGGAATTTCTGCAGCTTGATGTTCACGCCGCTGGCGATTTCAACGCTCAAGAATTGCTCGCCCACCTCGGTCACTTTGCCGAGTATTCCGCCGGTGGTTGCGATCTCATCACCCACGGCGACCTTGGAAAGCATTTCCCGTTGCTCCTTGGCGCGCTTGCTCTGCGGTCTGATCAGCAGGAAATAGAACACCACCAAGAGCAGCGCCGGCAACGCCAATGTGCTGATCAGGCTCGGACTGCCAGGGGCCGTGCCCGTGGCCTGCGCGTATGCTGAATTAATGAGGAAATTCATAGTTTTACACTCTTTTTGAGCGGCGGACGCCGCTGCACAAAGCCGCGTAGTATACAGCAGGCAGCCGCAAACTTAACCCAAGGAATCAAGTCAGTCGGGCGAGCAAGTCGCGGGAATATGACTCGTATGTGCCCGCCACGATCGCCGCACGAATCTCACGCATCAATCGCTGGTAGAAGAAAAGGTTGTGGATCGTATTGAGGTGCGAGCCCAGGATTTCGCCGCACCGGTCCAAATGCCGCAAATAGCTGCGGCTGTAGTTGAGGCAGGTGTAGCAGCCGCAGCCCTCCTCGATCGGACCCGTGTCCTGGTTATGGGCGGCGTTGCGGATGTTGATGACGCCCGTGCGGGTAAACAAATGCGCATTGCGCGCATGGCGGGTCGGCATCACGCAATCGAACATGTCGATGCCGCGGCGCACCGCCTTGACGATATCCTCAGGCCTTCCGACGCCCATGAGATATCGCGGCTTGGGCACCGGCATTCGCGGCAGCAGCTGCTCGAGCACCTGTTCGCGCTCTTCCTCCGGCTCCCCCACCGCCAAGCCGCCGATCGCAAGCCCCGCAAACCCAATCTGCTCCAGGGCCGCCAGCGATTCGAGGCGCAACCCCGCGTGGACGCCGCCCTGGACAATTCCGAACAGCGTTCCCGGCGGCTCGTCGCGGTAGTACTCGAGAAAGCTGCGTTTTGCCCAACGCATGGATAGCTCCATCGAGCTGCGGGCTTGTTCTTCGGTCGCTGGGTAGGGCGTGCACTCATCGAAGCTCATGGCCACATCAGAAGCCAGGGTGCGCTGAATGCGCATGGACTCTTCAGGCGATAGAAATACGGCTGCGCCGTCGACGGGGGAGCGAAAATGCGCACCCTCCTCCGTGATCTTGCGCATTTGCGCCAGGCTCCACACTTGAAATCCGCCCGAATCGGTGAGAATCGGCCGGCGCCAGTGCATGAAGCGGTGCAGCCCTTGGTGGGCCCGTATCACCTCGAGCCCGGGGCGCAAGAACAAATGAAACGTGTTGCCCAGCACGATTTCGGCGCCAATGGCCTCGAGATCCTCCGGCGTCATCGCCTTGACGGTCCCATAGGTGCCGACCGGCATGAATGCCGGCGTCTCGACCGTGCCGCGCGCGAAGTGCAGCCGGCCGCGGCGCGCGGCGCCGTCTTGCGCCAGCAAGTCGAAGCGCATTGCGCTCATGTGGCGCGCGCCACGGCGGATGGGGTCAGAAGCATCGCATCACCGTAGCTGAAAAATCGGTAGCGCGCGCGCACGGCATGCGCATACGCGGCCAGCAGCGCTTCGCGCCCGACGAAGGCCGCGCACAGCATCAACAGGGTCGACTCCGGCAAGTGAAAATTGGTGACCATGGCATCGACCACACGAAAGGTGTAACCCGGCTTGATGAATATGCGGGTACTGCCCTGGTAAGGCGCGATGCGCTGCGTGCCGCCCGCGCCGGTCGCGGCGCTTGCCGCCGTCTCCAGGCTCCTCACCACGGTCGTACCCACCGCGATCACGCGGCCTCCCGCAGCCCGCGCGGCGTCAATCGCTTCGCAAGTACGCAACGGTACCTCGACGTATTCGGAGTGCATCTGATGCTGATCGATGTCGTCGCTGCGCATCGGCGCAAAAGTTCCTGCGCCCACGTGCAACGTCACAAACGCATGTGCAATTTGACGGCTGCGCAGGTCCGCAAAAATGGCATCGTCGAAATGCAGCCCGGCCGTCGGCGCCGCCACCGCACCGAGCGAGCGCGCGTACACGGTCTGATAGCGCTCGCGGTCTGCGTCCTCCGCGGTGCGATCGATATAAGGCGGCAAAGGTATTTGTCCGTGGGCCTGAAAGAATGCGATTACGTTGCAGGAGAACTTCAGCACAAACAGCTCATCCTCGCGGCCGAGCATGCAGGCACTTTCCCCCGCAGCGAGCTTCACGGTGGCACCCTCTTTCAGCCCCTTGCTGGCTCGAACGTGTACCAGCGCGGTATCGGAAGTCAGTGCGCGCTCCAGCAACAGTTCGACGCGCCCGCCGCTCTCCTTTACGCCGAACATCCTGGCGGGAATGACGCGGGTATCGTTGAAAACCAGCAGATCGCGCGGGCCGAGCAGGCGGGGAAAGTCGCGAAATTGCCGGTCCTCGAAAGCGCCGGTGCGACCGTCCAGGGTCAATAAACGGCTGGCGGAACGGACTTCAGTGGGTCTTTGCGCAATGAGTTCCTTGGGCAAGTCGAAGTGAAAGTCCGCGCGCAGCATGATCTTAAGGATTCTACCAAGGGCGGCAATCGCATATACTGCGCGGCCTGGCATGCCCGAATGGCGGAACTGGTAGACGCGCCGGACTCAAAATCCGGTGGTGGTGACACCGTGTGGGTTCGATTCCCTCTTCGGGCACCAGATTTTTTTCAATTGGACCAATCTTGAATTTCTGCAGCAATTGCGGCTCTCCGGTCGAATCCAAGATCCCCGCCGGGGATCATCTGCCGCGCTTTGTATGCACCAGCTGCAATATGGTGCACTACAAGAATCCACTGCTGGTGTTGGGCTGCGTGCCTGAATGGCAGGACAAGATTTTATTGTGCCGGCGCGCGATCGAGCCGCGCCTTGGATTTTGGACCGTGCCGGCGGGATTCATGGAAAACGGCGAGACCATGCAGCAAGCGGCGGCGCGCGAGTGTCAGGAAGAGGCACTGGCCGAGGTCGAGGTGGGCTCGCTGCTGGCGATCGTCAATGTGACGCGGGCAAATCAGGTTCACGTGATGTTTCGCGCAAAACTGCTCGAACCGAAATTCGCGCCGGGTCCCGAGAGCCTGGAAGTCGCCCTGTACGAGGAAGCGCAGATCCCGTGGTCCGAATTGGCATTTGCCAGCGGCGAATATGCGTTGCGGCGATACTTTGCGGACCGCAGTGCGGGACGCGAGGATCATCATTTCACCGAATTGAAAAGTCGGTCGACCACTTGATCGGCTCGATCGACGCCGCTGCCGGCGCCGCCTGCGCATTTTGCGGGTGTGGCAGAATAGGATTACCAACCAACCGAGTACGAGAAGGGTAAGTCATGGCGTTCGTGGTCACCGAAAGCTGCATCAAATGCAAATACATGGACTGTGTGGAAGTCTGTCCCGTCGACTGCTTCCACGAGGGTCCGAATTTCCTGGTCATCGACCCGGATGAGTGTATCGACTGCACGCTGTGCGAGCCCGAATGTCCGGTCGAGGCCATCTATTCCGAGGAAGAGATCCCGACAGGCCAGGAAAATTTCAAGCAGCTCAACGCCGAACTTGCGAAGAAATGGCCGGTCATCAGCGAAAAAAAGGCTGCTCCGCCCGATGCCAAGCAGTGGGAAGGCGTTCAGGACAAGGTCAAACTGCTGGAGCGCTGAAGCCGGCGCGAATCAGAACCGGTGGATGGGCGTGATGAGATGCCAGTGGATGGCGCCCCACGAAAAATATACGCACGCGAGTGCGACCAGCGTGAACTTGATCTGACTGATTCTGGAGGCGGGGCGGCGCCATACGCGCGCCGCCGTCAGCACGACGAACACGCTCAACACGATGGCGATCACGAATAGCCCATCGCTTGCGAGGAAGAACTTGTCCCAAGCCGAACTTGGCGGCAGTGAGTCATCATCGAAGCGGCTGAACAGCACCGCGAGCGTGCTCAGCAGCAACAACCAATAAATGATGGTTGCCTTGGGCAATGCGCTCAAGGCGATCCGATTGGGCGGCGCAGCCGGTTGCGAGGCGCGAAACACGTAACGCCGCGCCAATCGCAGCATGAGGTTGAACAACACGCTGATGCCGACAGCAAAGCAGCCGGCCAGCATTACAAAAACGAACTTGTCCCGGTCGTACCAGGGGACGCGCTGCAGTTGAGCCGCGGCAAAGGAGCCGGCGAGCCGCTCGATGCGGCCGTCCGCGGCGCGGATTGCAAACAGCTTGCCCTGATCGTCGACCTGCTGCCATAGGTCGGGGCCGATCGGTTTCCAGCCGAAAGGATGGCCGCGCAGGTCCTTCGACTTGTCGATATGCAGCACTCCATCCTTGTCCAGTTTCGCGTGGGACTGCCCCAAGAGCGCAAAGAGCCTGAGTATGGTGCTGTCCGCACGGCGCGTGGCCTGATACGTGCCTTCGATATCCTTCAAGCGGCTCGTCGCGGCCGCGCTGAACGGCTGCTGCAGCTCGGCCGGGAAATAACGATCGGAAAACGCATTCAGCAACTCGGGCCGCGCCTTACCCGCTGTTCCGGCCGAATTGTAGGAAATGAACAAGACCAGCTTTTGCTGGGGCTCGACGAAAAACAAGCTGTGAAACGCCACCAGATCGCCTTGATGGCCGATCCATTTGAGATCATTCCGCCACACCTGATAGAACCCCAGACCAATCGGCGGCAGCTGCTCGTTGGCGCGAAATTGTGGTTTCCACATTTCGGCCAAGGTGTCCTGCTTCAGGATGCGCTGGCCGCCCAGTTCACCGCCATTGAGCAGCATCTGGCCGAAGCGTCCCATATCTGCCGCCGATGAGGAGATCCCACCGGCACCCGCCGGGCTGAACAACTCGAACCCGATCACCGGTTCACGTGTATTCGAGGGATAGCCCTGCGAGGGCAGATCTTGCAGCGCCGTCGGCGGCGGTTGATAGAAGGTCGAATGCGTCATGCCGAGCGGGGCGAACACATGCGCCGCGACATAGTCCTCGAAGCGCTCACCGCTCACGCGCTGCACGATGTAGCTGCCCAGCCCGACGGCGTAGTTCGAATATCCCGGCACCGTGCCGGGCGCGAACAATCGGTGCGGCTGGTTCTGGACGAGAAACTCCCGCAAAGCCAAGTACTTCTTGGGATCGGTGACGATGATGTCGCGCACGGTCTCTTCGAAACCGGTGGTATGCGTCATCAGGTTGCGCAGCGTGATGGGCCTGTCGCCGCGGATGTCAAAGTCGAGATAGCGATTCACATCGGCATCGAGATCGAGCTTGCCCTGCTCGACCAGTTGCATCGCTGCCGTCCAGGTAAATAGCTTCGATATGGAGGCGAGGCGAAACATCGTGGATTCAGGATCGACCGGCTGCTTGGCCTTGAGATCACTGAAACCGTAGCCTTTCCTCAGCAGCGTGTCGTTGCCGCGCATGACCAGCACGGTCGCGCCGGCGGCATCGCTGCGCTCGAGCTGCAGCGGAATGATCCCGTCAAAGAATGCTTCGAGGTCTTCCTTGATCAGAGCGTGGGCCGCAGGCGCGGACTGAACGCTTGGCGCGGTGCGAACTTCGGGCGCGGCGCGACCTTCGGGCGCGGCGTGAGCGTCGGGCGCGGCGGCGGCCCGGGAAGGCGACGCCAGGACGAACAACCCTAGAACGGCGCACAGCGGCAGCAACCTGCCAAATGCATGAAACATTCCGCCTCCCGCTTATTCTGAAGCCTTTGCGCATTCAACCGCCTGCGCCATACTTGAGTCTATGCCGAGTCCCCAATCCATGCAGCCGGAGTTCGTTGTGAAATCGCCATTCTTCGCTCTCGCCATTGGAGCGGTTTTGATCAACACATCGATGGCTCTCGCGGACTCCGCGCCGATCTCCGGCATTCAGACCGCCGACATGGACAAGACGGTTCGTCCGCAGGACGATCTTTTCCAGTATGCCAACGGCACGTGGCTCCGAGACGTGCCCATCCCGCCCGATCGCGCTTCATATGGCGTCGATTCCATGATGACCGAACACTCGCTGCTGCAGCAGCGCGACTTGATCGAAGCGGGTCAGATTTCCAGCGATCCCGAAGCACGCAAGGTGAGCGATCTCTACTCGAGCTACATGAACGAGGCTCGGGTTGAGCGGCTCGGTATCAAACCGCTGCACGCGGAACTGCAGCTCGCCGCGAGCATCAAGCGGGCAAGCGACATCGGGCCGTTGATGGGGCAACTCGATCGCATCGGCATTGCCTCGCCCATCGCCACCGCTGTGCGGCCCGATTCCAAGCACTCTACCCAATACGCATTCTGGATCACTCAAAGCGGTTTGGGGCTGCCCGACCGCGATTACTATTTGAGCGGCGATGCACGGCTGGTCGGATTTCGAACCAAGTACCGCGAGCACGTCGAGAAAATGCTGCACTTATTGGGCGACGCCGGCGCGGGGAAAGAAGCCGACAAAATCGTCGCCCTGGAGACGGCCCTGGCCAAGCTGCAGTGGACGCGGGTGGCGAATCGCGACGCGCAGAAAACCTACAACCCGAAAACCTTGTCCCAGCTCGAAAAAGAGGCGCCCGCGATCGATTGGAATGGCTACCTCACCGCCGCAGGCCTCAGCAGCGCCCTGCCGACGATGGTGATACGTCAGCCGGACTACCTGCAAGGCTTATCGGGTCTGATTGAATCCACGCCGATAACGACCTGGAGCACATATTTTCGCTACCGTGTGCTCTCGAGCCGTGCGCCCTTCCTGTCGCGCGCCTTTGTCGACGAGGACTTCGCCTTCAATCAGGGCGTTCTGCAGGGCACACAGCAGGCGCCGGATCGCTGGAAGCGCGGCACGCAGCTGGTCGACCGGTTGGTCGGCGAGGCCTCGGGAAAATTGTATGTCGCGAAGTACTTTCCTCCGGCGACCAAGGCCCGCATCGATGAACTGGTGCGCAATCTGCTCAAGGCTTATTCGGCCAGCATCAATCAACTGCCCTGGATGAGTGCCGCCACCAAGGTGGAAGCGCAGGCGAAGTTGCGCAAGATCAACGTGAAAATTGGCTACCCGGATCACTGGCGCGATTACAGTGCATTGCAAATTTCGCCGGATGATCTGCTCGGAAATGTCCGACGCGCACAGCAGTTCGAGAGGAACCGCAAGTTGGTCCAGCTCGCGGGGCCGGTTGATCGCACCGAATGGAACATGACGGCGCCCACGGTCAACGCCTACTACAACCCCTCGGTCAACGAGATCGTTTTCCCCGCAGGCATCCTGCAGCCGCCTGCATTCAATCCGGCGGCCGACGATGCGTTCAACTACGGTTCGGCGGGTGCAACCATCGGTCACGAGATTAGCCACGGCTTTGACGATCAAGGCAGCCAGTACGACAGCGACGGCAACCTACGGGACTGGTGGACCCCGGAGGATCACGCCAAGTTCAAGGCTCAGACCGAACTGCTGATCAAGGAGTACGACGCCTTCGAGCCGGTGCCGGGATTTCACGTCAATGGGGCGCTCACACTGGGCGAAAACATCGCAGACATCGCCGGCATCGAAATTGCCTACAAGGCGTACCTCGCATCGCTCAACGGCCGGACGCCGCCCGTCATCGAGGGTATGACGGCCGATCAACGCTTCTACATCGGATTTGCGCAAAGCTGGTTGGGCAAGCGGCGCGACGAGAGCACGATCGCAGGCGTGAAGTCCGATCCGCATTCACCGGAAAAATACCGCACCAACGGCGTGGTCGTGCACATGCCGAGTTTCTACAGCGCGTTTTCGGTCAAGCCCGGCGACAGGATGTACCTGGTGCCGGAGCAGCGCGTGACGCTCTGGTAGACCGCGCTGAGGCTTGGCGGTCAAGGCTGCGGCGCCGGCGTTTCTCCCTGGGCGCGCGCCTGCGCCTCACGCGTCACCGCCGCCATCCACTCGTCGTACTTGCGGGACAGCGCTGCAATGGTCTCGCCCGAACGCTCGATTGCCTGTCTCGCCAGACCTCGCTCGCCCAATTCATCCCACTGGGACATGAACGCGTTACCGCGCGCAACGCTATCGCAACTCCATTCTTGCTGGGGATCCGACGCATTCATTTGTTGGAGTGCCTGCATTGACGCATGCAATTCCTGTGTCATTTTATCCACCCGTTCCGCAGGCCAGCCGACCCGGGCGCCAAGAGACTTGCCCATGGCGAACTCCAGCAGCGTCCTGCCCTTGTTCACCATCAGTTCGGCCAATGCGTTGCATTGCTTGTGAACGGCGGCATCCGCGACTGCGTCGCGCGAACAATACTGAGACAGCGGCAGATAGGGCATCGGCATGGCCGCTTCCACGCCGATGATTTGCGTGGTCAGAATCCACCGATCGGCCGCCGTCAAATCGTTGGGCATCGCCGACTGTGCAAATGAAAACAAGGACCAATTGTAAGTTTCGTAGCGGTGAGCCTGCGCCGCTTGCGCGAACGCGGCCGCTTCGGCTGCGGCATCATTTTCGCGGCGCGCCTTGGCTGCCAGCTGCAGCCAGGGAACCGCGTTATCCGCATCGGCCCGAGTCCAGTCATCGATCGAGAGCTGCGGGCAGGCTCCGTCGGAGGCAAAGTCTTCGAAGCCCTTGATGCATTTGGTGTAGGCCAGAGCGAAAGCCGCCGGGTCCTTCGTCCCCACCGCCAATTGCACCAATTCGTCCCGCGCAGCCTCCGGATCCTTCTGCGGCGAATCCCGATCGAAAATTCCCTCCAAGTAAAGCCCCGTGGCGCGGGTGCGATAGGCATCGCTGTTGCGCAGTGTGGAGAGCCAGCGCAGGCGCGAATTCCTGGTCAGCGCATTGAGATAATTCCCGGTGGCGGTCCAATCATCCGCGTCGAGTTTGACCTTGCCGACACCGCAAATCTCGATCTCATGGTAATGAGCGTCGGCCTTTGGGTTCGCTGGGGCGGCGATCGGAATGCTGGCAGGCCATGGGGACCTGAGCGGCGCCGCTGCCGACTCCGCGGCCGAAGGGATTGGTCCAGGTGCCCGATGAACTGGCCGCAGCCGCAACCACCAGGCGATGCCAAGCACTACGGCGATGATGAGAGCGGAAATCCATCTCCAGCGTTGCTCCATCAGTTCAGCGCCGCGCCTTCACTTCAGCCGCGCCTTCGCTTCGGCCCGACCTTCACTTCAGCGCCCTGCCACCGCGTCAGCGCCTCGCGACCTGTGACTCTTTGAGTTGATCGAGCAATTCGCGCGGCTCCATATAGCCGGAAATATAGTCGCCGCTTTCCGTGATGATCGCGGGGGTGCCGCGAACCCCGATGTTCTCGCCGAGCTCATATTCACGCTTCACCGGTGTCGGCGCGCAGACCTTGTTCATGTCCAGCGTGGCGCCGGCCTTCGCGCGGGTCAGCGCTTCGTTGCGGTTGGATGAACACCAAACCACCTCGGCCTTCTTCCAGCTCTCGGTTCCGGGACCGGTGCGCGGAAAGAACATGTAGCGAACGCGAATCCCCAGGCGATTGAGTTCGGCCATCTGACTGTGCAATTTCCGGCAATATTGGCAATCGACGTCGGTGAACACGGTAATGGTGTATTTCGGATTCGGCGGCGAGAAAATCAGCATCTCGGATTCGGGAACCGAATTGATCAGGGCCACGCGCGCATGCGTGCGCAGCGCCTCGGTGAGGTTATCGCGCGATTTCATGTCATAGAGATTGCCGTCGATAAAATACTTGCCGTCGGCGGTGATGTAGCTGATCTCGGCGCCTTGCGTGAATTCATAGATGCCGGCAATCGGCGAAGGCCGCAGGTCATCGAGCTTGGATCCTGCCGGCAGCAGCTTGAGCAACGCCACGCGCGGCTCGGCAGCCGGTTGCTCCGCAGAGACCGCGCGCACGCTCGAGGCAGCGCCTGACAACAGCAACAAGAGGGCGACAATCATGCGCATGCAATGGCTCCGGACTTACTTGGTAGATAAGACCTCCATCGAGCAAGGAGGTTCAGCCAATTCTAGCAGAGCCGCGGCCGCGGCCTTTGGGCTCAGCCGCGCGGATGATGCTGGGAGTGCAGGTCCTTGAGGCGTTCGCGGGCGACGTGCGTGTAGATCTGGGTTGTCGAGAGGTCGCTATGACCCAACAGCATCTGCACCACGCGCAGGTCCGCGCCATGATTCAACAAATGCGTTGCAAAGGCGTGGCGCAAGGTATGCGGCGACAACTCTTTTTCGACGCCGGCCTTTTTGGAATAGCGCTTGATGATGTGCCAAAACGCCTGGCGAGTCATGCGGTCGCCGCGGCGCGTCGGGAAGAGATAGTCCGTCTGGCGCTCCAGCAGAATTTCGACGCGCGGGCCCTGCATGAACTGCTGCAGCCACTTCACCGCCTCTTCGCCCAAGGGGATCAAGCGTTCGCGGTTGCCTTTACCGACGACGCGCATCACGCCCTGATTCAAGTTCACTTGGTTGTGCTTGAGGCTGACCAGTTCGGAGACCCGAAGTCCCGTCGCATAGAGCACTTCGAGCATGGTGCGGTCGCGATGGCCCAACGGATCGGAAACCGTGGGCGCCTCAAGCAGCGAATCCACTTCGGCCTCGGTCAGCGATTTGGGCAGCGAGCGGCCGATTTTCGGCATGGCAATCTGCGCGGTCGGGTCCTGCGAAATCAATCCCTCGCGCATCATGAAGCGGAAGAATCGGCGGAAACTCGATAATTGGCGGGCCGTCGAGCGGGGCCGGGATCCGCCCTCGACGCGGGCCGCGATGAAACCCAGTAATTCAATGCGCGTTGCCTTGAGCAGGGCGCTGTCGCGCTCCTCGAGCCATCGGGCCAGGGCCGTCAGGTCAGCGCGGTACGCTGCGAGCGTATTGGCTGAGAGACCGCGTTCCATCCACACAGCATCGAGAAAGCGTTGCAAGGCGGGATCCGCCGCCTCGCGAACAGCGGGTACCGCTGCGCCCGAGGTGCGTGTATAAACCGTCCGTTTGAGAGCCGTCGCCATAGTTTCTCGCGAAGGGTTACGCACGAAATAGTGCTGTCCGCGCTATCAGTCCTCAGTATGCGAGGGGTGCTGGGAGGTCGGCGTGACCAGAATCACAGTACAGTTAAGTATTAACATAAGGAGAACCAGATCACAGAAGTGAAGCATTCCGGGAAGTCCGCAATCTTGAA
>Ga0210401_10001537_pt1 | contig 26699 bp, 31 predicted proteins | sample IncBWH32MmetaG_FD_150866 | JGI IMG/M metagenome (GOLD analysis project Ga0210401, IMG submission 150866) | Forest soil microbial communities from Barre Woods Harvard Forest LTER site, Petersham, Massachusetts, United States - Inc-BW-H-32-M | ecosystem: Environmental > Terrestrial > Soil >...
TGACGTGGTGCAGGTATTGGCCACGTCTTTATCGGGCTCCTTGAGCTGGATCGCCGAACGCATGAACGCCGTCAATTTATCTACGGTCAAGCTCATGTCCGCGGCAGCGAGGCCGACCGCGGCGGCAAGAATCAAGACGTACCGCATACTACTACTATTGTGCCCCAAGTTCATTTGGAAAGTAGACGTACCAAGGCCGGCCTGAGTTCCGGGTATTGGAACTGAAAACCGGCCGATTGGGCTGCCTTGGGCAGCACGCGTTGGCCGGCCAGAATGACTTCGGCCATCTCGCCAAACAGGGTTTTGAGGGCGAATTTAGGTACCGGGAAGATCGCGGGACGATGCAGAGCGGCGGCGAGTTGCTCGGTAAACTCGGCGTTCCGTACCGGATGCGGGGAGGTCGCGTTCATGGGGCCACGAGCAGCGGAGTTGTCGAGTGAGAAGCGGATCAAGGCGATCACATCGTCGACATGGATCCACGACATCCACTGTTGGCCCGAAGCCAGGCGTCCCCCGAGTCCGAGCCGGAACGGAGGTAGCATCTTGGAGAGCGCGCCACCATCTTTCCCGAGCACCACGCCGAATCGGAGCGGGACGACCCGGATTCCAAGGGCTTCGGCCTGCCGGGCGGCCTGCTCCCAGTCGATGACGACCTGCGCGAGAAAGTCGCTGCCCGGCGCGGACGTTTCCGTGAGCACTTCATCGCCGCGCGAACCGTAGTAGCCAATCGCGGAAGCGCATACCAGCACCTGCGGGCGGCGGGATTGCTTGGCAAGTGCATTCACAAGATTCTGTGTTCCATCGACGCGGCTGCCGCGGATGCGCTGCTTCACATCCGGAGTCCAGCGTTGCGCAACGGACTCGCCCGCCAGGTAAACGATGGCGTCGGCCGTGGCGAGGGCTTCGGACGGCGGCTCGGATTCCGCGGAGCGCCATTCCGAGAATCGAACAGCTTGCGGCAGGCTCGCGTTTCGCCTTCTTCCCAGAGCGTGAATGCTGTGCCCGGCGTCGAGCATGTCCTGGATCAGGTGGTTGCCGATAAAGCCGCTGGCACCCGTGACCGTGATGTTCATGAATCAATCTTCGTCTATCTCGCGTAGCCGGATTCCGCCAGGCGGCTACAATGAGGTTGTTATCATGCGCGCCTGGAACCGGGCCAAATTGCTGTGGGGCTACCTGCGGCGCAAATCGACGCTGAATGCGCTGCCGGTGGAGTACATTGTCGAAACTACCGCCAAGTGCAATCTGTATTGCCCTATGTGTCCGCGCGAAACGTATAAGCAGCCCAAAGAAGACATGACACAGGAGATCTTCACGCGGCTGGTGGAGGAGTCCGGCAGCAGCGCCGAACATATGATGCTGATCGGTCTGGGCGAGCCGTTTATGGATCGGCAGATTTTCGATCGGATCGAATATTGCGCGCGCCACAATATCTCGACCCTGCTTTCGACCAACGGCACCTTTTTCGACGAGAAGACTTGTGCGCGGCTGCTGGATACACCGCTGGAGCATATCACGCTGAGTTTCGACGGCGCGACCAAAGAGTCTTATGAGTATTACCGCAAGGGCGCAAAGTTCGAAAAGGTCCGCGATAATTTTGTGCGCTTTGCGCGCATGAAGCACGATCGCGGGTCCAAAGTGCAGGTAGTGGTCCAAATGGTGAGGATGCAGCGCAACGCCGGGGAGGTGGATGACTTCATCCGTTTCTGGAGCGCGGTGCCGGGAGTGGATCAGGTTCGAATCAAGGAAGACGAGACCAATTTGCTGCAGCCGGAAGCCGTTCATGCGGCGCAGGATTGGACACATCCCTGCCACTATCTGTGGCGCGGGCCGATGTATGTGAAGCACAATGGCGACGTCTATCCGTGCTGCCAGAGCTATATGCTGGATGGCCGGCCGGTAGGGAATGTGGGGGTGCAATCGCTTCCAGATATTTGGAATTCCGAGGAGATGCAGCGGATGCGCGGGCTGCATGTGAACGGCCGGGCGGGTGAGATCGCGATCTGCTCGCGCTGCTGCACGACAATACCCCATCCGTTGCTGGTGGCCGGAAGCCTGCTATTGCATGGACGGACAGTGCGGCGGATGCTGCCGTGGGTAGAACGGATGGTCTATTTTTCGAAGCTGCCCCGGTCGCTGCTGACGCCGGTGAAGAAGAGCACGCCAGCGCAGGAGTTGGTCCAGATCGACTCAGAGCGGAAGTGAAGACTACAATCCTGCTGGAATCGCGGCCGGCGGGGAGCCGTTGGTAAGAAAGACACCGCCGGGCGCCAACATGTGCGCCACACTCGCCATCGCCAACCTCTGCTCGACGCGGCTGTAGCCGGCCAGAGCGGTAACGGCGACCACGAGGTCGAATCCCTGGCCTGGAGCTGCGTCGAGAGTCTGAGTGACGACATTCAGATCTTCAGCACGGACGCGTGCGCCATTCTTTCCGCTGGCGTTGGCTGCGACAGCGCGAACGTATGACAGAACCCAGGGGTTGATGTCGAACACTATTACCTCGATATTCCCTGGCTTTGTGAGACCCGATGCCAGAGCCGCGTCCAGGCCAGCCCACAGGTTGTAAGTGTCCGGATCAAACTCGGGATCGAGACCCGGCCCAAGCACTGCTATCCGGCGGATGTGAGCGGGCGCCTTGCCGGTGGTCATCAGGCCTCGCAGTGACTGTTCCAGTGAAGAGGAATCGGTGGGGCCGGTATGCAATTGATGAGCGGGCCTGCGTTCGAATGCGGCACGCCGAAAGTTACCAATAAGAAAGGCTCTCAGTTCATCTTGCGCGATCTGCCGGCGGCGCAGAAACTGCAATATCGAGCGAAAACGCTCATCGTCGATTTGATCGAGACCGCTGATGAATGCGTCCATCCTGATGCGGGCGGCCGGCGTGAGATCTCCGGCCGGGGTTACGGCTTCCGCGCGACTCGCGAGCGGAGGCTGTTTTGTGAACGATGTTCCGTACATGATTAGCAGACTGATGGAGTCTTCCAGGCAGCGGTCGATACCGCCGCGCATTTCAGCATCGTGCTGGCGGATCCAAGAGTCCCACTGCTTGGAGTCGGTGACGTCGGGAACCTTCTCCGCCGGTGTCGTGATCCCGGAAAGAAGCGCCTGTATTTCAGTCCAGCGAAGGTAGCGGGCACCTTCCATGCGCGCGAACGCGAGGCTGGCGAACATTAGTGAAATGAGCACAGTCCGCAGCCGCATATGAGCCTCTGTATGCATTCTAGTTGGATATCGGCAGGAAATGCGCTGGTGTACACTGTGAGCGGATGCCAGTAAAACCGTGCTGCTGACCGCGCCCCGCCCGCGAGGCCCCAAGAATCTGCCTGTCCTGGGCCATTTGCCCGCCTTTCGCGCTCATCCGATCCGGTTCCTGATGAAGATGGCGCGCGAGTACGGCGACTTGGCTTATTTCCGGCTTGGCGCACAGCATGTTTATCTGGTAAACCATCCCGATCTGGTGCGGGAAATTCTGGTCACCAATCAAGCCAATTTCACCAAGAGCCGGGCCCTACAGCGCGCTCGAATCCTGCTGGGCGAAGGCTTGCTTACCAGCGAAGGTCAGTTTCATCTGCGGCAGCGGCGTCTAGTGCAGCCCGCGTTTCATCGGGAGCGGCTGGCGGCCTATGCAGGGGTGATGAGCGACTATGCCGTGCAATTCCGCGATCGGTGGGCCGCTGGAACAACGGTGGATGTGGCCGGTGAGATGATGCGGCTAACTCTCGCCGTGGTAGGTAAGACGCTCTTTAGCGCCGACATCGAAGCTGAGGCTCCCGAGATCGGTGACGCGCTCACGGTCGTACTCAAGATGTTCCGCATGCTGATGATGCCGTTCTCGGAATATGTCCAAAAGCTGCCGCTGCCGTCGATCCGGCGCTTCGAAAAGGCTGGGGCACGACTGGACAAGACGATCTATGGGCTTATTCACGAACGCCGGCGCAGCGGTGCAGACACCGGCGATTTGCTCTCGATGCTTCTGCTTGCGCACGATGAGGAAGCCGACGGCAGCGGGATGACGGACAAGCAAGTGAGAGATGAAGCGCTCACGTTGTTTCTAGCCGGTCATGAAACGACAGCCAACGCGCTGACCTGGACCTGGTACCTGCTTTCGCAAAACCCCGATTGCGAGCGTCGGCTGCATGAAGAAATCGACTCGGTGCTCGAAGGCCGCGTTCCTGTCATGGCGGATCTGCCGCAACTGCGGTATGCGGAAATGGTCTTCGCCGAAGCGATGCGCTTGTATCCGCCAGCCTGGGCCATCGGACGCATGGCGAAGGGTGCGCTTGAATTGGGTGGAATTCCGATCGCGGCCAAATCGATCTGCATCCTCAGCCCGTATGTGATGCAGCGCGATCCTCGCTGGTTCCCCGATCCCGAGCGTTTTGATCCCGAGCGCTGGACTCCCGAGGCGCGCGACTCCCGGCCAAAGTTCTCTTATTTCCCATTTGGCGGAGGTGCGCGAGTGTGCATCGGCGAACGCTTTGCGTGGATGGAAGGCGTTTTGATGATCGCGGCCATCGCGCAAAAGTGGCAGTTGCGGTTAGCTAAAGATCAGCGCGTGGAACCGCTGCCGCTCATCACATTGAGGACGAAGTACGGCATGCGGATGCTGGTCGAGCCGCGTCGTTAACCTGCGCGCCGCAATACCGCGCGGGCCGGCGCTCCATCGCTTCCCACGATCTTCAGCGGGAGACAAACCAACTCGTAATCACCCGGCTCGACGCCTTTCAAATTCAGGCCTTCGATAATCCAGATGCCGGCCCTCAGCAGTGTGCGGTGAGTCTCGGGGCCATCGCTGTCATAGCCCCCTACGGACAAGTAATCCACTCCTACCGTTTGAACGCAGCTATCGGCCAGGTAGACGGCGGTTTCGAGGGGAATATGAACGAACTTCTCTTGAAACGCCGGGTTGCTCCAACAATCTTCGGAGTTTCTGGTCTTGAAGAGAACGCGCTCGCCTTTCGTTAATCGATAGGGCTTCAGCTCGCTAACATGGATCAACTCCGGATCGTGAATCGCGATCACTCGGGCGGGGCCTACGCCGGCTGTGATAGGAAAGGTTTCGATCCCGGCGCCGTCCGGCAAATAGTGGCGCGGCGCGTCCATGTGCGTGCCGATGTGCGCGCTGGCGCTGATTTCAGACAAATTGCAGGTATCGCCCTTCGCGATCTTTTCGGTCTCAACCCGATCGAACGCGCGGTCATTTGGCCAATGCGCCATCCCGGCGTGCAGCGGGACCGAGATGTCGATCCAATCATGATTCATGTAGACACCGTGATGACGTTCTTGATTCCACCAGCGTCAGGCGCCAAAGGCCGGGTGGCTTGATCGATCGGAAAACGCGCGGTGATCAGGGAATGCACGGCGGCGGGCCATTTTTGCATGAACGCGCCGAGGTCGCCGATGGCCGCTTGAAAGCTTTCGGGCGGCGCGTTGACGCTTCCGAGAATCACCTGGTTGTTCAGAACTACATCACGCATTATGTAATCCGTATCCACTTCGATGGGCGCTTTGCGGCCCGGCACGCCGGTGAAGATGAACACGCCATTGGGACCCAGATGCTTTATCACGTCGAACGCAAGTCCGGACGCCCCGACTGCTTCATAGACCACGTCGATCACTCCGACAGCCTTCGCCATTTCATCCACCGAGTGCGTTTCGGCTGCGATATAACGCGCTCCCATCGCGCTGACGATTTCGTCCTTTTCTGAATGCTGGTTCGATCGTGAATAAACCGTGACCTCAAAGCCCGCGACGCGCAATGCCATCGCGCCTAGCAATCCGACCGGGCCAGCGCCCAGCACGACGGCGTTACGATGTCCCCGGCCATCCCAGGGCAGGCGCTGTTGGACGGCCCTAAGCTGGGCCAGCGATTTTTCTGCTATGGTCAGCGGCTCAACCAGCACAGCCACGTCACGCAGCTCGCGGGGAACCACGTTCACGTAGCTTTCTTCCTCGACCACGAATTCGGTCATGAAGCCATGGCGTTGCTTGATGCCGCGTTCGGTAAAATCGCCCGTATAACAAAAATCCTGACGTCCCGATCTACAGGCGATGCAGGAGTCGTGCGGACAGGGACGTCGCACGGTCAGGACCACCAGGTCGCCCGCTTTTGCATTGGCTACTTTTTCACCGGCCTCGACGACCTCGCCAAGGGACTCGTGGCCGATGATCAGATAATCGCTGCCATCGGGCGGTGTTCCGTACTGAAACGAGATAATTTCGCGGTCGGTGCCGCACACGCCGACGTCCAGCACACGCACCTTGACCTGGGTGGGTGACTGGATGTTAGGTTCTGGATGATCAATGAGTTGCACCCCGCGGCGAGCCGGGAAAACCGCAACGGCTTTCATAGTTTCAGAATACCTCGACGCCCTTGGCCGCCCCACCGGTTTATTTTTTCGCTTGACATCCGGCTCGTTTAGTACTAATTAATTAGTATGCGGCCTAAAACCCCGACCTTGACCGAGCAAGAACTCGAGATTATGAAGATCGTCTGGGAGCGCGACCGCGCGACGGTGCGCGACGTCTACGAATCGCTGCTGGAGCGGCGCAAGATCGCCTACACCACCGTCATGACGATGATGAACATCCTGGAGCAGAAGAAGTACCTGCGAAAGTCCGCCGAAGACCGCGCCTACATATATCGGCCCGCTAAGCCGAAAAAGCAAGTGATTCAGGGAATGGTGCGCGAGTTCGTGGACCGCGTCTTCAACGGCTCGGCCGAGCCGCTACTGGTGCATCTGATTGAGGACCGCAAACTCAGCAATAAAGATCTGGACGAGCTGCGTCGCATGATCAGAAAGGATCGTTAGAATGGCGACACTATGGCTGCGCAACCTCGGCTTTTATAGCCTGCAGATCGTGCTGATCGCGGCGGCAGGTGGGCTCCTGGTACAGGTGCTGCGCATCCGAATCCCGAAAGCGCGGCTGATCTGCTGGCAGGCGCTGCTGGTGGCGTGCCTATTGCTTCCGGCGATCGAGCCTTGGCGCCGCTTGAACATCGATTCCTCAGTGCAGATTACAACAGGATCTTTCACGCCAGTCGATCGGGGTCACGGGTTCCGCCTCATGCAGATTCCGTTACCCAATCTCATCTGGTTGTTGGTCATCAGCGGTGCAGCCATCCGTTTTGGGATGCTGGCGCTGGGATTCGGGAGGCTGCGGCGGTACCGGCGGGATTCGAAGCTCGTCCCCGGCGTGTTTCACGACCTCAAGCGACGGATAGGAATTCATGCGGACGTGCATGTTTCCGCGGATACTCCAGGACCAGTGACCTTTGGATTTCTGCGTCCCGTGATTCTGCTCCCCGCAATGTGTCTTGAGGACGAATCGATTGCGTGCCACGAGCTGCTGCACGTGCACCGCCGGGACTGGCTGCTCACTGTGTTGGAAGAGAGCGTCCTGGCACTGTTCTGGTTTCATCCGGCGATGTGGTGGCTGATGGCGCAGATTCAACTAGCGCGCGAAGAAGCGGTCGACCGGGAGGCGGTGGCGATATTGAACTCGCGCGAGCGGTACCTGGAATCGCTGCTGGCGCTCGCCTCGGCCAAGGTTGGAACAGATTTAGTTCCGGCGTCTCCGTTTCTGCGAAGACGTCATTTACAGAAAAGAGTTGCTTCGTTATTGAAGGAGGTTTCCATGTCTAGATTACGATTGAGTTGGTCATTGGCGACGTTCGTCGCCGCACTCGCGCTGGCCGGATGGCTGGGCGTGAGATCCTTTCCACTGCAGGCCGCGCCGCAGGATAAACCGGACGCATCCGGCATTTCTGTAGATTCTGGCGGGTTGACGCTGCTGCATCAAGTACCGGTTGCATATCCAAGGGAGGCACTGGAGAAGAGAATCGAGGGCGATGTGCTGGTTGAACTTACTCTGGGCGCTACAGGCGCGGTGTCAGATGCCCATGTATTGAGCGGACCAGATGAGTTGCGCAAGGCCACCTTGGAGTCTGTACTGCAATGGCACTATGCGAACGAGGCGCGGCTACCCCCAAAGACCCAGGTCACGATTAAATTCAGGCTGCCGCAACGGGTTCCCGCTAGCATGCCGATACCTGCGCCGGATGGCACAACTAGCGTGAAACAAATCGACATGCCCGTGCCGGACGCACTTAAGCAGAAGCTTCAAGGCCGCATTCCGCTGCATGAGGGAGATCAGATTACGCAAGCCTCACTGAGTAACTTAATCGCGGCAGTCCGGGACGTCGACGAACATTTGAACGTCGGCGTGGACAAAAATGGCGTCATCACCATTCTGCTCGACAATGGAGCGCCACATAGAATCCGCGTCGGCGGCAACGTCCAGCAAGCGAATCTGATCAAGAAAGTCCAGCCACTTTATCCACTGCAAGCCAAACAGGACCGCGTGCAGGGGAAAGTTCAATTCACAGTACTGATCGGGAAGGACGGCGTCGTCCAAAATGTGGATCTAATTAGCGGCGAGCCGGTACTGGCCGATGCAGCCAAGGAGGCGGTGTCGCAGTGGGTCTACAAACCGACCTGGCTGAATGGACAGCCCGTGGAAGTGGTTACGCAGGTGGACGTGAATTTCACGCTCTCGCAGTGACGTTCACGGGTTTTTCGGCTGACGCCGGCAGGCTCACCTGTCTATGCTTCGGCAGGATCGCGATGGACAGCGCGCCAATCAGAGCTAGCGTCAGGACGACACCCATGGCGATTCCATAATTGCCGGCACGATCGCGCAGCACCGAAATAAAGTAGGGGAACCAAGTCTGGGCGATCGTGTTCACGGGGAGGATAACGGCCATTGCACGCGCGAGGGTGTTCACGCCGAACTGTTCGGCGGCCATCAACGGGATCAGCATGTAGTCGGCGCCCATCCCGAAACCGAATAGCAACGCGAACATGTAAAGGTACATTTCGTTCGACGGGCGGACAATCAGGAGAATTGGAATCGTGCCGGCGACCAGAAAATAGGTCGCGGTCATGACCCATTTTTTCGAGAAGCGGTCAGCCAGCCCTCCGATTAGTAATCGGCCGCCAATGCTGGACCAAAGGATCAGCACCGAAGCGGTTCGCCAGGCACCATCCACGACCGAACCTTTCTCGAAGCCGGCGTCCAGAAAAACAAACTTCATGTGAAAATTAATTGCCCCGATGGAGCCGATGGAGCAAAAACTGCCGATGAGGAGCAGCCAGAATGGCCAGCTTCCGAGCAGTTCGCCGAAGGTGTGCGATTGAATTTTGTTCTCGGCCGGCGCTTCGGCGGCCCCGTCTGGATTCTGGCCGATGTCGGACGGCTTGTCCTTCATGACGAAAAGCACCAGCGGCCACGCCAGTAAAATCAGGCCCGCCAGCACCATCAGCGCCACGCGGTAGCCGAAATCGTCCGTCAGCCATTTTACGAGGAACGAGCCGAGCGAGCCCATCAGTCCCACGCCGACGTAGACGATTCCCATCGCTTTGCCACGGCTGAGCCGGAACCAGTGCGACACGATCAACTGGTGCGGGATCGGCCCGGATAGAAAATAGCCGAGCGTGTAGATAACCCAGAAACCGTAGTAGACAGCGAGCGCGCTGCCCATGTTGGCGAAGCCCGTAAGAGCGATGCAGGTGAGCACGGTTCCAATCAAGATCAGCTTGCGCGGGCTGAATCGATGGATGACGATGGGGCCGAACCAGATGGTGAGGGCGGCAGCGAGCGGGAAGCCGAGCGTGATGTCGGAGCGCGTCCACTGGAACTCACGCTGGAAGTAGTCGTAGAAAAATCCGATGTTGTAATAGGGTACGCCGACGGCGAGGCCGAAGGTGACGACGGCCGCGGCTGTGATCCACCAGCCGAAGAACTTCCGCTGCATCGGTCCTATGATACCGGGAAAGGCAGAGCTATAGGGTTCTGAGGTGGAAACCGCCATCCACGTCGATCACCTGGCCGGTGGAATAATCGAGCAGGCCATCGGCGATGGCGCGAACTGCCCGCGCCACGTCCTGACCTTCGCCCATGCGGCGCTGCGGGATCAGGCCGGCAGAGATCTTTTCTTCATAGGCTTTTTCCACGGCCGCGATCATATCGGTGCGCACGATGCCGGGCCGGATCTCGAACACTTGTACGTTCTCGGCGGCCAGCCGCTGCGCATAAACAGCCGCACTCATGCTGAGACCGGCTTTCGAGATGCAATATTCGGCGCGATTGGTGGAGGCCGTGTAGCTGGAAATCGAGGTGATGAAGACGATCCGTCCGCGGCCTTGTTCCAGCATCCAGCGGGCGATTTGCTGAGTCAGAAAGTGTGGGCCTTTGAGATTGGTGGCGATCAGGTCATCGAAACTGGCTTCGGTGGCCTCCAGAATGTCGCGGCGCTCGCGGGGCGCTATGCCGGCATTGTTGACCAGCAGGTCAATTCGTCCGTACGTTGTCTTTAAATGCCCTACTAATGCCTCGCGATCGGCGGCGGAGCTGATGTCGCTTTGAACCGCATCAGCGCCAGTTTCGTGAGCGAGTGATTGGGCGGCTTTGGTGTTACCGCGATAAGTCGCCACAACTGTGTGGGTTTTCGAAAGATCGAGGGCAATGGCGCGGCCAATTCCGCGGCTCGCGCCAGTGACCAATGCGACTGGCTTATTGGGAGGCGGCAAGTTTGGAGGCGGCAAGCTCGCCGTCGATGGCCTTGGCGACGTCTTCGAAGGCGAAGGTTTCGATGAAAGGCGTTCCATTCACCAGAATGGTGGGTGACCTGGCGATGCCGCGCGCTACGCCTTCCTGGTAGTCTTTTTCCACCAGCGCCGCCAAGCTTGGGTCTTGGAGCACGGCAACCGCCCGGGCGGAATCTATGCCGTGCCCGGCTGCGAACCGCGACAGCACCGCATTGAAGTTAGTCAGGTTGATGTCGCGCAGGTTCGCGAGCGCATACTTGCGATAAGCGAGGCCGGAGCCCGGCTGCGCTGCTTCGAAAAAGCGCGCTGCAATGGCGGCTTTTCGCGCCCAGGAGTGTTTGGCCAGCGGAAAATCGCGATACTCGAATCGGACGGTCGAGGCGTAACCCGGAAGAAGCTGGTTATCGAGCATGCTGCGGAAAGCGGCGGAGTCCGGACATTGCAGATCTTCATAGATCAACACCCGTACCGGACTTTCGGCGGCGCCTTCGATAAGATGCTGCTCGGCCGCGAACGACCGCGTCATAGATTAGCGGGCTGTTGAAGCGTGAACGTCAGGCGAGTTTCGGACGGGATTTTCACGTGCTGGCCTTTGGTCAACACTTCAGCGGCGCCGCCGACGGCCGCGCCTGAGGCTGCTCCAATGGCCGCGCCTTTGCCGCCGCCGGCGAGAGCGCCGACGATGGCGCCCAGCGCCGTGGTGCCACCCACGACCTTAGCCGTGCGCGCGCCACGCGATGAACTGGCCTGCGTTACATCACCCGTCGTGACATCGACCATGCGACCGTTCACCATCACCTGTTGCAATGCCAGCGTCAGAACGGTTCGACCGGCGAATTTACCGGATTCCTTGTCTTCCACCAGTTTCACGACGCAATCGGAGCCGCGTGAGATCGCGGTCTGATCGTTGACCAGAACCGGTTCATCCACACTCGCGCGATAGGTTTGGCCGAGCCGGCTTTGCTCCGAATCGACACCGTCGATCATCCGCACGGTAATCGCCGTACCGATTGGAATTTGCATTCCGGCGGTATTCTGCGGCGGGGGCCCTCCATAGGCTTGGCTCTGAGGCTGCAAGGGAGGACCAGGTTGCTGCGGCGCTGGAGAATAATCCCGGTCGCGTTCCGGCTGCCTCTCCCGGGGAGGAGGCGCTTGCGAGTAGCCGGAATTCTCGGATGAAAGTCTCTCGCCGCCGAATTGCAGGTTCGACACGTCGGCTACGTCGAAGGTGTCTACGCGATCGCCTACAGCCATCCGGATCTGGCGCGCGTCGCCTCCCAGGTACTGGCCGTGCACGACTCTGCCGCTGCGAAGCGTGAGTGAATCGGCCGAACATATGGTCGCAATAGCAATTATAAGAGTGGTAACCCGAGGTAACATTGGGCCTCCTGTGCTTAGCTTAACATTCCGACACAGCCCGTAGGCAGATGCAGCCCGTAGATCAGACGCAGTCCGTAGAGGCCTGGTTGCAGTGCCGCATCAGCAGTTTAGGAATCTTAACGTGACTCGTGCCACCATATCTTAAGCATGCATATTCGCATTAAGAAGCTTCACCCAGACGCAATTCTTCCGACCTACGCCCATGGTCCGGAGGAAGACGCGGGGATGGATCTGCGGTCGGTGGAGCGGGTCGTATTGGAACCCGGCGTCGCGCAGGGCGTCCCCACCGGGCTCGCCATCGAGCTGCCGCCGGGCTATGAGGCACAGGTTCGGCCACGCAGCGGCTTGGCGCTGAAACACTCGCTCACCGTGAATTTTGGCACCATCGATCCCGGGTATCGCGGCGAGATCCGGGTGGTGATGTTTAACCTGGGTCATACGGTCTATACGGTCGAGAAAGGCGACCGCATCGCACAGTTGATCGTGGCTCCCTACGAAGCCATCCATTGGAAGGAAGGCGAGCTGGGCGAGTCGGCGCGAGGGGCTGGGGGATTCGGTTCATCGGGCCGGTAATCGACTTTTCGCGTCCTAGCCGCTGGGAGCGCTACTATGGAGTAAAAGGTTATGATCATTCGCAAACCGTCCGACCTTCCCTATTCCCAGGTAACGCCTAAACAGGTTTATGTAAACCGCCGCCGATTCCTGGGCGCCGCTCCCATCGCGCTGGGCGCACTGCTCGGCTCGCGCGCCGCGCAAGCCACCACCAAACTTGCTGGCGTCACCAAGAGTTCCTACACGGTGGACGACAAGGTCACGCCGCTGGATGTCATCACGCACTACAACAACTTCTACGAATTCGGAACGGACAAAGAAGACCCGTCCAGGAACGCGCAGAATTTCCGAACTTCGCCGTGGATGGTGAAGGTGGAAGGCGAGGTTGCCAAGCCGAAAATCCTGGATCTGGACGCTCTCATGAAGCTGGCGCCGTTGGAGGAACGCATCTACCGGCACCGCTGCGTGGAGGCTTGGTCCATCGTAGTTCCATGGATCGGCTATCCCCTGAACGCGCTACTCAAGGAAGTTGAACCGACCTCCAAAGCCAAGTTCGTGGCGTTCGAAAGTTACTATGACCGGAAGCAAATGCCGCAGGGCACCTGGGCTGGTATCCAATTTCCGTATGTCGAAGGGCTGCGGCTGGACGAAGCCATGAATCCTCTGGCTTTGCTCGCGGTCGGCCTCTATGGCGAGACCCTTCCCAATCAGGACGGCGCGCCTTTCCGGCTGGTGGTGCCGTGGAAATACGGATTCAAGAGCATCAAGTCTATCGTCAAGATCAAGCTGGTCGAAAAGATGCCGCCGACAACCTGGAATCTTTCCGCGCCGCAAGAATACGGGTTCTATTCCAACGTCAATCCGGAAGTGGATCACCCGCGGTGGAGCCAGGCCAAGGAGCGCCGTCTGGGTGAATTCCTGAAACGCAATACTCTCAAGTTCAACGGCTACGGCGAGCAAGTGGCCAGCCTTTACACCGGCATGGATCTTCGCAAAAATTATTGAGACATGAAGAAGGTCCTCTCCAACCGGTGGACCAAGGTCGTTCTCTTCGTCTTGTGCCTGGTCCCGCTGGCGTGGCTCGGATGGCGTGCGTACAAGCAGGATCTGACCGCCAATCCGATCGAATACATCACTCACTTCACGGGTGATTGGACCATCCGTTTCCTGCTCATCACCCTGACTGTCACGCCGCTTCGAAAGTTATTCAACCAGCCGCAACTGGCTCGCTTCCGCCGGATGCTGGGCCTCTTCGCCTTTTTCTACGGATGCCTGCATCTGATGACCTGGCTGGGGCTCGATAAGTTCTTCGATCTATCGGAAATGTGGAAGGATGTCATCAAGCGGCGCTTCATCACCGCCGGGATGACGGGATTCCTGCTGATGCTGCCTTTGGCCATCACGTCCACGGCGGGTTGGGTGCGGCGGCTGGGTTTTGTAAGATGGCAGCGGCTGCATCGGCTGATCTATTTCAGCGCGCTAGCGGGCGTGATTCACTACTATTGGCTGGTTAAGTCGGACGTCCGGCTGCCACTGATGTATTTCGGAATCTGGGCGGTGCTGATGTGTTACCGGGCTACAGTTTGGCTTCGCGCGCCGCATCGAAAGCAAACCAGCCGAGTCACCATTCCGAGTACGGCGTCCCTTCCAGACTGATCTTGTCCGAGCTGCTGCGTACGTCGAAAATGCCCGGCTCACTCTGATTCACCGTGTTGCTGGCGTCTTCCATGATGATCTTCCAGTTGTCGGCCGTGCCGGTGATCGGGTCCACCGGGATCTGCCGGAGATAGCCGTCGCTCACCAGGTCGTTCAACGTTTGGGGCGCTTTCTGTTTGTCGTAAGTGTACTCGTCGATCACGGTGCGCAGACTCAAGAGGTTGTTCTTAAGAACACTCTCCTTGGAGCGCGTGATCGACCGGCTGTAAATCGGAATGGCCACCGACATCAGAATTGCAATGATCGCCATCACGATCATCAGCTCCACCAGCGTGAATCCGAAGCGGCGTCTGTTCATGAACTCACCACTCCCCGTAGGGTGTTCCATCGCGCGCCTTGTCCATGCTCTTGGTGTAGACCTCAAACACATTCTGGCCGCCCCAGGACTGCGATTTAGGATCGTCGCGAGTGCTTCGAAGACCCCACTCGAGGGACCTGGTCATGGGGTCCTTCGGAATCCGCCGCAGGTATTTGATTTTCTTGTCCACCGAGCCGGTGGCCTTTACGCCGTCCACTAGCTGCTGCAGCGTCTCCGGATAATTATCGGTATCGATTTTGGCAGGGCCGATTTTTCCGCCATCCATGTCGTCTTTGAATTTGTCGATAGCGTTGCGCATAGTGACCAGAGCACGCTCCAGGTCGCGTTCTCTGTCCCGCTGCACCTTGTAACGCGCCAATGGGACGGCCATCGCAGAAAGCACCATCAGGATGGTGAAGGCCACGATCAGCTCCACCAGAGTCAAGCCGCGTTGTCGACTGCGCCGCCTCACTGTTGCGCCTCTACTGCACCGTGACGGTCACCGAAGGCGCTGCAACAGTGATGGGCTGCTGCTTCGAGTCTCTTAGGGTGACCTCGGTGACGGTAATCGTGGTCGATCCTTTGCCGATCGCCATAAAAGTCAACTGCAGGATCGGCCCGGAACCGCTCACGCCGCCCGCCCCAGCCTGGCGGCTCATTTCGATGGTGGCTTCACCGGCGTCATTACGAATATCGAGGGTGGGGGCGTTTACGCTTCCCGGTTGGCCAAGTAAGCTCCCCGGCAGTGCTTGATTCAAGCGCAGGATCTTGGGATCCCACTTGATTTTCACCGGTGCGGCGCCCAGATCGGTTATATTGTCGGCTTGCAGGGACACGACCAAGGGAGCGCTCAATGCCACCTGAGCGGGCGTCGGAGAGAATGACAATTTCGGCGCGTTGGCGGGCGGCACAGCTGTAGCCGATGGCGCAGTAGCCGCGGGCGTGGGGGCAGGAACTGCTGGAGCCGCAGGCGCAGGAGCCACTGGAATCGGAGCCGGCTGCGTTTCTTCTTTGCGCGGCGCATAGCTCAACTTCACCGTGGTATCGGTTCCCGCCGCCACTCCGCGCAGGTCTAGCGCCGAGATATCCGGCGTCCGGAGAATGTGCGGGATCAATGCGATCATCAGCTCGCCGCGCGATTTGTCCTTCGAGTTCGAACCAAGAAAGTATTTCCCCAGGATCGGAATATTGGTCAAGCCCGGAATTCCGTTGGTCGTGTTGGTGTCGGAAGTCTGGATTAGGCCTCCCAGTAAACTTACCTCGCCGTCGCGGAGCCGAATGTCCGCCTCATTCTTGCGTTGCGAAATTACCGGCTGATCCAGTCCACCGATCGTCACGGTGCGGCTTACGTTGGAGATGTCCACCGAGATGTGCATCGTCACTTCCTCAGCTCCGTGCACGTGCGGCGTCAGTTCCAGGTTGACGCCGGTTTCGGCAAACTGAAACTGCGTACTCACCAGCGGGCTAACGCCCACGGTGCCAATCCCAGGCTGGAAGCTGCCCGTGGCATATGGCACCTTGTCGCCGATCTTCAAGGACACCTTCTGTCCGTCGGAGGCGCGCACTTCTGGCGACTGCATCACCTTGGTCGAACTGTCCTGCATGACCGCCTGCAGTAATGCTCCCGGCAGAGTCGTCGAGAAATCTCCAGTGCCGATGTGTGAGAGCTGCGACAGCGCGACTGCGCTGCTACCACTCGTCGTTGTACCGGTTGGCGTTGTACCCGTCGTTCCAGTCGTCCCGGTGGTTCCGGTAGTCCCTGTTCCGGTGGTGCTGGTCGATTGTGTGACCGGGTTTCGGGGCGTGAACGCGATAGGCAGCGCTAACCCAGTCGTGCCACCGGACACTAGAGCCGATGCGATGCTCCGCGTATGATCGCTGTTGGCTTCCATTACGATCACGTCCACGACAACTTCCGCCTTGGACTTGTCCATATCGTGAAGGAGCTTCTCCACCAGCGCCACCTTGTCCACGGTATCGCGCACCATTACCGCGTTTTGCGCGTTAAAAGTGAACATCCGGCGAACGTCGGTCACGGAACGCACCGCGGTGATGATCTCCTGAAACTCCTGCACGGACGTGGGGTTTCTTAAATAGAAAACCTTGACCACCTCGTCCTCATAATCCCGGCGTTTGGTGACGTTGTCTTCGGTTACGAAAATGGCGTTGGCGCTAACCGGCTTCCAGAAAGTCTTGGTCAGCAGCGCGATGTAGTCCAGAGCCTCATCCAGCGTCGTATTAGTCAGGTCCAGATTCGAGGGCCGGCCCGGCTGCATCTGTGGATCGAACAATACATTGACGCCGGCCAGCTTCCCTACGGTTTCATAGAGCACCTTGGGCGGTTGATTGTTCATTTTTAGCGAGGAGATCTGGCTGGTAATCGGTTTCAGCACGGGGACCGGCAGCATAGACTCGATCATTCTCACGCTCTCTTTACGAGACTGTTCGGCCGGGGTTAACGGGATCTCGCCGGGCCGAACATTGCCCTTTTTCACTTCATCGAGCGCCTCAGTGGTATGCCGCATCTCCTGTAGCGCGATGGCCGATCCGGGGTCAATACTGAAAGCCTTTTGGAATTCCACCAGGGCTTGTTCCAGCTTGCCGGCCTGCCGCAATTTTACGCCGGCTTCGACATGCACTTGGCTGGCTTGAAAACGGATGCGCCGCGCGGCCAACTGATAGCCAACATCTTGCGGGTCCTGGCTCAGAGCCTGCGTGTAATCATCCAGCGCAGCGTCATAATCTTTGCGAGCCTCGGCCGCCTGACCTAACTTTATGAACTTGTCACCCTTCCTAGTGCGAGCATCGGCGCCGGGCGCCGGCAGCAGGATCAGCACCGCCGCAAGTATCGCCAAACCGCGTAACTTATTGTAAGCAATCATCTTATTGTCAACTTACGCCTTGTGGTAGAATGAACCTGCGCTGGGCCGTAGTGAGCCACATAAACGATTGACGCAGCGTACTTTCCGAGTGTGGAGTACAAAAACTGGCCACAGTGGAGCCTAAGATCAAAATCTTGAGCGATAATCGTCATGCCGGCCACAACTATCACTTGTTGGAGCGGTTTGAAGCGGGTCTTGCGCTCACCGGAACCGAAGTCAAGTCGGCCAAGGACGGGAGGGTCCAATTGAAAGACAGTTTTGCCGAAGTGGCGGGCAACGAGGCATGGCTGCTCAACGCCCACATTGGTCAATACTCACACGGCAATCGAGAGAATCACGAACCGACCCGGCGGCGGAAGCTGCTGCTGCATCGATCGGAGATCGACAAGCTGCTCGGACAGACGCGCGAAAAGGGCTTAACCCTGGTGCCGACCAAGATGTACCTGAAGAATGGGCGGATAAAGTTGGAACTGGCAGTGGCTAAGGGGAAAAAGCTGCACGATAAACGCGAGAGCGAGCGGACTCGGGAAATGGAAGCCGAGGCTCGCGCGGGTATGAATAGAAAGCGGCTATAACGTGCAGGTCAACGATTGGAGACACGAGTAACCAGACATGGACATAAAGGTTGAGGCGAAACCCATCGCGGAAGTTGAAGCGGATGCGCTGATAGTGGTTGGTTTTGAAGGGGCGGTTCCCAGCGGGCCCTTCAGCGGATTGAGCAAAGAGCTGTACGACGCCGGTGAATTCTCCGGCAAAGCGCTGGAAATCGCCATTCTTCACCGGCCCGCGGGGCTGAAAGCCAAACGTCTGGTGCTGGCAGGCGCGGGAAAGCCGGGCGAGTTTAAGCCCAGTGAGATGCGCAAGTTGTCGGGCGCGATGCTGCGCGCGCTTAAGCCGAAAGGTGTTCGCAGTATTGTCATGGCGCTGGATGAGCCGTTTCGCTCCGACGATTTTGCCGCCGCCGCAGTCGAAGGAGCGCTTTTGGGCGATCTGGAGGCGAATCGCTACAAGACCGATCCAAAGAAGAACGAGAAGCAGGTGGCGTCTTTCGCGGTGTCGGGCGGATCACAGGCGGCGGTGGAGCGCGGGCGCGTTCTGGCCGAAGCGCAGAACTTCACTCGCGATCTCGCGAACGAACCCGCCAACTTGCTGACCCCTACCGGACTGGCTGAGAGCGCGCGCAAAATGGCGGCAGACTACCGCCTGGAATGCGAGGTCCTGGATCAGGACCGCATGCGTCAGCTTGGCATGGGCGCACTGTTGGGCGTTTCGCAGGGTAGCGCCGAGCCCCCAGCGATGATCATTCTGCGCTATAAGCCCACGGCCGCGACGGGATCAAAGGATCATCTCGGTTTGGTGGGCAAGGGCGTCACGTTCGACACCGGCGGCATCTCCATCAAGCCGGCCGACCACATGGATCAGATGAGATACGATATGGCCGGCGGCGCGGCTATGCTGGGAGCGATGCGGGCGATCGCGCAGCTCAAACCCGCTATCCCCGTCACCGCCATCATTCCAGCGGTCGAGAACATGCCAGGCAGCCGCGCGCAACGTCCCGGCGATATCGTGACCTCGCTGGCCGGCAAGACAGTAGAGGTGCTAAACACCGACGCCGAAGGCCGCATGATTTTGATCGACGCGCTTACCTATGCCCAGCGCCTGGGCTGCACGCATTTGGTGGACGCCGCCACGCTCACCGGGTCGATCGTGGTCGCGCTCGGCTTCGTCAACATCGGCGCCTTCACGAACAATCAGCCGTTTCTCGATAAGCTGATGGCGGCGGCAAAAGCCGAGGGTGAGAAGATGTGGCAGATGCCTATCGACGAAGAGTATAAAGAGGCGCTGAAGAGCGATTTCGCCGATTTGCATAACATCGGCGGGCGTCCCGGCGGATCGGTTACAGCAGCCATGTTCCTCAAGGATTTCGTGAATGACCTTCCGTGGGTTCATCTCGACATTGCTGGAACCGCCTGGCTGGAGGAAACCAAGCCGTATATGGCGAAGGGCGCCTCAGGGGTCGGGGTCCGGACGTTCGTTCGCCTGGCTCAGAACTGGTAGCTGTTTACCTTCCGATAGTGCTGTCGAAGGCCTGTAGCACCTGACCGGGACGCGCGCGAACTCTTATATCGCCGGTGAGGTTCTCCCACCGGATCATTCCGCTGGAATCGATCAGTATTTCGGCCGGGCGGGCAATGTCCTGACCGTCTTCGCCGCCTTTGGGATGCAACAGGCCATAGCGACGGATGACCTCCGCCGCCGGGTCAGATAGCACCGGAAATGTGTAGCCTTTCGCTTGGCTCAGCTTCCGCGAGTCGTCGGTTGAATCGACGCTGATGGCTGCGATCTCAATATGGCGCTGGGTGAAATCGTTCAAATGCTGTTCAAAACTCCGCAACTCGGAGTTGCAGAACGGTCACCAATAGCCACGATAGAAGATCAGGACAACGGCGCGGTTGTTCTTGAGTTGATCGGACAAGTTGACTTGTTTTCCGTCCCAGTTCGCGAGGGTGAAATTGGGCGCGAGCTGTCCAACCCGCACTGCGGTTTCGGAAGCCGGAATGTCCTTCGAGGCGTAAAGAATCGCAAAGCAAAAGAGAGCGAACAGCAAGAGGCTGAGGCTGGCCAGGATCGACCCGAGAATTTTCCCACGGTAGATTTGGGGCTGCGCGAAGGCCCGCCGCAGACCGAGAGCGAGCAAAATTGCACCGGCCAGGAAAAGCAGATAGTTCACCCAGGGGACGTCTCGTGTGGCGGCGAAGACGGCAAAGATCGGAATATAAGTGGTCACTGCCACGAGCACCAGGACAAAGCCGGCCCAAAGGAGAATGTTGTGGCGGCGCTTCATGGTTGTCGCGATTCAGCTAATATCATATGTCATGACAACTCGTCGCGATGCTCTCGCCGCTGCTCTCGCTCTGGTTGCCGAGGCAGCCGCCGCCAGCGCCCAAACTCAAAAGGGGGCTGATGCGAATGCAGTTTTTGTACACGATCTTCCCAACTTAACCATGGACGACTGGCAAGTGACGGTCAGCCATGTTCCGTACCCGCCCGGACGTGTGGGTCAGACACACCATCATGCAGGATTCGTTCTGGCGTACGTGCTGGAAGGCTCCGTCGTCACCAAGATCTCAGGCCAGGCCGAGAGGACTTATAAAACCGGAGAGATGTTCTACGAAGCGCCCGGCGCCACGCACGAGGTTTCGAAGAACGCCAGCAGTACCGAGCCTGCGAAACTTCTGGCGCTGATCTTCGCCAAGAAGGGCTCGACCTTGACAATGCCTGGTCCAGCGACCGGCACACACTAATGCGGAGGCTCGTAGATCGTAGTATCCGGATGGAATTCCGACCACGCGAACCAGTACTCCGGTTCGAGGGTAAGCGACTGTAGCTGAGTCCCCGCCAGACGGCCCGACATGCATCGACCGTAAGGATCCCACCGTGAATGCGTTTCGGCATCCGTTAGTTCCGTCGCCTCCGGATTGGCAGGCGTGAACTTTAGCGTCTTCCCGCTCAGACGCGCCGAAAATGCGGTGGTAGTGTCCGAGCCCGGCTGATGCACCACTAGGATCGGTTCCGTGCCGAGCGTTTCGTTGATTACCCGCGCCTCACGAAGCGCGTTCAGCGGGAAGGCCGTGTTCGCGCCACCTGTATTTAGGCCCAGGACCATGGTCTTGGGCGGAAGCCGCTTATCGGTGCGCAAGACTCCATCGGGAGCCGACCCGCGCTGCGACAGGCCTTCCAGCACCCGCTTGTTTGTTTCCGCAATGCGCTCCGCGTAGCCGGGCAGAGGCTTCAGGACCAGCGTATCCGGATGAAGCTTACGCCACTCGCCCCAGTTGGTCAACAGGAATGGATACAGCTTCACGTGCTCGCCCTTCATCGGTCCTGAAATTGCTTCGAGGCTGGACTGCTGCCACCGGCTGCCGCTCTCGCGATCGCGGAAGACTTCATTGCCGCCGATTACGCCGGCATTTTCGAAATGCAGCTCCTGGCCTTTCGCTTCAGCCCTAAACACGAGGGCCGTGTTGCAGTACGATCACCACGTCACGGCGATCGGGCCGGCCGCCAGCTTATCTTGGACCAGCCCATGCTGCGCCAGAATTCCAGCCGGATAGGCCTTGGCGATCTTGCCGTCGGTCACGCCGATCATGCGATCGCGGTCGGTCATGAAAGTGACCTGGGACGCCGGGATGAACTCGGCATGCTCGATGGCTTTGTACGGCAGCGACGGTTTCGGCGGGGCCTGAAATGCGAGGCATGCGCTCGCTAGGAGTAACACGGGAAAGACTCCGGCAGAGAGTGAGCGTCTCATGTTTCGTTATTCTATCTCACTAGACGCCCGACGGTAGCTGCTAGCGCTCTTCCTGCATCCTGCGCACCATCTTGGTGACGACGCTTCGAGGACTCAATCGAAGGGACTGGGTAAGCAGTTTGTTCCCGAGTCCGGGAATCACGATGGTCTTGCCGGCCAGCATACCCCGGTAGCCAATCTCGGCTACTGTTCGGGCGTCCATCATATTCCTGCCCTTCACTAAGCCGGAGTTCTGCATTTTGGCGCGCTCTTGAAAATCCGAAGCGGTCGGACCGGGACAGAGAGCGGTGATGGTGACGCCGGTGCCCTCTAGCTCGTTCGCGATGGCCTCGGAAAACGAAAGCACGAAGGCTTTAGTCGCGAAATAGATGGCCATCAACGGACCGGGCTGGAACGCCGCCGTCGAAGCGACATTCATAATCTTTCCGTTCCCGGCCGATATCATGTTCGGCAGATATAGCCTGGTAAGGATCACTAGCGCCGTCATATTGAGCTGCATCATGTTCAGCTCTTCGGTCAAGTCCTTCTCGGCGAATTTTCCGAAGACACCAAAGCCTGCATTGTTCACCAGAACATCAACTTTTGGCACTTTGCCATGAATTTCCTCTGGCGCGCCGGGCAATGAAAGATCCATGGGGATCACCTGAGCCTCAGCGGGACGCAGCTCCTGAGCAATCTCTTCCAGACGCTTCCGGGTTCGGGCGACCAGGACCAAGCGATAGCCCTCGCGCGCGAAGACACGAGCGAGCTCGAGCCCGATACCGCTGGAGGCTCCGGTGATCAGTGCTGCCGGCATATCGTTACCAGGGCCTGCGCTTCCGCCGAGCGCCCTTCCCCAACCGGCCCGGTTTTCTCGGCGGTCTTGAACTTCACCGAAACCCGGCCGATTTCGAGGCCGAGGGTCTGCGCCAGTTTCTCGCGGATCGCCTGCCGGAAGTCTTTGAGTCGCGGCCGCTCGAGAATCACGGTCGAATCCACGTTAACGATGCTATATCCCTGGACGGCGACCAGATCGCGGGCAGCCCGAAGAAAATGTGCACTGTCAGCGTCTTTCCATTTCGCATCGGAATCTGGAAAATGCATGCCGATGTCGCCCAGGGCGGCGGCGCCGAGCAGCGCATCGGTGATGGCGTGCGAAAGAATATCGGCGTCGGAATGACCTTCCAGTCCGAACTCGGATTCAATCTTCACCCCACCCAGGACGAGCGGCCGGCCGGGCCCGAGGCGGTGCACATCCCACCCTTGTCCAATTCGCAGATCGGTCAAGAGGGAACCCGGGGCGCCAACTCCTCGGCCAGGAATAACCGGGCGAGATCCATATCCGACGGTTTCGTGATCTTGATATTGCGGTCGCTGCCCGGAACGACACTAACTTCCACCTGCTCCAGCCGCTCTACCAGGCTCGATTCATCGGTCCCGGTGAAGCCGTCCTCGCGTGCCTTGGCAAAAGCCTGCTTCAATAAATCGAAACGGAACACTTGGGGAGTTTGCGCCAAAATCAGGCGGTCGCGTGGAATGGTCTGGCGGATTTTATTGCGGTGGACCTGCTTGACCGTGTCCACCGGTACGATGCCCACGATGGCGGCGCCAGCCTCCTCGGCCTCGGCGAATACCTTTTCGAGCACGGAATGTTCGATGAACGGCCGCACTGCGTCATGCACCGCGACCAGCTCGGTTCCAGCGTCCAGCGACGCCAAAGCATTCTCCACGGATTCTTGCCGGCTATCGCCACCTTCCACCAGCCGGACCGGTTTGCCGAAACTTTCCCGCTCCAGAAGATCCCGCACCCATTCCAGATCCTCGGCGCGCAATGCGACCACGATCTCGCTGACGGCTGAAGATGAAACAAATTTCCGGATGGTATGCAGCAGAATGGGCGACCCTTCGAGCAGCATGAACTGCTTGCGGCTGGTGCCTGCCTTCTCGGGGACGGCGCGTCCCATTCGGGTCCCCAGCCCTGCGGCGGGGAGGATTACCGAAACTTTCATCTCAATCCTTTAGCCCGCTGCTCCGACACCTGAGCCCCGAGCCTCCGCTGGTTGCGCGCCAGTGGGCTGGTGGTCCCGCGGCGTGCTGGCTGGCCGTTCTGAGTGGCCCGGGCTCTTGTCGTGGACGCCGTGGACGCGGTCGTCAAATCGGCCAAAGATCATTTTTCCGGCGGTCGTCTGAAGAACGCTGGTAACGGAAATGTCGATGGTGCGGGAGATCATTTTCTTGGCGTTATCCACCACGACCATGGTGCCGTCATCCAAATAAGCGACACCCTGGTTGTACTCCTTGCCTTCCTTGAGGATGAAGACGCGCATCGTTTCACCCGGCAGCACGATGGGCTTGAGGGCGTTCGCGAGCTCATTGATATTCAGGACCTGGACGCCGTGAAGCTGGGCGACCTTGTTCAGGTTGAAATCGTTGGTCACGATTTTGCAGTTGTACACTTTGGCGAGCTCGATCAGCTTCATGTCCACTTCAGGTACGTTGGGGAAGTCATCCTCGAGAATCTGAACATTGAGCTGGGTCATCTTTTGGACACGCTGCAGAATATCCAGGCCGCGGCGGCCGCGGTTGCGCTTGAGGGAATCGGCCGAATCCGCTACCAGTTGCAGTTCGCGGAGTACGAACTGCGGAATCACCAGGGTGCCATCCATAAAACCCGTCTCGACAATGTCCGCGATGCGGCCATCGATAATGACGCTAGTATCCAGGATCTTAAACGACTGGCTGGAGGTTTGTTCGCCGCCAAAAAGTCCGCCTAGCGCGCCCAGGTTCAACATCTCGCCCTTGCTGGCGCCGACCACCAGGCCGACATAGGCCATCCACAGCAGCAGCAACAACTGCAGAAACGAAACCGTCGTGGAAGGGCCGGGGATGGCGCGAGATAGGACCAATGAGATCAAATAAGCTCCCATGATTCCGAGAAGGGATCCAAAGGCGGCGCCGATTATGCGTTTGAGCGTAATTTTCCGAACCTGCACTTCAAACAGGACTATGGCTATTCCGAAAGCCAGGCCGGCCCCTGCTGCATATTGGCTGGAAAGATCGAAGGGCCGCAAGTACCAAGCGGACGTTGCCAGCAGCAGGATAAAGAGGACGCGAATGATAAGAAGACTATTCACGACACCACCACCCCCAACAGAGCGGACGTTCATCGCGGATTTGAATTATCCACGTTACATTGTGCGCCATTGAGTATAACACTGATAACAGAACTAAGGTCTTAATGGAAGTGCTATGAGTTACAGGAGGGCTAAGGCGTAGCAGATGGGCTGGCGATAATCGCGCCCGGGTAATTTAGAGAGCTTTGGCCAATTCTTCCGCGAATGCGCTGTGAGGTCCTTGTGGACCTTGCTGTCCGTTAGGACTGGGGGGGCCATTGGGGCGCTTATGCTTTCGGCCACCGCGTTCACGGCGCGGACCTGCAGGGGGTGCTCCCCGATTCACCTGACCCGTTTGGCCAGGACCTGGACCTGGGCCTTGGCTTTTGGACCGGGGCGGTTGAGCCTGGTTGGCCCGCAAAAGCCGGTCTTCCAGCGGCGCACGGTCGAAACGGCGGATGATCAGATTCATCTCTTCCGAGTTGGGCGTGTCGATAAATGCAAAACCCTTCGATTCTTGGGTCTCAGGATTGCGGATGACTTTGACGTCATCATAGACGAGGTTTTCTGCGTTAAGCCAGGACTTGATGTCGTCCTTGGTAACCCAGACGGGCAAATTTCCGAGGAACACTGTGAAACTCATTCTGCGGTGTCGTTAACTCCGTTTTTGGGGATTGTGCGGAACTGCTTCGCGGATGCGATCCATGAAAGCTAACCTATCGTATCACATCCGAAGTGCCCCAGCCAACTAGAAAATTTGCGTAAAACGCTGTTTTCCAAGGAGAAGAAAAATGCCCAGGGTAGTCATCGTACCTGGTACTTTACCGAGCCCCCGGCCGCGATGTTCCTTCTGGCTGGCGATGGGGGGCGAGAGAGCCGCAAAAAAGAACCCAGCTTTGCCCAGCCTGAGGCGTAAATGCCCGGTTGCCGCATCGTTTAGGTTGAGAAACTCTCCCCCTGGCAATACTCGACATAGAATCGCTGATGAACCGCAACGACTTCCAGCAACTCGCAGGAGGACCATCTTCGCCACGCGAAGGCGTTGCTGGATGCCGAGCTCTACTCCGGCGCCGACTATATCTGCGGCTACGCCGTCGAGTGCGCCTTGAGGAAGAGTTCTAGGCTCGGCGTCTGCATGACAGCGTGCTCGACGTACACTGGAAAAATGTGGACGACTGGTCTGAAGATAGCCGCTCTGGGCGAAGTCTGCATAAGGACGCTTAGGATCTCTATTCAGCCGTGCCGCAGTGGGGCACCGTGGCAATCTTCTCCGATGGATCGCGTGCCAACATCGGGGAAAGTGTGATGTTTCGGCAGCTTGCGTACGGGCCGCTTCCTCCATTTCTTGTCAGAATAGGTCAGGTCAGAGTCGGATGAACCAAGGTGCAGGGCGATTCTGAAACAAACTTGCCGGGCATCTGACTTCCCCCTCACTCATTCCGAAGCGCCACCAACGGATCCACCCGCAAAGCCCGCCGCGCCGGAATGTAAGACGCCACCGTCGCAATCAGCGCAAGCACGAAAGCCACTACGGCAAACGTCGCCGGATCGACCACGCTCACCGAGTACAGCAGCTTCGCCATCAACCGCGTGAGCCCGAGAGAAGCAGCGCTGCCTATCACGATGCCCGCAGCCGAGATTTTCCCGCCTTGCGCAAGTACCAGCCGCATCACATCGCCGCGCTGCGCGCCCAGCGCCATGCGGATCCCGATCTCTCTCGAGCGCTGGGCTGCCGAGTAGGAAATCACGCCGTAGATTCCGATGCCTGCCAGGACGAGCGCCAGCGCGCTGAACAGCCCGAGCAGGATGAGCGTGATGCGCCGCGTGGAAACCGAAGCGTTGACCACTTCCTGC
>Ga0210401_10001538_pt1 | contig 26687 bp, 23 predicted proteins | sample IncBWH32MmetaG_FD_150866 | JGI IMG/M metagenome (GOLD analysis project Ga0210401, IMG submission 150866) | Forest soil microbial communities from Barre Woods Harvard Forest LTER site, Petersham, Massachusetts, United States - Inc-BW-H-32-M | ecosystem: Environmental > Terrestrial > Soil >...
GGTCCAGGTGCTCGCGGGATTTTCTGCCATCGCGCGGTTGTACCAACGAATCGACTCGTCATAACGCGCCATCTGGAATTCGGCTGAAGCAACGCCAACCGACCAGAGGAATTTCAGCGGATCGACGGGGGCAAGGGATCTGGCAATCTGAAACTCCTCGATCGCCTCCCTCGCCTGCCCACGATAGGCCTTGATCCAAGCGCTGCGCCCCCATGCCCATGCCGACCCGCCGTCGAGCACAAGCGCACGCTCTGCATGAACCGCGGCTGCCTCAAGATCATGGGCGAGCGTGTAGCCGGCCGCAAGCATAGTTTCTGCCAACGCGTCGCAAGCATTGAGGCGCGCTGCTCGCCCGGCCAGCTCGCGAGCTACGGCCTTTTCGGCCACGGGGTGCGCAGTAAAGTGATGGCCGGCTCGCAGCCCGTGACACCAGGCCGCAATCGAAATCGGCAGCGGGTCGCGCGGCGCAAGCTCCATGGCCTCGTCCAGCAATTCAAGCGCCATACTTTCGCCCGCCGCTTCGATCGACGTAACGCACGGCAGCGCGCGCATCGTAAGTTCCCAGGCCGTGAGTTCGCCGCGCTTGAGGCGCGACGCTCGTTCCACTTCGGCGGCACGCAAAGCCGGCTGGACCACCCGTGCCACCGCAATCCCAATGCGTTCCTCAAATCCGAATGAGTCATGGCAGTCGCCGTCCCAGGCTGCTGCCCAGAGATAACGGCCGGTTAGGGAATCGATCAGCCGGATCGTGACGCGCACACGATGCTCGTCTTCGCGGACGCTACCGCGGAGGTGATAGCGTGCATGCGACGGTGCCGCGACCTTGATCCAGCTAAGACGCCACAGCGCCAGGGCAATCTCATCGGCAACCATGGTCGGCCGGTCCGGATGGGGACCGATGCGGTCGAAAGGCAGCAGCGCAATTGCCGGCCGATCGAGTGAAGACGAGAAGACCGGCAGCGGGCCGATAGACGGTACGCTCACGCGCCGGGCTCGCCGCAGCGTCGTCGAAGGGGTTTCGCCATAGCGCCGACGATACTCGGTAGCGAAGCGCCCGAAATGGTCGAAACCACTGCGTGTCGCGATTTCTGTGACGCGCGTTTCATCGCAGCTGACAAGTAGCCCCTGCCGCGCCCGATCGAATCGTAGTTCTCGGAGGAATGTGCGGGGCGTGCTTCCGAGAAAAAGGCGGAAATGCTTTTGCAGGGTGCGAGGCGAAACTCCACACAGCGCTGCTAGATCGCACAGCCGCCACTGACGCTCGGGCTCGGCCTCGAGCCTCTCGATCGCCTTTTTCAAGTCCCGCGGAAGTGGTTCGCCGACCATGGTGCGGCTCCAGATCGGCATCTTAGACCGATTGGTGCCAAAAGTGGATAGTCGGGGCGCGAAATGGATAGCCGGGTGTCGTGGCTGTTCGCACGTTGCGCGCGCGGGCTCTTGACCATGGGAGCGCGACAGTGGCGGCCGATTGCGCGCGCCCGATCCCAGACCGTGAGCCCACCGACACCTTTGTGTCCGGTTTCAATCTCAGGAGGAATCCATGCTGCAGAGGATGAGATGGATGATACCGCTTGCCGTGCTGACGTGCCAAGCCGAGCCGGTGCTTGCAGACGTGCTAACCGACTGGAACGAAAAAACCGTTGCCTTTGTGACGCCGCGAATGGTACCGGCTGCCGGCCAAAGGGTCGTTGCGATGGTTCAGGTCGCGATGTTTGACGCGATCAATTCCGTCGAGCGCCGCTACAGGCCCTATCTGGTGCAGCTGCCGGCGACAACGACAACGTCGAGAGAGGCAGCGGCTGCCGCTGCAGCGGCAGCCGTTTTGGCGGGACTGCATCCGCAGGCGGAGGCCGAGCTCAAGGCCGCTGGGGCGGCCTACCTCGCTACCTTGCCTGACAGCGACGGGAAGGGAGAGGGAATCAAGCTCGGCGAGGCAATCGGGGCGAAAATTCTCGCAACGCGTGCCAAGGACGGCGCGGACGCTCCGGATTCGTATCGGCCGCGGACAGTGCCCGGCGTCTACATCCCAACACCGATCACGGTCTCGTCGACGTGGCCAAACGTGACGCCGTTTGCACTGATGAGCCAGTCACAATTCCGACCGCAAGCGCCAGTCGCTCTCAATAGCGAAGAGTGGGCCAAGGACTACAACGAGATCAAAGAGCTTGGGAGCAAGAGCAGCGGCAAGCGATCCGCCCGACAGACCGAGGATGCGCGCTTCTGGCTCATCACCGGCCCGCAGAGCACGGAGCCCCTCGTACGTCAGATTGTGGCGGCGAAGAAGATGAATCTGATCGATGGCGCGTGGTTCATGGCCCTGACTGCAGTCGCGGTGGCCGATGCAGGCATTGCGGTAATGGACGCCAAATACCAATACAATTTCTGGCGCCCGATCACCGCGATCCGTAATGGCGACATTGACGACAACCCGGCTACTGAGCGTGACGCGACCTGGCAGCCGATCGACAACACACCAATGCACCCTGAATATCCCTGCGCCCATTGCATCGTCAGCAAGGCGCTGGCAACAGCTATCGAGCTAGCACTGGGCACGGCCGAGATTCCGGAAATCGTCATGTCTAGCCCAACAGCACCGGGTATCACGCATCAATGGACAAACATTCGCGCCTATGCCGACGAAGTAGCCTATTCTCGCATCTGGGCTGGATTCCATTATCGGTTTTCTGTCGGTGTCGGTCAGGACATGGGGCGTCGGATCGGTGAATACGTCGCGAATAATATCATGCAGCCGGCGAGCATAGCTGCTGCCAAGTGATGGGATTAGCCTCGAGCTTGTCGGACGACGCCAACTAGGCGGAATATTCCGGCGAGACAATTGCCACAGCCGGGTAACCGGACGCAAAACCACTAAACTGAGTTTATTCATGAATTCCTTGGGGACCGGTGCATGGAAGGCATAATGGACTGACGAGCCCTTCTCAAGGGTGTAGCCGCATTGGGATGCAGAAGCGCCTTGATGTCCACACCCACGTGGATTCTTGCTTCAAGAGCTTCGGCGATCGAACCGACTACAATGATCGCATTGATCTCCGCTGCGATCGGCGTAGTCAAATCGATTGCACAGTCCACCCGTGGAGACGGCGCCCTCGGAGCGGTTCTAAGTTCAATAAATGGAAAGCTGGATATCGCGATTACTCGACTGGCCAGCATTCAGAGTTCGCTTGAATTCCTGATCGGTCAGGTAGCCTCGTTGCGGGAGGAATTGTTTGAAGCGTTAGGCCAACAGTACACCTACCAGCTTCACAACGAGGTGGTCGCGGCAATTCGCAAGGTCCGCAATATCTACAAAGAGACCTCAATACATGGAATCTCCCTTACCGCGAGCAATCCGGACCGGCCAGCGCTCCTTGATGATCTGAAGCTGGCATAGCGCGATGCGTTGTGGACATTCGACAAGGTCATACAGAATTGTGGCCGTTATCGTCACCGCGCGCTCCCGGGAGCTTTGTGACCAACTTGTCCTCCTCAGGCCCAGGTCAATGAGAAGCAGAGAAGGTAAGCCACGGTAGCAATTTTCGCGCGAAACTTATTTAGTTTTAAGACTGGCTAACTTTTGTTAGAAACCTATCCAGTTGCCGACTGATAAGGATTTGCGACATTCCTTATCAGTCGTGGGATCAGATGCTCCGTTGGCAGTGAACGTCTGCGCCGGAAGCAGACGTCCCAGATCCGTGGCAGGTTCTGTCGGTGACATTGCCGGAGTCCGATGAGCGCTGAAGAAAACAGGACGGCCCGCTGTCAGCGCACCAACCGAGCGGCTGCTTGCCCCGCCAAACGGCCAAGGACAGTCGCGGTCAGAAGGCCATTTCCCGACAGATAACCCGCCGCCGTCGAACCGGACACGCCAACTGCGGCGCCACCGGCCGCAAACAGATTCGGGAAAACGGTATCGCCCTTGCGCTTTACCTGGCAGGCAGCATCAATCAGGAGACCGCCCTGGGTATGAAACAGCGCGCCTGTGACCTTGACCGCATGGAATGGCGGCGCGAAATGCTGCCCGGGCGCAAACTGACGTCCATACCGATCGCGCCCAGCGTACGTCTTGAGCGCTTCGGTTTCGGTCAACTCCGCCGCGAAGGCTTCCAGCGGGACGTGCATGGCATCCGCAAGGGCTTGTACGCTTTGACGCGTAACGATCGCGCCGGTTCGCTCGGCATTGCGGAAATCCTCGAACTGCCGCGCCACCGCCGCAATGCGCGCGTCGAAAATGCTCCAGGCGATGCCGCTCGGCTGGCGAAGGACTTCGGCCGCCTGTTCGGAATAGCCCAGCGACTCGTCGCAGAAGCGCCGGCCCTCGATGTTGACCTGAACGCCGCCCTGCATGATCACCGCCCAGGTGATCATGATATTATGCGGCGTGGCCACCGACCCGTGGCCTTGATAGGCACCGAGGTGAGCCGATTGCGCGCCGAGCGCCTCACCCCACTGGATGGCGTCGCCGCGATTTCCCGGATGGCCGAAATAGAGGGCGTTTGCCATCTCCGGGATGCAGCGACGGACAAGATCGGGATTGCCGCCGTAACCGTTGCAGGCGAGGATCAGCGCCTCGCAACCGACGCGCTCGCTGGCGCCGTCGCCGCGAAGGATTTCCACACCGCAAACCCGACCGCTAGGCTCGATCAAGAGCGTTTCTGCCAGGCGCTCGGGGACGATGGAAATGCCGCTGGATTCGGCGGCGCTGCGCAGCCGGTTGATCAACTCCAATCCGGTGCGTGTGGGCAAGCCGTGCATGCGCAAGGTGGAATGGCCGGGGTAGTTGAAGTTGTTGATCACATCGAACGGCAGGCCATGGCGATCGGTCAGCCATTCGATCAGTCGTCCGGCACCCTGTGCGACCGTATCTACGACGGCAGCATCCGCGTCGTTTTTCGCTTTGCGCTGGATATCGGCGGCGAACAGCTGCGGGCTGTCAGCAATGCTCTTGGCCCGCTGAAAGCGCGTACCGGCGGCCGGAATGAGCCCGGCCGACAACGACGTCGATCCCGCCGGCACCGCGTCACGTTCGATCACCAGGGGCTCGGCGCCCGCTTCCTTTGCCGCCAGCGCGGCGCACAAACCGGCGGCGCCGGCGCCGACGATCAACAACGGCACCTGCGCATCCAGAATGACGCCCGAAGCGGGTTTGATCCTACTCATAATATGGCGAATTCGTGCATCGCTTCATCGATGGTCGCGATCCTTGCGACCGGCCGCAGGCCTTTGATGGCGGCCCGGTGGGCATCTTTCGAAAAATCCGCGCAGCCATCTTCCAGCACGATAACGTCGAAGTCCCGGACGTGGGCGTCACGCACGGTCGATGCGACGCCTCCATTGGTGACAATACCGGCACAATACAATTTCTTGACGTCATGCTTGCGCAGCACCCACTCCAGCCGCGTCATATAGAAGGCCGAAAAGGCGATCTTCTCGACCAAAAAGTCCGCCGGCTGTAACTCATCGACCAGCGCCTGACCCCAGCCGCCCGGCGCGAAATCGCCCTTGGCCAGGAACGGTCGCAGTGCCTTCAGATGTGGCGAAATCATCGGCTCACCGCCCTTGCCCGGCACCAGGGTAAACAAGGTCGCACCGATCAGGCCGCCTTCCTTACGCAACAGATCAGTGAGCGGCTTGAGCTTGGCCGGCAGCGCCGCGATATCCGGACTGCTCAGGCCTCCACGACCATAGGCGCCATTCGAATGCAGAAAATCGTTCTGGAGGTCGAGCAGCAAGAGCGCGGATGACGCCATCATTTGGAGACCCGTTCAACGATTAGATTGCCCAATCTGTCCACCCGACCGCGCAGGCCCGGTTCGATGTAGACAGTTGCGTCAGGCTGCTCCAAAATGGCGGGCGCCTCAACGATGGCGCCGACCGGCAAATCGAGCCGCGACCATATCTGGGTGTCGAGCCAGGCGCCCTCTATCCATACCGGACGCGTACCCTGTTTCGCCTTTTCGACCGTGGCTTCCGGCCCCGGCGCGAAGGCCGAAAGGTCAAGTGCCGGGCGGCGGCCGATTGCCGCACTCCGCAGCGATACGATGCGGATCGGCAGTCCGGACAGCAGGCGGCTGAACGACGCCGCATAGGCGGTCTCGAAAGCCGATTTGATGACCACGGACGTAATGCCGGTGGTGCCGTTCTGCAACGTGACCGGAACCGGTACGGCGACGGTATGGGTCTGTCCGACATAATGCATGTCGAACTCGAAGGTTAGATCGATCCGATCGATCATGGCGCCGGCGGAGCTTACTACCGCGCGAACCTCCTCGCCCGCCGCGACCATACGGCGGTCGAGTGCAGCAATGTCCAAGCCGTCGAGCAGAAGGTTTAGTGTCTGCACCTGATCATGGCGCAGATCGGCGATGACACAGCCGAGCGCGGAGGTGACTCCGGGAAACCGCGGCACCAACGCGACTTCCAGGCCGATCTCCTTGATAATAGCACTAACATGCAGCGCGCCACCACCGCCGAACGGCACGCAGACGAACTTCGCCGGATCATGACCGCGCTCGATCGATACCAGCCGGATCGCGCCCGCCATACGGGCGTCGGCCACCCGCACGATGGCCTCGGCCGCCTTCAACACGTCGATGCCGAGCGGATGGCCAACATGAGTCGTGATCGCCCGCCTGGCGGCCTCGGCATCGAGACGCGCAAGCTTGCCGCCGATCGGTTTGTCGGCGTTAATGCGGCCGAGCACCACATGCGCATCCGTCAAGGTCGGCCGCTCATTGTCCCGGCCGTAGCAGGCCGGTCCTGGCATCGAACCAGCGCTTTCCGGCCCGACCTGCAACAGCCCACCGCGATCGACCGAGGCAATCGATCCGCCCCCAGCTCCAATGGTCGTGATTTCAATCATCGGGGTGCGAATGACGAGCCCGAAATCGATGGTGGTCTGCGCCGCCAGCGACGCCTTGCCGCCGACAACCACGGACACATCGAACGAGGTACCGCCGAGGTCGCAGGTGATCGCGTTTTCGTAGCCGGCCTGGCGCGCGATCGTCGTAGCCGCGATCACGCCCGCCGCAGGACCAGAAAGCGCGGTGCGGACCGGAAAATGCCGCGCGGTCGCCGTCGACATCATCCCGCCGTTAGACTGTACGATGTAGAATTGCCCTTCGAACCGCTGCCTCGCGAGCGCATGCTCCAGCTTGCCGAGATAGCCGCTGACCACCGGCTGCAGATAGCTGTTGAGAGCCGTCGTTGATGAGCGTTCGAATTCGCGAATTTCCGGCAGCACCTGGTGTGAGGCGGACAGAAATCCGTTTTCCCAAACGGCTTTCGCCGCCACCAACGCCTTTCGCTCGTTGTCGGGGTTGGCGTAGGAATTTATGAAGATAATCGCCAGCGCCTCGGCGCCGCGCTCGCGCAGCGCCAGCGCCGCCGCGCGAACCGCCATTTCATCCACTGCCCGACGAATTGTGCCGTCGGCCAGCGTGCGCTCATCGACTTCCATGCGGAAATTGCGATCCACGATCGGGGTGAAATCGCCCCACAGGCCCCAAGTCCGGCGCCGGTCACGCCGGCGCATTTCCAGCACGTCGCGAAAACCACGGGTCGTGATCACGCCGATTTTAGGCCCGCGTCGTTCCAGCAATGTATTGGTGCCGACGGTGGTGCCGTGCACGATCGAGCCGATGTTCACCCCCGTGCCGATAGTGGCAACGCCCTGCATGAAACCCACTGACTCATCGCCGCGCTGCGAGGGTACTTTGGCAGTGCGAAACACCTTGGTCTCGGCATCGAACAGCAAGAGATCAGTGAAAGTCCCGCCGACGTCGACGCCGAGAACACTCGAAACCATCATCAGCGGACCCCACTTCTCAGAGCCGCCGTCGCCACGGCGTCGACCGTGCCATTTTCGCCGATGACCACCCCGTAATCCCTGCGCGCCGCAGCCAGCGTGACGTAACCGAGATTGACATCGCGGGCGACGCGCACCGGATCCCGCGTCAAGGGGTCGCCAAATCCGCCACCACCCGGGGTTTCCAGCCGCACGTGCTGGCCTTTTGCAATCCTGATGTCCGTGACCTTGCTGACCATCGGCGGGGTGCGTTCGCCGCTGTCGGTCTGATAGATGAAACGGTTGAGCGCCGCACTGTCGCCGCCATTGACGCCGAACGGCGGGAATTTGCCCCGCTCACCAAGCAGCGACACGTCGGTTGGGCCTTCCGCCAGTGCCTCGACTTCATAGATGGCGCCGAGGCCACCTCGATTGAAGCCCGGCCCGCCGGAATCCGGACGCAGCGCCCATTGCATGAACATCACCGGATACAGCGATTCCAGGATTTCCGCGGGCGGAATAGTGGCCGTCGAGATCGGGTTGTTGCCATGGTTCAAGCCATCGCCTTCCGGATTGCCGCCGAGCCCGCCGCCAAAAAAGCAGAACATCACCCAGCGCCGGCCATGCTCGCGCCAGCCGGACAGCGACAGCGCGTTGATGGTGGCGAACGGCGCGCCGCTGGCACGTTGCGGCGCGACTTTCGCGAACGCGCCGAATACCGTGTCGATGACGCGCAGAATTGTCTCGGTGTAGCCGCCAACCGGCCGCGGCGCGGAGACACCGAGCAGCGTCGTGTTCGGGATCACGAATTCGATCGGCGCCAGGCAGCCGGCATTGGCCGGCACGTCGGTGAAGATGTGTTTGAGCGCGACGTAGCAGCAGGCGACCGTGGTCGAGAGCGCGATATTGAGCGGGCCGTCGCAAGGCGGCGAAGAGCGCGAGAAGTCCAGCCGCATCCTGTCGCCGGAAATCGAAAGATCGAGCGCGATGCTCAGCGGTACATCAGTGATGCCGTCATTGTCGAGGAAATCGTCGTACGAGTAGGTGCCATCGGGCAAGCTCGCGATATTGGCCCGCATCAGTTTTTCCGCGCGCGTGGTCAGCAAATCGAGCGCAGAGACGATCAGTTCCTCGCCATAGTCCTTTAGCAAGGCCTGAACCCGCCGCTCGCCCAGATCGAGCGCATTGAGCTGGCCGTTGAGATCGCCCCAATTCGACTGCGGCACCCGCGAATTGGCACCGAGAATGTCGAGGATGTCCTGCTGGATGACGCCGGCGCGGGCCAGCTTCACCGGCGGAATACGAAAACCCTCCTGGAAGCTTTCGGTCGCCTTGGCGTTGAAATTTCCCGGGACATTGCCGCCGACGTCGAGCCAGTGGCCCACCGAGGCCAGCCATGCGAACAATTTGCCGTTCCAGAACAGCGGCCGCACTAGGCGAAAATCGTTGAGGTGGGTGCCGCCGTCATAGGGGTCGTTGAACAGATAGGTGTCGCCGGCTTCAAGATTGCCGTCCTGGTTGGCCTTGTCGATCACGGCATTCACTGCGAAGGCCATCGCGCCGACAAAGATAGGCAAGCCCGTATTGCCTTGCACCAGCGTGGCGCCGGTTTTCGCGTGGTACAGGCCGTGGCACGCGTCATGGGCCTCGGCGATGATCGGATTGAACGCCGAGCGATAAAGCGTCGCATCCATCTCGTCAGCGATCTGGACCAGCCGGCCATTGAGCACCGCAAGCAGGATCGGATCGATATCACTCATTGATCATGCTCCGGCTCGCTAGTGCCAAGACGCCTGCCGCGCGCGAGCATTTCCGGCGTACCGATCAGGCCATTGAGTTCGTTGAAATCAAACATCCGATTGCGGAACGGCTGTGTGCTGCCGTGGGCGGCCAGCGACGCGTAATATTCGACCGCGGTCTTGGCCAGCGTGCGCACGATGCCGCCCGGGAAAATGACCAGCGAGAAGCCAAGCGCCTCGAGTTCGGGTCCCGACAGCATCGGCGTCTTGCCGCCCTCGACCATGTTGGCGACCAGCGGCACGGTGCAGCCGACCTGCCTGACGATGTCGGCGAGATCCTCTCGTGCCTTCGGCGCCTCGACGAACAGCAGATCCGCGCCGGCGTCGCGGTAAAGCACCGCGCGTTCGATCGCGCTGGGCAAACCTTCGACCGCCACTGCATCGGTGCGCGCAATGATCAGGGTGTCGATCGAGCGGCGGGCATCGACCGCCGCCTTGATCTTGCCAGCCATTTCGCCGGCCGGAATCAGGGTCTTGCCGTCGAGATGGCCGCAGCGTTTGGGAAAGCTCTGATCCTCGATCTGGATCGCTTGCGCGCCGGCCTTCTCGAGCAGACGCACGGTGCGTTCGACGTTGAGTGCGTTGCCGTAGCCATTATCCGCGTCGACGATCAGATTGGCATCGACGCGATCGTGGATCAGCGCAACCGTTTCGATGACCTCGGAGACACTCACAAGTCCGATGTCCGGCCGTCCCAGCCGCGTATAGGCGATCGCAGCACCTGATATATAAAGCGAATCAAAGCCTACCTGCGTGGCGAGCAAGGCCGTGAGCGGGTCGTAGACGCCGGGGGCGACCACAATCGGCGGCTTCGAAAGGCGCGAGCGCAGGGTATCGGGTTGGGTCATGGCTATAATCCGAGAAAAGCACGCTTGAGATCGGCATTGGAACGAATATCGGCGGCGCTGCCGGACATGACAAAGCTGCCGTGTTCGAGAACATAGGCGCGGTGAACAATATCGAGGCTTTGGACGACGTTCTGCTCGACCAACAGCACCGCTAGCCCGTCGCTGTTGAGCCGCAGGATCATGGCGAACATTTCCTCGACCAACAGTGGTGAAAGGCCAAGCGAAGGCTCGTCGAGAATCAAGAGCTTTGGCTCGGCCATCAAGCCGCGACCGATCGCCAGCATCTGCTGTTCGCCGCCCGAAAGCGTGCCGGCACGTTGGGTAGCGCGCTCGCGCAGCCGGGGAAATATCGAAAACACCCGGTTTCGGTTAATGTCGCGCTGCGCCGATGCGCGGCGATAGCTGCCGAGATCGAGATTTTCGGCGACCGACAAATTGGGAAAAATGCGACGTCCTTCCGGAACGTGCACCAGTCCGGCGGCGACGATCTCGACCGGATTTGCGTTTTGTATGAAGCGGCCATCGAACTCGATGAAACCTTCGCGCGCGGCAACCAGCCCGGAAATCGTCATGTTGAGCGTGGATTTTCCGGCGCCATTGGAGCCGAGCACGGCCACGATGTCGCCGGCGCCGACGACCAGATCGATGCCGCGCAGGATTTCGACCTCGCCGTAGCCGGCGTGCAGACCGCGCACGCTCAGGAGCGCGCTATCGGCCATCGGCGCCTCCGGCGAGCTTGGCCGCGGCGCCGACACCGAGATAGGCCTCGATTACCCTAGGATCGGCGACGATTTTCGCCGGCGGCCCCTGCGCGATGACGTGGCCTTCGACGAGCACGTAGATTTGCTCGGCGAGACTCATCACCACCTGCATGACGTGCTCGATCATCATGATGGTCACGCCGCGCTCGCGGATGGCGCGGATGATCGGCACCATGTCGCGAATCTCCGACGGGTTGAGGCCGGCCAGGACTTCGTCGAGCAGCAACAGCTTTGGCGAGGTCGCCAATGCACGGGCAAGTTCCAGCCGTTTGCGGCCCGCTACCGTCAAGGTCGCGGCCGACCGCTGCAGGACGTGTTCGAGGCCGACCAGTTTGGCGACCTCGCCGGCCGCGGCAAGCGCTGCCGTTCGTCCCGCGATATGCAGATGCGCGCCGACCGCGATGTTTTCCAGAACCGAAAGGCCGGCAAACGGCTGGACGATCTGGAACGTGCGGGCCATGCCCAGCCAGGCCAGCCGATGCGCCGGCCTGCCGGTAACATCGGCGCCGTTGTAGATGACGCGCCCGCCGGTCGGCGCCTGGAAGCCGGTGATCAGCGCGAACAGGGTGGTCTTGCCGGCGCCATTCGGCCCGATCACGGCGGTGATGCGGCCGGCTTCGACCGTGAGCGAGGCCTCGCGCACCGCCTGCAAACCACCGAACCTTTTAGAGACGCCTTCGACCACCAATATTTGCTCGTTCATGCGGCGCGGACTCCCGCGCCGGCTTTTCGCGGAGGCAGCAGCCATGTGCGGCAGCGTGCAACGACGCCGGCGACGCCGTGTGGCGCAAAGGCGACCACCAAAATCAGCACGACGCCGTAGACCACGAGATCGAGGCCCGGAGCATCGCCGGCAACAAGCTTGGCCGCCTCACCGAGTGTCTTGATCAGAAGCGCGCCCAATAGCGGCCCAAACACGGTCCCGACCCCGCCGATGATCGGCGCCAGCAGCGCCTCGACGGAAATCCGCGGGCCGTAGGCAATGGCGGCGTCGACGAACAGAAAATACTGCGCATAAAAACACCCGGCGGCCGCTGCCATCGCCGCCGATATGGTGATCGCGCCGAGCTTGACGCGGGTTGCGTCCACACCAAGCGCGCGCGCGGCCTCCTCGTTTTCACGTACCGCGACGAGCCGCGCTCCGAAGCGCGATTGTTCCATCAGACGCGTGATGACGAGCGCGATGGCTACCAGTGCCAGAATAAGCCAATAGAACGCCGCCCGGCTCGCAAACTGCAGCGCGCGCGCGCCGACGTCGAGTTTGATCAGGATGCCGACGCCCGCGCCGGCGATCGGCGCCACGCTGGCGATGATGCGCAGCACTTCGGCGAAGGCCAGCGTGACAAGCGCGAAGTAGGAGCCGCGCAGCCCCGAGCGGAACGTCACGGCCCCGATCGCGGCACCGACGCCCGCTCCCGCGGCGATGCCTGCGGCGAAGGCCGCCCAGGCATTGAGCCCGTAGCGCACTTGCAGGATTGCGGTGACGTAAGCGCCGGTGCCGAAAAACGCCGCGTGGCCGAAGGAATATTGGCCGCCATAGCCACCGAGCACGTTCCAGCCTTGTCCCGCCAATGTCAGCAGCAGCGCCGTCACCAGAAAATTCAGCACGACGTTGGAATCGATGACCAGCGGAATGCACGCCAGCGCAGCAACGGCCACGACAATCGGAAAGGAGGCGCTCCGGTTCATGCGGGCTCTCCCAGCAGGCCGCTCGGGCGAAACAGCAGCACCAGAATGAACATCAGAAAAATGCCGATCTGACCCAGCGATTCACCGAGATAAAGCCCGCACAGGCTCTCCACAACACCTACGAACAGTCCGCCGAGCACGGCGCCCGGAATCGAGCCCATGCCCCCCAGGACAACGGTCGTGAACGCAATCAGCACGAAGGCGTTGCCGACATGCGGGTTGACGTAATAGGTCGGAATCAGCAGGCAGGCGGCGATGGCGACGCAGGCGGTTCCGAGCCCAAAGGTCACCGCGTAGACATGGGCGACGTCGACGCCGCACAGCTGCGCGCCAAGCTTCTCCTTTGCCACCGCGCGAATGGCCTTGCCGGTGTCGGTCAGCGTCAGCAGCAGCCACAGCAGCAGCGCGACGACGACCGCACCTGCAAATCCGACCAGACGCGGCACCGAAACAAACATGCCGGCAACCGGCAGGACGTCAAAACCGTAAGCCACGTCGATCGTTCTGGTATCGCCGCGAAACGCAAACAGCAGCGCATTTTCGATGATCACGGCAAGACCGAGCGTCACCAGCAGGATATTGCCGTCATTGCCATGTGATGCGGGGCCGATCACGAAGCGCTGCAGTCCATAGCCGAACGCAAAAAATAACGGCGTCAGGATGAACACGGCGAGATAGGGATCTACCCCCAGCGTTTTTTGCATGAAGAATGCCGCAAACAGCGCCGCCGTCAGCAGCGTACCATGAGCGAAGTTGATGATGTGCAACACGCCATAGACCAGCGTCAAGCCCAGCGCGATCAACGCGTACAGGGCGCCCGTCAGCACGCCGTTGACGATCGCAGGAAAGAGGATGCTCAAATGCACAGCTGCTATCCGGCCGAGACCGACGCTTCGACGAGCGTCATGTTCAAGTCCGTGGCAGCGGATAGACCGGCTTGGCCGATGCGAAGGCCTCCGGCAGGATTACCTGGATGTCGCCATCGATGACCTGGGTATTCGCCGGGATCGCGCCCTGGTTCTGGCCATTGACGAATTTCGTGGGCCCGTAAGGCATCACATGGCCGGCAAAGCTGGAACTCGCAAGCGCCTCGGTGATTTTGCCGCGGTCGGACGATTTCGCCCGCTCGATGGCATCCGCCAGAAGCAGTGTAGCGCTGTAGTTCAGGTAGACCTCGTAGGTGAAGAATTGGCCCTGCGCTTCGACCTTCTTTTTCAAGGCTTGCGCCTTGGCATTTCGCGGATCGAACCAGTGATTGCAGTCCATGATGTACTGCGCAGCTTCCGAAAATTCCTTGACGAATTTGTAGGACGATGCCGCGCCGCCGAGTACCGAGTAGATCGCCGCCTTCGGCCGAACCTGCTGTTGCTGCATGGTGCGGGCGAGCAGCACATATTCATTATAATAATTGGCCGGTATGACGATATCCGGGTTGGCGGCCTTGATCTTGAGCACGACGTTGTTGAAGTCGCGTGTCGGCGTCGGATGAGGGATGGTATCGAGCACTTCGAAGCCTTGCGGTGGAAGCTGTTCATTGAGCAGCTTGGCCAAACCCGACCCAAAGGCGGAATCCTCATGCACGATCATCACGGTCTTGGCGGGCTTGCCGGCCTTTTCGTTGATGGCGACCAGATTTGCCAGCGCGGTCTTGGCGATCACGCCAAAGCCGGGGCCAAAACGGAAAGTATTCTTCAGGCCGCGGGTGACGATCGCGTCGGTTACGCCGACGTCCACGAGATACGGCAGGTCGTAACGCGCCGCAGTCTGGGTGGTGGCGAGGCAGATGCCGCTGGCGTATCCGCCGGCGATGGCAGAGACGCCGGCCGAATTCATCTTCTCGACCTCGGCATTACCGCCGTCGGGGGTCGATTGCGCATCGCCGAGCACCGGCTCGATTTTTCCGACCTCCTTGATGCCTCCGGCCGCGTTGATCTCGTCGACCGCCAGCGAGGCGCCGAGCCGGCCCTGCTGGCCTGAATAGGCCAGCGCGCCCGATACCGGCTGCAGGAAACCGATCTTCACGCCTGCGCCCTGCGCGCGCAGAATCGAGGGTGTCGCCAGCACACCACTCGCGGCCGCGGCTGCAGTGAATGCCGTCGACTGCAGAAGTTTGCGACGGCTAACTGTTTTATCGTTGCTTGGCATGGTAGTGCCCCTTTGACTTAGATGAATCGAATATTGGTCGACGATTTCGATTTTGCCGCCGGCTTGCGCGCCGCGAGCGGTGAAGCGGACCAACTCCTTTTTCTGGCGCCGCCAGAGCGGACCAGATCGAGTTCGAAACTGTAGCGATCCGGCCGGTACAGGGCATACAGGTGTTCGACGCCGCGTCCGTCCCGGTCATAGACCGTGCGCACCAGTTCGATCAGCGGCGAGCCGGTCTCGACACCCAGCGCACGGGCAACGTCAGGCGCGGCAAGACCGGCGGAAATCCGCTGTGTCGCGCGCTCGACCTTGACGCCCGATCGTTCGAGCAGTTCGAGCAATGGGCGATCGGCCAGTTCCTTGCCGCTGAAGGTGACGCCGATACGCTCCGGCACATGCGCCAGCAGATAGGAAAACGCCAAGCCGTCGACCGAGCGGACGCGGACCGAACGCTGCAGCAGCTCACGATCGCCGGCGCCGAGCGCCTCAGCGGCTGGACCGCTGGCCTGCACGTAGGCAAACGACAGCAATTGTACCTTGGTGCTGCGGCCCATGTCGGCCAGGTTCGCCAGTACGCCGGAAATGTCGGCAATTATCCGGGCCGGCGGCGCCCGGTAGGCGACACGCGTCCCGGCACTTCGGCGTCGCTCGATCAGATGCTCGCGCGCAAGCTCGCCCAAGGCCCGGCGCACGGTGACGCGCGATACGCCATGCGCCAGCGCCAGATCGTTTTCATTGGGCAGCCGCGCGCCGAAACCCGTGGCTCCGCTCATGATGCGATCGCGCAAGACCAGATAGACCTGACGCGCCTTGGCCTCCTGCAACCGATCCGCCGCCACCACACAGACTCCATGAGCGCTCGCACTTGGCGAAATGCCGAAAGCTTTACTAGGTATTATTTAGCATACAATATAGCCGTTTGACTGCAATGCCCCTCGAGCGCGAAATAGCCGCATGACCACGCCGTTGACACTATTCGACAAGCTATGGGCCCGGCACGAGATCGTGCAGCGCGACGGAGAGTCCCTGCTTTGGGTCGATCGCCACTATGTGCATGAAGGCTCGTTCCACGCTTTCAGCCGCCTGGCGGAACGCGGCGCAGCGGTGGCGGAGCCGGAACTGACGTTCGGCGTCGCCGACCATTACGCGCCGACGCGCGGCCGCGGCGGGCCGATTGCCAACTTCGAAATCGCGCGCATGGTCAGCCAGTTGGAGAAGAATGCCGCCGATCAGGACATTACCTTGTTCGGGCTCAAGGATCGCCGCCAGGGCATCGTGCATGTGGTCGGCCCGGAATTGGGGCTGACGCTGCCGGGCCTGCTGATCGTTTGCGGCGACAGCCACACCTCGACACATGGCGCGTTCGGCGCATTCGCGTTCGGGATCGGCGCCTCGGAAGTGGCTCATGTGCTGATGACGCAGACACTGTGGCAGAAGAAGCCCAAACGCATGCGCATCACCGCCGATGGCGGACTTGCCGAAGGTCTCGGCGCCAAGGACCTCGCGCTGGCGATCATCGCCAAAATTGGCGCGGACGGCGCTGCCGGCCACGCCATCGAATTCGCCGGCTCCGCCATTCGTGCGCTCTCGATGGAGGGCCGCATGACCCTGTGCAACATGGCGATCGAGGCCGGCGGCCGCTGTGGCATGGTGGCCCCCGATGCAACGACATTCGATTATCTCAAGTGCCGCGAGTTCGCGCCAAAGGGCGACGCGCTCGACATGGCGATGCAAGACTGGACCGGGCTGACATCCGATTCAGGCGCGCAGTTCGACCGTGAGGTGTCGATCGACGCGACAGCCATAGCGCCGTTCATCACCTGGGGGACCAGCCCAGAAGACGCGCTGCCGATCGATGGCAACATTCCCGACCCTGGACGCGAGCAAAATCCGGAACGCGCGAAATATATCCAGGGTGCGCTGGACTATATGGGGCTCGAGCCGGGTGGGAAGCTGACCGATATCGTCATCGACCGGGTGTTCATCGGCTCGTGCACCAACGCACGCATCGAAGACCTGCGCGCGGCTGCAGCTGTTCTCGCCGATCGGGTCAGCAAGGTGCCCGGCCTGGTGTCGCCGGGGTCGTCCAGCGTCAAGCGTCAGGCGGAGCAAGAAGGCCTCGACCGGGTGTTCTGCGACGCCGGGCTGGAATGGGCCGATTCCGGTTGTTCGATGTGCGTCGGAATCAACGGCGATCTGGTCGCCGAGGGCGAACGCTGCGCCTCGACCACCAACAGAAACTTTCGCGGCCGCCAGGGCGTGGGCGCGCGCACGCATCTAATGTCGCCGGCGATGGTGGCCGCTGCCGCGGTCTGCGGTCACCTGGCTGATGTACGATCGTTGATGGTCGGCAAAAACTGAGGGAGACCGCCATGGAAAAATTCACCCGCATCGAAGCCACGGCCTGCCCGCTGCCGGCGGAGAACATCGACACCGACCAGATCCTGCCGGCGCGCTATCTCAAACTGCCGCGCAAGGGCGAACACGGCAAGGTATTGTTTCATGATTTGCGCTTTGACGCGGCCGGCCGCGAGCGGCCGGATTTTCCGCTCAACCGGCCCGGCTGGCGTAACGCAGGAATCATCGTGAGCGGGCGCAATTTCGGCGGCGGTTCCTCGCGCGAGGCCGCGGTCTATGCGCTTTACGACTACGGCGTCCGCTGCGTCATCGCATCGTCGTTCGGAGATATTTTTTCACAGAACGCGACCAAGAACGGATTGCTCACGGCGCTAGTGAGCGAGCCTGAAAGCGGCGCGCTGGTGGCCGCGTTAACCCGTGAGACGGCATTGGCGGTAACGGTCGATCTCGAATCGCAATCGATCGTCTGCGGGCCATTGCGGTACAAGTTTACGATCGACCCGGCGCGCCGAACCCGCTTGCTGAACGGCTGGGACGACTTTGATGTGACGAATTCATTTCACGATCAGATCGCTGCGTTCAAGGCCGCCGACCGCAAGGCTCGGCCCTGGGCGCTTCCCTCGCAGGCGAGGTAGGCAGGCATCTCGGCGCATGCCGACGCCGGTCAACGGTAGCGGCGTTCCAGTTCGTCGTATTTCGGCTTTGCGACGGTCTGCTGGCGGATGTCGAAGCCGGCCAGGCGATCGGCGACCGAAGCCAGCGACCCCTCCCGTTTCAGCGCCGCCAGCACATCATGGGAGGCCTTCAGCGCGGCCTGCAAAGCCGCGTTGGCATAGAGAACGCAGCCGAAACCGAGTTCGGCAAATTTTTGCTGTCCCAATTCCGGGGTGCGGCCGCCGAACACGATGTTGGCGACCTGCGGCACCGAAAGCGCTCGCGCGATCTGCGCCAGTTCGTCAGCCGAAGTCGGCGCCTCGACAAAGGTGACGTCGGCGCCAGCCTCGATCATGGCGCTGGCGCGGTCGATCGCCGCCTGCAGGCCGAGGATCGCCCGCGCATCGGTGCGCGCCACGATCTGCAGGTCGCCGTCGCGGCGGGTGTCGACGGCGGCCTTGATCTTCGCCAGCATCTCTTCGAGCGGCACCACTTCCTTGCCGTCGAAATGGCCGCACTTTTTCGGGAACACCTGATCCTCGATCTGGAGACCGGCGGCGCCGGCGCGCTCCAGCACCTTCACGGTCCGCACCATATTGACCGGATTGCCGAAGCCGGTATCGGCATCGACCAGCAGCGGCAGCGCGACAGCGTCGGCGATCGCCGCGACGTGACCGGCTATTTCCGTCAGCGTGGTCAAGCCGATATCCGGCGCGCCGAGATACATGTTGGCGACGCCGGCGCCGGTGACATAGACGGCTTGATAGCCGATATCCTCGATGATCCGCGCGAACAAGCCATTGGCGGCGCCGGGAAGGATAGTCGCCTCGCGCCGACCGAGGATCGTCTTGAGGATTGTCGTCGGTCTTGCCATGCAGTGTCTCCTGTTGCGACCTATTCGGCCGCCGTGGGCGGAGGATCGCGGAAACGGGTACGGAGCGCATCCCACTCATCCGCGCCGAAGCGCCGGAAACCATCGCGGACATTGCCGTCAAACAGCGGGGTCGGGTGGCGATGCGTCTCCTTCAGCGCCGCCAGCGCGGCGTCGCAGGCGCCGTAGACCGTTTTGAGCAACATCCCCGGCAGGATGGCGATTTTGTAACCCATTATCTGCGCCTCGCGCAGATCCACCTGCGGGGTTTTGCCTCCCCAGACGACGTTGAGCAGACAGGGGCCGCGGACCCGCTGCGGCACCATCGCCACCTCCTCCAGCGTCTGCGGACTTTCAACGAAAGCAAGGTCCGCGCCGGCTTCCATGGCCCCGTTGGCGCGACGGATGGCCTCGTCGAAGCCTGCGACGGAACGGGCATCGGTGCGGGCGATGATGAGAAAATCCGGATCGCGTCGCGTCGCGACCGCGGCGCGGATCTTGGCCAAAAATTCTTCGGTTGAGACCAGTTCCTTGCCGTCGAGATGACCGCATCGTTTGGGCGAGACCTGATCTTCGATATGGATGCCCGCGGTGCCGGCGCGCTCGTGCTCCTGCACCGTGCGCACGACGTTCAATTCGGTGCCGTAGCCGGTATCTCCATCGGCAATCAGCGGCAGGCTGCTTGCCGCCGCGGTGATCTTCGCCGCGTTGCCGACCATTTCCGTCATGGTCAAAAGACCGTAATCCGGCAAGCCAAAGGACGCCGAGGTGCCGGCGCCCGTCATATAGAGGGCAGAAAAACCTGCATGCTCGATCAGGCGGGCGGTGATGCCGTCATAGGCGCCCGGCGCCACCAGAATTTCCGGCGCGGCGATTAGCTGGCGTAACCGTGTTGTCGCTTTCATCGCGATCCTCCTTCATGCATTCTCAGCTGGAGCGTTGCGCGGTCCGGCCGCGCAGGCGCAGCATCAAGGTGTTGGCTGCGATCGAAACCACGACGATCACGGTGACGACGGCGGTCGACAGCGGCACGTTGTGCTGCGCCATGCCGCTGACCAACAGGAAGCCAAGGCCGCGTTGCGACGAGAACATCTCGCCGATCAACACGCCAAGCAGGGTCAGCGAAAAGCTGATCCGCAGACCGTTGACGATCTCCGGCAGGCAGGCGGGCATCAGCACCCACAGCATCGTGCGGCCGGGCGAAAGCCGCAGTACCCTGGCGGTCCGGATCAGCACCGGCGGCAGGCTGCGTACCGCGCCGAGCGTGAACAGCGTCATCGGCACCAGTCCGTGCATGACGCCGAAGGCGATCTTGGCCGACACGCCGAGACCGAAGATCAGCAGCACGACTGGATAGAGCGTGACCTTCGGAATGGTATAGAAGCCTGCGAGGATGGGTTCGGCGACCTCGCCGGTGAAGCGTTGCACCCCGAAGATCAGGCCCAGCGCGAGACCGATCAGCGCCGAGAGCGCGAAGGCCACGAGGAACGCCGTCAGTGTCGCGGCGGCATGATCCCAGAACATCCCGGTGCGCAGCAGATCAAACAGGTACACCAGCGTCTGCAACGGCGGAGAAACCGCAACGCCCCTGGTCCAGCTGCCGATCGCCTGCCAAAGCGCCAGCAGCACCAGCGTCAGCACGGCGGCGTCGAAGGCGCGGATGCGCCCGCGCGATGGGTGCTTGGACAGGGCGTCTTCGAGTGCAAGACCGCTCATCCGTTTGAACGGCGTCGCGCCAGCCGCCCCTCCCAGACATAGAGAACTCCGTTGGCGATAACCGCCGCGAGCAGCACGAACAGCATCAGGCCGTACATGGCGCGGTTGTCGAAGCTCTGGTAGGCAAACGAAATCGCGTAGCCGAGCCCGGAGCCGGAGAGGATGAATTCGCCGGCGATGACGCCGATCAGCGCATAGCTCAGCGCCAGCTTGAACCCGCTGAACAGGCGCGGCAGCGCCGCAGGCAACACGATCCACCATAGCGTCCGCGCCGGGCTCAGCCGCTGGACGCGCGCCAGTTTCAGCAATACCGGCGAGACGCCGTCGAGCCCCGACAGCGTACTGATCATGACCGCGGGGGCGGCGGAGAGCACGCCCAACACCACCAGCGGAGCCTTACCGAGGCCGAGCAGCGCCACCAGCAACGGATAGAAGATGAAGGTCGGCACCGAGTAATACGATGCCAGCAGCGGGTCGGCGACGTCGCGCAGCCGCAACGAGCGGTGGATCAGCGCGCCGGCCAAGGTGCCACACCCGATCGCCAGCACGAAGGCGAGCACGATGGTCGAGAAGGTGTTGACGATGCCCTCGTTAAATTCGCCAGAGCCGACGTGATCGATCATCGAAGCGACCATGTCGCTGGGAGGAATGACGGTCAGGGGATCGATGATGCCGGTGCGACAGCAGATTTCGAGCGTCGCCACTAGCCCCGCCAGAACGGCGATACGGACCAACAGCGCGGCCAGCCGACGCGTCACGCCGCCCGCCCCATGGTCTTGAGCGACTCCTCGCGCAGCGAAGACCACAACCGCGCGGTCACCGTGCCGAATTCCGGATCCGAGACGATACGGCTGTCGCGATTGCGCGGCCAGCCGGTCTCCACCATGTCGATGAAGCGGCCCGGCCGTGCGCTCATGACGCCGACGCGATCCGACAGCATCGCCGCCTCGTCGAGGGCATGGGTGATCAGCAGCACCGTGGCGCCGGTCTCGCACCAGAGCCGCAGCAATTCGTCGCCCATCAAGAGCCGTGTCTGCTGGTCCAGCGCGCCGAACGGCTCGTCGAGCAGGATCAGCCGCGGCCGCAGCACCAGGGTGCGCGCTATGCAGACCCGCTGCCGCATGCCGCCGGAAAGCTGCGCCGGATAGTGACCGGCAAACTGGGCGAGCCCCATGAAGCTGACGGCATGATCAACGCGTTCTGCGACCTCCTTTGGCGACAGGTTGGAAGTACGCAGGCCAAAGGCGACATTTTGGCGGACGCTCAGCCAGGGCATGCTCGCATCTTCCTGAAACACGACGCCGATGCCGTCCGGAACCTCGCCGTGCAATTCCCGGCCTTCGAAGCGCACGCTGCCGCTGGTCGGGCGAGCGAGACCGCAGAGCACATCGAGCAGAGTCGACTTGCCGCAACCCGATGGTCCGACGACGGAGAAGAACTCGCCGCGGCGTATCGCCAGGTCGATCGGGCCGAGCGCGTGTACCGCGGGCGGCCCGTCGTATTGGCGGATCACCCCGTCCAGCGCGACATGCGGCTCTTCGCTCACCGCCGCGGTGCTCATTGCGAGGGGCGCAGATCGGACGGCAGGTAGGAGGTATCGACATATTTTCCCCAGTCGACATCACCCTTGATCTGCCCGGTGATCTGCAGACCCTCCACCATGTGGTTCATGCTGGCGTAATCGAGCCGGCCGTCGCTCCAGTATTTTTCCTTGATGAGATTGTGGATATGCGCCCGGAACAGATCGACGTTCGGATTATTGTAGGCCTTGGCCGTGATGTCGGCGGCCCCATCCGGATGTTCCAGCGCATAGGCCAGCCCCTCGCGGCGGGCGACGATCAGGCCCTTGATGATATCGGGATGGCCTTGCGCATATTCCGCGGTGGTGATCATCACGGTCTGCATCATGCGCGGGTCCATCGCGTCGCGCACCATGAAGAGCGGCTTCACCAGTTGCTTGTTCTGCGCGTAGACCAGCTCATCGGAGAAGCCGGCATCGACCGCGCCGCTGCTGACGGCAGCGAGGTTGGCGCCTAGATCGCCGGCCGGCACCAGTTTTACCTGCTGCTGGGTGATGCCGTTGGCCTTCAGCGCCATCAGGATCACCATGTTGCTGACCGAACCCGGCGCGGTATAGGCGATCTGCTTGCCGACCAAATCCTTGATGCTGGTCAGCGCTGAATCCTTCTTGACCACCCACATCTGATCGGAAACGGTTTGCGAGCCGGCGCCGATGATGATGAGCTTCTGACCGGCACTGATGGCCTGGACGGCCGCCGCCAGCGAGACCTCGCCGAAAGGAATGCCGCCGGCCAGGGTGTTGCGGACCGCGGTGCCGCCGCCGGCCGCCGTCAGGATGCCGGTGACGTCGACGCCGTTCTTCTTGAACAAGCCCTTGTCCATGGCGACCGCATAGGGCACGCCATAGAACTGCCCACCCCAATGGGTGACGGTGATGGTCTCGGCCCGTGCGGCCGGCGCCTTCCATGCCAGAATAGCCGCGGACAGGCCCAGAATGAGCCTAACTCGCACAAAAATTGTTCGCTTTGCCATGACGTCTTCCTGTTTTTATCGGTCCAGCTCTAGGATTTCCTCGATCGGATCGTCGCAGTAAACGGTCTATCGCGCCAGTGGCGAGGCTGGCGCAGCTGCCGCATCCACGCCGGCTTCCTGCAGCGTGATCGCTTCGAGGCTGCGGCCGTTGGTCTCTACCCTGTAGGCGGCGGCCAACAGCGCCTGCACCACCAGCGCGCCGGCGATGCCCAGCGTGACGGCAGTGACGCCGCCTGCGTTGAACAGCGCCACCACGCCGAACGGCACGAAGATCGTGGTGAGCCGGCCGACCGTGCTAGTGATACCATAGCCGCGCATGCGCACGGCCGTGGGAAACAGCTCGGGAATATATCCGGCGACAATTACCGCAACCATGAAATAGATCAGCGTGAACATCAGGAAGCCGAGCAGCACCGCCAGTTCCTGCGAGGGTGCATTGGCGAAGGCGGGCCCACATGCGGCCGCGAGCAACGATGCAACGATGATGGAGGGTCTGCGGCCGATGCGATCGCTCAACAACCAGCCGAGCGCCGCGCCGGCCGGACCGCCGAACGACATCAGCACAGCCTGACCGAGCGAACGATTGATCGGCATGCCGTGCTGAACCAGGAAGGTCGGCACCCAGGCGACGAAACCGTAGATAGCGATGCCGAGCGCCATCTGCATGATGCTGCCGACGATAGCGGGTTTGATGAAGGCGGCGCTGGCGAAGCTCACCGGCGCCGGCTGAGGTTTTGCCTCTGGCGGGGGCAAGGTGATGCCGCGGCTGCGGGCGTCCTCTTCGACAGCCCCTACAATGTCGGAAGCTTCCTGCTGGCGTCCGTTCAGTTCCAGCCAGCGCGGTGATTCCGGCATCTTCTTGCGCATCCAGAGCACGACAAAGGCTCCTAAACCGGCGATCACGAACATCGGCCGCCAGCCGAAAGCGGGAATAATGAGCCAGCTGATCAGGGTCGAGGCGAAAAGCCCGAAATTCGTCACCAGCGACAACAGTGCCGCCCAGCGTCCGCGATGCAGCGGAGGGGTGAACTCGAGCATGGTCGCGTAGCCGATCACGATCTCGGCGCCGAGGCCGATGCCGGCAACGAAGCGCGCGCCGATCAGCCAATCCATGTCCGGCGCCAGGGCGCATGCGAACGAGGCAAGACCGAAGATCGCGAGATTGAACTGATAGGTGAAGCGGCGGCCATAGCGGTCGCCGAGCCAGCCCGCACCGGCCGCGCCAATGACCATGCCAATGAACGTGACCGAGATGAAGCGCGCGTTCAGCGGAATGCTCGACCAGCCATTATGCACAAGCTCGCCCAATACCGAGCCGGCAAGATAGATATCGAAACTATCGAAGAACATTCCCGCGCCGATCAGCCAGAGCAGGCGACGGTGAAAGGCCAGGATCGGCAATCTATCGAGGCGTTCGGCGGCGGAATTGATAATGGCTGCTACTCCTTGTGATTGTCGGCGAGGCCATAGCGCTTTTCGAAGGCATGCACCGCGGGAAAGCCCATCAAATTGTTCATGTCGGCGAACGACAACATGGGGATCTCGCTGCCCGTGCCTATTCCGGCCGTTATCAAGTTGCGGTAGACGAGCTGCAGGGCGCCGGCCGCGGTCAGGAAGCCGGAACCAGGATAGAGCGCTATCTTGAAGCCCATTGCCGCCAGTTCACTCGTAGACAGATAGGGTGTGCGGCCGCCCTCGACCATGTTCGCCAGCAAGGTCGCGCCCTTGAAGGTCTCGGCGACGCGGCGCAATTCCTCCAGGCTCTCGGGGCTCTCGACGAACAGCACATCGGCGCCGGCATTGAGGAAGCCCTCGGCGCGGCGCAAGGCTGCATCCATCCCTTCGGCGTAGCGCGCATCCGTCCGGGCAACGATGAGAAAGTCGCGGCTTGGCCGCGCATCGACCGCGACACGGATCTTGGCGACGGCGTCAACGGCCGGGATGACGCGGCGGAATTCGGTGTGGCCGCATTTCTTCGGGAATTCCTGATCTTCGAGTTGGATGCCGGAAGCGCCCGCGGCCGCATAACCGCGCACGGTGCGATCGACATTCAACAATCCGCCATAGCCGGTGTCGCCGTCGGCGATGAATGGAATGCTGGTCGCGCCGGCGATGCAGCGCACACGATCGAGCATCTCTGTGAAGGTCGCAGTGCCGGCATCAGCGACGCCAAGCGCGGATGCGACGACGCCATATCCGGTCATGTAAAGCGCGTCGAAACCTACACTCGCCGCCATTCTCGCTGAAATGCCGTCGTAGACGCCCGGAAGCGTCAGACAATCGCCCCTCTGCAGCAGCGCACGCAGTGTCGTTGGCTCAATCAAGCCATCCTCCCGTCGTTTCCCTAAATTGGCGGTGCCCAAGAAGGGCATCTGCCTTTTTTGTTTGCAGTATTAGAAACTCTGGCGCCGCGTCCTTTGCCAAAGTTCTGATCAAGTCAATTTCTAGGGATTATTCCGTAAAAATCAATACCTTGGAGCGGTAACGCGCCTGACACGTCCGCGGCAGACAAGTTAAACGCTATCAATTGATAGAGTTCAGCTCGTTACACCACCGGTTTGCAAAAATCGCGATAGTTCAGACTCCGCAATAGCATTGTTGCGGGAGCGTAAGAGGAAAAGAAAGTCTCATGTCGAAGCGCATTGAAAAGTCATGGACTGTTTTCGTTAGCGTTGAAAATTCCGAGCACGACAGATGCGTGGATATCTTTTCACGACCAGACGGTAGCTATGGGTTCGAAGAATTTCGACGGGACATTGAGGATGGTGGGCAATGGACACCCGTCCAGTATTATTCTGGCATTGCCTATGTTTCGCCAGCCGATGCACTGGACGCTGCCGAACAATGTGTTCCCTGGTTGGTTGATGTCCTCGTGCAGAAACCAGAACTGAGAATGCGTATCGGTTTCGGGTAGCCGTAAGCGGACGTTCCATATCCATCCAATGCGAACCCACGCCGCGAACGAGCCTGCTGAAGAGCCCTCCTGCCTGCCTACAAATCGAGGCATTAAATTGATGGCCTTTTGATGCACCTATATGGTCAGCGGACTGGCTCTCGTCGCATGAATAATCCTATCAGTGAACGACTGACTCCATTTTACGTCATTCCCTTATAGTCAGCGAACAGACGACGACACTCCGCTTGGCGCCGCAGCCAGCATTTGCCCATCTTGGTTATGGGACACCGAACGAGCTAACGACCGCTTTGCGCCGATATTGTTGCAAAAGTCCCAAAAGGCGTAGCGGCTAATTTCCCGCCAAAGAACGATGGAAGCGAAAATCGCCGATCAATAGGGCTTCAAACGCGCTACCAGAATCGTCCGTGAGTTTACCATCCGTGTGCCTGTCGAAAATCAAATCCGAACATATTCGTGGTGCAATCCGCCGAGGATTGGGCGGCAAAAAATACGTCCTGCCCTCTTCACGGTGCGCGATAGGGGCGCGTCCTTATCCAAGGCCAAGTGCGTGCGCGTCTCATTATAGTAGCGAGCGTAAGATTTCAGAATCCGGC
>Ga0210401_10001540_pt1 | contig 26680 bp, 19 predicted proteins | sample IncBWH32MmetaG_FD_150866 | JGI IMG/M metagenome (GOLD analysis project Ga0210401, IMG submission 150866) | Forest soil microbial communities from Barre Woods Harvard Forest LTER site, Petersham, Massachusetts, United States - Inc-BW-H-32-M | ecosystem: Environmental > Terrestrial > Soil >...
GGCCTGACCCCTTCCATTCCTTCACAAACGGGCGTATTATTGTTGGCGCTGGGAGGAAGTATGATGAACCAGCGTTCAGCACTGCGTCGTCGAGTGATTCCGCCTTCAGTCCGGTCGCACTATTACCCAACACAATCACGAATGCGGTACCCGAGCAAGGTGCCGTGGCCTACGATCTGGATCGCGGCTAGCGTGTTCTCGCTGGTTATCCTGGGCGTGATTCTAGCAACGCACTGTTGAGTGGCTCTACAGCGCGATAGGCTAGCTCTGAGACGCAGCCGCCGACATCGTGCTGCTGATCTTGCTAAAGATCGTACTGATGCTCCGCGATATACCGGGCATGATCGATCCTGCGGCGATTGCTACAAAACCGGCCATCAGGGCATATTCGACCAAGTCCTGGCCCTGGGTGTCCTTCCAGATGGTTAGCTTCCAGAACAAATTTATGATTCGCTTCACTTTTTGATTCCCATCCCGTGTTCCAAGGTATCACCGCCAGACGGTACGAGGAATTAGGAAAATCACTTACTTGCCGCCCTGAAAGAATCTACGACCGGTTTACGAAAAGCACCTTGCGGCCGTAGACCGCTCTTCATTCGAATGCGATACTCTTAGGCCATTGGAGGTGAAATATGCGGTCTCACAGGCTGGCTGGTCTCAGTATTGTGCTCCTGGTTTTCATCACATCGCTGGCCATTGCCCAAAGTGGCCAGCCCAAGCACGAGCTCGATGTTCCTTATGTACCGACTACGGAAGCGGCCGTTAAGGCGATGTTAAAGCTGGCGGACGTCAAACGAACGGACATTGTGTACGACCTTGGTTGTGGTGACGGCCGCATCGTGATTGCAGCCGCTAAGGAGTATGGCGCACATGGAGTCGGAATCGATATAAATCCGCAGCGTGTTCAAGAAGCCAAAGAAAATGCCGCGAAAGCTGGAGTGACGAACCTGGTTCGCTTCGAAGAGAAGGATCTATTCGACGCCGACATCCACGAGGCTACTGTTGTTACGCTGTTTCTGCTCAACAGTGTCAACGAAAGACTTCGCCCCAAGCTGCTGAAAGATTTGAGGCCTGGCACGCGAGTTGTTTCGAATACCTTTGGCATGGGCGACTGGAAACCGGAGAAGGAATTGATGGTCGGCGAGCCGGTGCAAGGCTTTTCGCTTAGCCACAAACTGTTCCTGTGGACAATCCCGCAACGCAACGAAAAGTAGGAGTTCATCCCACTCGGTCAGGCACTCTTACGATGGGCGCCGAGATGATCTCTGATGGCGCGGTGCAGCTGCTCACAATGGTTCTTAGCAGTCTCGGCGAACTCCAACAGAAGCTGACACTCAGCTTTCGGCAGGACTTCGATGGCAGCCCTCAGGTACCCGACGATCACGCCGTATTGCTGGGTGGCAGCCTGGTAGTCTTTGAACAGTCGAACCAGGGCACGGGATTTTGCGGGTTTTGGATGGTCTGCGGATGGGCCTACTTTCTTCACGCGCACCATAACTCCTTCCGCGCTGCTAGCTAGTTGGACGCTGGTAATTGGATCATGGTTTCTATTTTGCAGCTTTACAACCAGTTCTTCTCGCTCCACAGCTTGATTCCGGTTGACCTTTGTGCTGAGGAAATGGCGAGGCGGCCTTCGTGACCACGGTGTATTCAGTAGGCGTGTCGGCCTTCACGGACAAGCGCTTAGAGTACTTCCCAAGTATAGGTTTCAGGACGGCGAAAGCAACTTCGAAATCGGCCGCCATTGATCAATTCCTCGGGCTGCCGATAGGATACCCCTGCCATAGATATTCCAGAGCCTCGGGCAGGGTTTGTTGTTTCACGGCGCGGTCGGTGTGTCCGGCGTTACGCGCAAATACAAACTGATAGTGATAGCCCTTGGCGGCCAGCACTTTGGCCATGTTCTCATTGGCAACCACCCAGTCGTGCATGTTGTCGTGCATGATGTTTGGATTGAAGAGGTCCCGGTCGCCGACTTCCATCCAGATGCGCAGCGGTTTGGCGGGGGTGTTAGGGATCAGGTGTTCATGGAACTCCCACGCGCCGTGGGGAGTCTGGGGATTCGGCGGCCACTGCTGGTTCACATAGGTGCCTGAGTAGGTGAGCACGCGGTGGTAAAGCTCGGGATGATACCAGGCCATGATCAAGGCGCACGAGCCTCCGGAACTGCCGCCCATGGTCGCGCGAGCTTCGGGATCTTTGGTCAGTTTCACGTTGTACTGCTTCTCTATCAAAGGCAGCACTTCTTTCTCGACGAACTCGGCGTACCGGCCTGACATGGTGTCATATTCCAGGCCGCGTTCGCTTCCCTGGGCGTCGCCGCTGCCGTTGCTAATCGAGACAGCGATCATCGCGGGCACGCGGTGTTGGGCGATCAGATTGTCCAGGGCCGTGAACAACAACGGGTCAGGCCCGTCTGCCCCGACGATGAATGGCGCGGCCGTGCCGGGGACATATTGTTTAGGGACATACACGGCCACGCGGCGAGTGTAGGGAGCGGGATGGCTGGTAGTTACTACCAACTTGGCGGGGTCGGTGGGATCCGCCGTGCCAAAGGTGTTGGGGTCGCGCGCGATGCCGGGATAGATCTTGCTGTCGGCCGATTCCATGGTGAAGTTGTAGACCGCTCCCTGCGGCACGCCTTCCTGCACGGTCATCTCGGGCGCCGGGTTGTGGGTGGGGCCGAGGATGAAGTTTCCGTCGGCATTGGCCGGGGCGTTGGCGCCGTCGGGTACGTCTTTCGCCGGGACATAACCGGGCGTGTTGGGATCGCGGGTCGGCGGAGTGGGGCGCGACGGGCGTGCGACGGCGGCCGGAGTCTGCGCCATCACAGGACGAAAGCCGGTTATGAGGTTGATCAGGAACGCGATGTTTAGAAGCCGGGACATGAGCCGATTTATTCGTCGGGTAACGCCGCTCAGTATATTACCGTGAATCCACCATCGGGGCGTGCAAAAGCCGCGACGAGGCTCCACGGAGGAACGCCATCGGCGCGCCCGGGTGCTCCCGCAGGTTCGCCCTTCTTATCAAAAATCTGCCAGACGACTGAGCCGCCCTGGCCCCATTTCGCGCCTTCGACCCAAGCCACCAGCGTCTCACCTCGAGAGTTTCCGGCTACGCTAGGATACTTACGGCCCTTAGCTTCCCCAGGCGCGGCAATCGGCGGGGACATCCGTCCGGTGGTTGGATTGACGATTCCATAATAGACGTTGCCCATGGTCTCCCAGGCTGCCAGAACACCTGCCCGACTTTCCGAAAGATTTTCCATGCTCATCGTGCACGCGCCGATATTCCAGGGAGCAATGTCAGTGCCGCGAAAAGTCTCGCCACGGTCACTGGAGTAGAGCAAATAAATGTCCCGATGAACAATCTCGGTAGCCGAGCGATAGAGCGCGTAGACGTTGTTGTGGCTATCGGCAAAGGCGCTCATGCCACAGCAACCGCAGGCGCCTGTCGGTTGATCGGACGCGGGCTTCTCAGGTGCGAAAGTCTGGCCGTCATTAGTTGAGCGCGCCACCCATATCCGGCGATTCTCCTCACCTTCCGTTCCCGGCGACGGCGCGTGCCAAAACACGTAAACATTTCCAGCGTTGTCGGCGGCGATCGCTCCTCCACCATCCAGACCGTAAGCAGCGTGGATCAGATTGCGCTCCGGCTCAAACCCGGTTCCGGCGCCGTTGAGCCGCGCAAACAGCATGGGGTGCTTCATCCAGGGCTTAGTGGTCTCGGGACGATCAAGTTCGTAAGTGCCATTCCAGGCAACGTACACTCGTCCACGCCTGCCGATTGCAAGGTGCGCACCACGGATGTTGCCGGTGGCAATCGCGCTGCCGGGATGGCTGTTCACTTTTATGGGCGAGGAAAAAGTGCCGCCACGATCCTCAGAGCGGACATAATAGAGATCGCCATGGGCGGCTTCACCGCTGAAGTACACCATGTGAAGAACGCCCTGGTCGTCAATGGCGATTTGAGGTTGGATGCCACCGTTCGGTACTCGTACCGTGCTTACGGGTTGAATCCGATCGTTGGTTTTACCGGCGCGTGTGGGGGAGACAACGAGTACTAGCGCCAGGATCGCATAGGTCGCGGCCGGCCAAGTGAGCCTTGGATATTCGACTTGCCGCATGAGCGCCTACAGCGCTTCCAGCCGCTCGTGGGCATCGCCAAATTGTTCCAGCTTTACCCCAAAACGATCCATGAGCGACAGGTAGAGACTGCACATCTTGCGGTTGTCCTCGCCTGCATTCAGGTAATTCAGCGCCCGGCCTGTTTCGAGCGTGCCGCCCAGTCCGCCAGCCAGCACCAGCGGCAATCTGAAGTTGTCGTGCTTGCGGCCGATCCAGAGGTTGGAAAGGAACATCAGGCAGGTGTTGTCGAGCACCGTGCCATCGCCTTCCTTCATGCTGTCAAGCTTGGACGCCAGGTAGGCAAACTGGCTGACATGAAAACGGGCGATGCGTTCGTATGCATCCGAGTTGTTGTCGTGAGATGCGGCGTGATGGCCATCCTTGACGTCCAGGAACGGATAATACATCGCCGAGAGATCGCGGGAAATAATCAGCGACGCGACGTGGGTCCGGTTGGTCTGAAACGCGATGGCGATGATGTCGCACATCAGGCGCGCGTGATCGCGCAGGTCCTCCGGCAGGCCATTTGCAGGGCGGTCCATCGTGGCTGCTACGGTATTCTTCGCCTTGGCCGCGTCGTCCGCCTTGTCTTTGTTAGCGCGCATGCCTTCGACGCGCTTCTCCACTTCGCGCACGCTGGTCAGGTATTCATCCAGCTTGTTCTTGTCGGCCGAACTGACCTTCCGATTGAGTGCTTCGGCGCGGTCTTTCACGCGGTCGAGCAGGCTGGCATTCAGCAGGCTGCCACGATTGTCAAACAGGTTGTCCCACGCGAGCGAGGGATAAACCTCAACGGGGACGGGCGAATCCGGCGTCTGCCAGGAGATGTGCGAGCTGTACGCCAGGGAAAAATTCGTCTCGTGGTAGCCCGTCATGGGCTGGTCGCACGCCAGAACGATGCTCGACTGCGGTGTGTTTTCCCCGACGCGATTGGCGATCATCTGATCCACGCTGATACCGGAGTGGATGATCGCTCCTTTCGATATGTGCGCGCCCGAAAGAAGGCTGCCCGTTTGCGCGGGGTGAATGCCCTGACCCGTGAGCGCCTGCACGTACAGGCCATCGATGACGTTGATTTTCTGCTTCAAGGGCTCCAGCGGTTGAAGCGTTTTGCTCAGCTTCATGGCGACGCCCGAGCCTTCGGCGCTCCAATGATCCTCGTTGACGCCGCACCCCAGAAAAACAACGCCGAACCGTTTCGGAAACGCAGCCGGCGTGGCGGTGTCGGCGAAAGCGTCCAGGGATTCCAGCCACGGCAACGCCATAGCGCAGCCTGCCCCGCGTAGCACGGTGCGGCGGGAAATGCGAGGCGCGGAGTTTTTGGTCGATTCGGGCATCTTCCTCACCTTTTCGATTGTAACTTGCCGGACCGTAAGTCGGGTATTTCCCGCGTATCCGGAACCCGCGTGTTCAGAAACTGCGGGCTGGTGACGATGGTCTCCACCAGCGAATTAAAGCGATATTCTTTCGCCTGGAGGCTGGTTTTCATGCGGTCGATGACGGATTCGTCCGAGAGCTGGAGCGAGCGGTTGAGCGCGTAGGCGAGCAATTTACGGCTGAGATTATCCACGAAGCCGGCTTGGCGATGCTCGCGGATGTAGGTCTCCACGCCGTCCACTCCGGCGCCCTGGCTACCGCCGGGAAAAACCGCGTTGGTATCCACTGGGCGACCAGCGAGGTCGGTCGACCGCGCCTCGCCCACCGGTCCATAGCCTTCAAACGCGAGACCGAATACGTCGAACCGCGCATGACAGCCAGCACACACCGGGATCGAGCGATGTTTGGCCAGCATGTCGCGAAGCGGCAAGTCCGACTTCGCTTCATCCGCCGGCAATTCGGGAACGATGGCCGGCGGTGGAGGTATAACTTCGCCGAGTACGCGGTGAACCACCCAGTATCCCCGCTTAACGGGGCTGGTTCGAAGGCCGGGCGAATTCTGGGTGAGGAAGACGGCCATGGGTAGGAGACCGCCTCGGCCGTACTTGCCGGCATCGTCCACGCGAACCCAAGTGTCGGGCTCGCCTTTTACATCCGGCATGCCGTAATGCTTCGCGAGCACTGGATTCACGAAGGTGTAGCGGCCATATAGCATGTCGAGCACTGAGTGATCGTTGCGGACCAGGTCCTCGATAAAGCGCATCGGTTCCTGAAACATCGCCTCGCGCAAATCATTATTGAAATCGGGGAAGCGCTCGCGATCGACCGAGTTGTTGGTTTCGAAATGACGGAAATCGAGCCAATTGCCGGCGAATTCGGTAGCCAGCCCGCGCACTCGTTCATCCTGCAGCATACGGCGAGTCTCAGCCAGCAGAACCTCCCGCTTTTCGAGATCGCCAGCGGCTGCGTGGCGCAACAGCTCGTCGTCGGGCATGCTCGACCACAGGAAGTAACTCAACCTGTTCGCCAGAGCATAGGCGGATAACGGGCGGCTATGGAAACCCGCGGTCGATTTCAACGCCACGTGATGGATGGCCGAGCCCGCGGACTGCATGCCCGCGTCGAGAAGGTCGATCCGGTAGAGGAAATCGGGCGACATCAGCACGCCGGCAATCGATTCCCGGATGGCGTCTTCATGCGACAGGCCGTTCTTGTCCCGGAGCCGGTGATAATATGCGACCAAATCCTTGCGCTCTGCCGCAGTAAGGGGCCTTCTGTACGCCCGCGCGGCGAACCGCAGAAGGGCCTCGAGATGCTTGGGCTCGGCGGCGGCGTGTTCCTTTTCCAAAGCCCGCAAGGTGGCGTTTACGCCATCAAAGTGGACGTTGATTGCATCCAGAGCGACCGGGTCATTCCGCGAGTCGGACAGCGCTTTGTCCAGATAGGCGTCGCGCAAGGCGAAAATGACTGGCTGGTCGGTGATCTCGTGATCCAGCGGGCGCGCAGTGCCGGATTCCGCGCCTTTTCCTTGGACTTCGCCACTCTGATTGAAAAAGTACTGAACCCAAGTGCGAGCCGTGTAGGCGGCGATGTAATCGAATTCATTCCAGAGGCGGTTGAGCTCCTTGCGGCCGTTTTCGTCGAGGATTAACTCCATTAGCGGCGTGTCGTCGCGGAAGTAACCCATGGTGTTGTGATAGCTCGCGCTCAGGAGCCGTCCCTTGTCCTCGGAATCATCCGGGAAATAACGGCCGCGCTCCTGGACGTAGAACGTATCCGGGAAAACGGAAGCAAAGCGTGAGAACGCGGCTTCGTAGCGGCTGCGCTCGGCGGCCGGAACCACGAGATCGGGATCGTCGGCGCGGGCTTTGGCCGAGAGAGCGGCCCAGCGTGGAGCGGCTTCCCGATGCAGCCCGGGATAGGGCGGGATTTCGGGCACGACGGGCGGCGGGTCGGTATCATTGCGCAGATCGTTGGGATCGCTATTGCGGCGGTGCGAGGCGAATTCGCGCAGCTTCCAGTCCAGCAGGGCCTGCGATCCGGGGGGCAATCCTTTCACCACCGGCGCGGCGAACTGCATAGCCGTGTGACTGCGGATCTTGACAACGAAATCGCGCATCTCGATGCATTTCGCGCGCAGCACATCCGGCTGGTCCGCGTTGGGCGCCGGGAGATCGCGCCACATCCGCTGCAGCTTCGCGATCGGACCAACGGCGTCTTTTTCCTGCAGAATCCGCCACACCGTGGGCAGATACACGGCGCTCACTTTCGAATCCGCGGCAATGGCGGCCAAGCTCGCGCCGGGCTTTCCGATAGCGGCGCGATACTTGAATCGCCAGGCGGCTTGGAAGTAATCCGCAAAGTCGGTGGGTTGACGATGGTAGAAGTTTATGATGCGCTGGATCGAGTACTTGTCGCGATCCGTTTCGACCAGCATCGGATAGGCCGCGAAGTCGAATCCATCGGGTGTCAGGACCATGTGTTCGGCCACGCCGCGCGCGGACTGCAAATATTTATTCAGGAGCGCGGGAGACATGGTCAGCGATTCGCCGGAGTTGTCGAAGCCCGCAGGATTGGCTGGATCCACGGGAAACTCGCGCGCGGGCTGAATATCCTGGCCGGTAAGGTCGCGGATGGTGTAGTTGTATTCGGCGTTGCTCAAGCGGCGCGGCAGCACCAATCCGGGATCGCCTGCATTTTTCCGCAGCTCTTCCGTGCGAACGGCCTGAATCCAGTCAATCACCTGCTGCCGGGCCTCTTCCGGCGGCTGCGGAGCCGGCTTGGGCGGCATCGCTTTCGCGGTCAGTTTTTCGAGCACCAGCGCCCAGCGAGGATAATCGCGGGTCACCATCTCCAGCGTGTCGTAGGCCTTGAGGTCGAACTGTGCGGCGGGCGTCTGGCCGCTGTGGCATCCGGTGCAATACTTTGCTACAAAAGGCCGGATGGTTTGCTCGAACTGGCGGTCCAGCACGGGTGCGGGAGCTCCGGAAGCGGGCAAGGCTGTCATGACGAGCACGATGGAAAGGGCTCGAAACTGCATAGGCTCATCAATATGATACTGAATTCGAGAGAGCCTGAACTCCAACAACGACGCGTGTATAATGAACTGCATAACGCAAGGAGCTGCGCTGCCGCATGAAAATCACAAGATGGATACTGCTTTTGGTCACGGTCACAGCCCTGGCCTTGGTTGCCGCGCCCTACCAGGCGCCCAAGGCATCGAAATCACCAAGCAGCTCGACTGCAAGCAGTTCGACGTCGAGCAAGCTCATCGACATCAACTCTGCATCGCAGGACGATCTCAAGGGGCTTCCCGGCATTGGCGACGCGTACTCGGCCGCGATCATCAAGAATCGGCCATACGCCAATAAGAGCCAGTTGGTCTCGCGGAAGGTCATTCCGCAAGCGACGTACGACAAGATTTCGAGCCGAATAATCGCGAAGCAAAGCAAGTGAACTTGAGCTGAGCGGCGACCCGAGGGTGCGGGCGATTCACGCCAGGATATCGCTGACCACTTGTCCCGAAATGCCGGTCAACCGCGCATCCATCCCTTGAAACTTCACCGTGAATCGTTTGTGATCGATACCCAGCAGATGCAGCATGGTGGCATGGAAGTCGGGAACCGCTACGGGATTCTCTTGCGCCGCGTATCCAAAGTCATCCGTCGACCCGTAAGTGATTCCGCCTTTGATGCCGCCGCCCGCGAGTAAGAACGAGAAGCCCTTGATGTGGTGATCCCGCCCGTCGCCGCCCTGCGACATCGGCGTGCGCCCGAACTCGCCTCCCCACACCACCAGTGTGTCCTCCAGCAAGCCCCGCTGTTTCAAGTCGCTTATGAGCGCCGCGGTGGCCCGATCCGTTTCTTCGGCCTTGATGGCGATGTTCGCTTTCACTCCGCTGTGATGATCCCAGTCGCGATGATAAAGCTGAATGAAGCGTACCCCGCGCTCGGCAAGTTTGCGCGCCAGCAGGCAGTTGGATGCAAAAGATCCGTCGCCCGGTTTCGCTCCGTACATTTCGAGAATATGCGCAGGCTCTTTGCTCATGTCGACCAGGTCGGGCACGCTGGCCTGCATCTTGAACGCCATCTCGTATTGCGAAATCCGCGTGAGGATTTCCGGATCGTTCGCGGTCTGGTTCTCAAATCGATTCAGCGCGTTGATGGCGTCGATGGAATCGCGCTGCACGCCGGCGGACATTCCGGGTGGCGTCCGAATGTGCAGCACCGGATCGCCCACTGAATTGAATTTCACGCCTTGGAACCGGCTGGGAAGGAAGCCTGACGACCACTGCCGCGCCGCGATCGGCTGCATTTGGCCGCCCTTGCCGGACGACATCAGCACCACAAAACCGGGAAGATTATCCGCTTCCGAGCCGAGCCCATATAACATCCAGGAACCCATGCTGGGCCGTCCAGTGATGATCGAACCGGTGTTCATCAGGGTATGCGCGGGATCGTGATTGATCTGCTCGGTCCACATGGAGCGTACTATGCAGAGGTCGTCGGCGACGCTGCCGATTTGCGGAAATAGTTCGCAGATCTCCTGCCCCGACTTTCCGAACTTCTTGAACCCGTACTGCGGACCGAAGCAAACCAACTGGCTGTTTTGCAGTTGAGCGATCTGCTGGCCCTTGGTCAGAGAATCCGGCATGGGCTTGCCGCTCATTTCGGCCAGTTTGGGTTTGTAGTCGAACGTCTCGAGGTGGGACGGGCCTCCGGCTTGGTAGAGAAAAATGACGCGCTTCGCCTTGGCCGCGTGATGCAGCGGATTCACAACGCCGCGCGACCCAGTGTCGGTAATGGCTGCGATGAGCTGCCGGTTGAGCAGCGAGTTCAACGCCAATACGCCCAGGCCCGACACGCTTCGTCCCAGAAATGCGCGCCGGCAAACCTGGCAGTCACGCTCGCTGGCAGAATCCATTGTTTCTCCTCAGTTCCTCGTAATCGTTTCGTGCAGGTTCAAGATGGCGCGAGCGACAGTGGTCATCGCGGCCAGGTTGATTCGATCGACATCACCAGGCACAGGCGCTTCGCCGACCGAAAGCAGCTTACCGGCATCGGACTCGCCCGATCGAAAGCTGGCCAAGCTGCGCTGATACAAATTTGTAAGAATACGGCGCTCTTCATTTTCAGGCGCTCGATTCAGCGCTCTCGAAAACGCCCAATCCAGTTGCTCTTCCCAGCGCCGCCCGCCGGATTTCAAAATGTTGGCCGCAAAGACGCGCGACGCCTCGACAAAGATCGGATCGTTGAGCAACACCAGCGCTTGTGTCGGCGTGTTCGAATTGACGCGGTTGACCCCACATTCCTCGCGCGTGGGCGCGTCGAACGTCAACAGCGAGGGATGAAGAAACGTGCGCTGCCATTGCGTGTAGAGAGCCCGCCGGTACAGATCGTGGCCGTGGCTGGCCGAATACTCCCGCTTCGGGAAATTCATCGCTGCCAGGTATCCATCCGGCTGATAGGGGCGGACGCTCGCGCCGCCAAACTGCTCAACCATCAGCCCCGAAACGGAGAGAGCGATATCGTGAACGATCTCGGCATCCACTCGAAAGCGGCTCTGTCGCGCTAACAGGCGGTTATCAGGATCGCGTTCGTCCAACTGTGGCTGCTGCGTGCTCACTGACGACTGCCGATACGTATGACTCGTGACGATGGTCCGAACAATATGCTTTACGTCCCAAGCGTGCGCGTCGCCGGAGCTGGGCTGCATGAATTCAGCGGCCAGCCAGTCCAGAAGTTCCAGATGCGTGGGCCACTCCCCTTGCGAGCCTAAATCCTCGAGCGTCTTGGACAATCCGGTGCCGAAGAATTGACGCCACTCGCGGTTGACGAAGGCGCGCGCGGTAAGTGGATTATCCGGGGACACGATCCAATTTGCCAAGTCGAGCCGGTTGGCCCGCCGGTTTCCGGTATCGAGCTTCCCAAGAAAAGCTGGAACTGCCGGCTGGACTATCTCTCCCGTTTCGTCCATCCAATTGGCGCGAGGCAGGATGCGAACCACGCGCGGCTTGGCGCGCTCGGTATAGATGACGCGCGGGATGGAACTTTCCAGCAGATCTCGTTCGGCTTCGAGCTTTGCCAAGCGCACAGTCAACGGCTGAAACTCAGGCGCGGCCCATGCGAAATGGTCCACCACCAGTTTCTTTTCGGCGTCGTTGCGATCCTCTTCGTGTTTTTGCAGCGCAGCCTGCACGTCCGGTGGAAGCCCGCGATCGACCGCAATGTTCACAGTGGCCGTGTCCGATGGCGAAGCCTGGGCGGCCTTGAACTTTCGCGCCGAATCTCCGTTTTCGGGCCAGGAATTTTCGAATGCCGAAAGGGCTACACGGAAACGCCCGATCGTCGCATGGCGCAAATCGGAATCGTGGTGGAGGCGAACGGTAATCACCGAATCGGCGCCGGTTTGAACCTTGCCTGCAAAGCGCAATGCCAGGAACGCGTTCCGCTGCTCGCCAAACCACACGCCCCAGCCGGTCTTGGGATTGCCGTCGATGGCTGCCATCGCGGGATTCTCCGGCCCCTGCCCAAATCCAGTTGTGGTAGCCAGAACGAAAGACAGCCTTTCCGGCCGCGACGAGGCATTGGACGAAAGCTCGGCCTCGACTTCAGTCAAGACGAAACGATCGGCTCCGCGCGCAAGACGATTGCCCGGCAAGCTTTCGTCCTGAAGGACATCGATGCCGAGCGCTCTCCAGGAACCCGGCCCTGGCTTAAATGTGACGACGTAGGTTTCGTTGTCAGGGTTGGGTCCGGAGGCAATCACGACGCCGTCGCCGCGCTTCTTGTCCGAGTGGAGCGAACCGTTCATGTAGAAATCGCTGTCCACCGGCTCGTCGTTATAGATGGTGAGCCTGGCGCCATGTTCTGACGATGCAGTCAGCGGACGCTGATAACGCCAGGCGAGATCGCCCGATTTGTAAGCCGCCAGCATCACATCCTCCCACTGCCAGCGGCGCTCGAACAGGCTTTCAGCTTTCTGCTTCAGCTCCTTCTGTGTGGCATCAATCTGCGCTCGCAGATCGGTGAGCTTGGTTTGCTCGGCCGGAGTTGGGAGCTCCAGCGTCGAGCCCCAAGCCTTCGCGCCTCGATCGGCAATCAGACCCGTCTCGCGAATGTCGGCGAAGAACGCCTTCATCGCGTAAAAATCCTTGGACTTGAACGGATCGAATTTATGATCGTGGCACTCGGCGCATCCCATCGTGGATCCAAGCCACACCGTGCTCAAGGTCCGGACGCGGTCGGCGCCGTACTTGGCCAGGTATTCTTCTGGTTGCAAACCGCCCTCGGCAGATGCACGATTCAGGCGATTGTACGCGGACGCCACCTTTTGGTCGGTGGTCGCATTCGGAAGAAGGTCGCCCGCAAGCTGCTCGCGGGTGAATTGATCGAAGGGCTTGTTGTCGCGGAAGGCGCGCAGAACGTAATCGCGATAGGGCCAGGCCGGCCAAAGATTATCGCCGTGAAACCCGACACTGTCGGCGTACCGGACTGCGTCCAGCCAGTGCATGGCCTGCATTTCGGCGTAACGTGGCGAAGCGAGCAGCCGGTCCACGGCTTTTTCATAGGCATTCGGCGATTTGTCCGCCAGGAACGCCCGCATTTCTTCCGGAGTCGGCGGCACGCCATTGAGATCGAAAGTAACGCGCCGGAGCAGCGTGCGGCGATCCGCTTCAGGCGACGGCTGCAGTCCTTCGCGCTGCAGGCGCTCCTGGATAAAGGCATCGATTGGGTTGTTGTTCTTCGCGCCATCGATCTCCGGAACCGGTGGCCGCACTACTGCCTCATACGACCAATGCTTCTCGTAAATCGCGCCCTCCGCCACCCAGCGGTGGATCGTCTCCTTCTGCGCCTCAGTGAGTTCTTTGTGCGCGAATTGCGGCGGCATGATCTTCGCCGGATTCTGTGCGAAGATGCGCTGGATGATAGCGCTTTGATCCGGTTGACCTGGGACAATCGGGGTCACGCCGGATTTCGTTGTTTTCAGCGCCTCGTCGCGGATATCCAGCCGGAGGCCAGCCATTCGCGCCCGCTGATCGGGACCGTGACACTTGAAGCAGGTGTCGGACATGATAGGCCGGATATCGCGATTGAATCGCACCGGGCTATCGGCGGCCACGGCGTTAATATCGAGTAACACGAGATTGAACAACACGAGATTGGACAACACCTGGCTCAACGGGATCAATATCCAACGCATGCTGGGATCATTATACTGCCGCTGCTTTTTGATCGTTTGCAACGCCCGGTGTTGCATGCAGTAAAGTAAAGATCTCGAAAGGAGCAAACATGAATCGAAGAGGCTTTGTGAAATCTTTGACTGGCACGGCCCTCGCGGGTGCTGCGGCCGCACCCGTTGCGCGGGCGGCTGTTCCGAAGATGAAAATTACGCGCGTGCGCGTCTACGCGCCGCCCAATCCGAATCCTCTTTTCAATCAGGCCGACCTGGTAGTCACAGTCGAGACCGACGCCGGGATCACGGGGATCGGCGAGGGCGGCTCCCAGCAGTTGCTGGAACAGTGCGCCGGCCGGCTGATCGGACAAGATCCCCACTTTATCGAGCGCCGCTGGCAGGATATGTCCCGGGCTTTCTTCTATCCGCCCGGCCGCGAAAAGGAGCACGCGATAGGCGCTCTCGATCTGGCTCTGTGGGACATCAAGGGCAAGGTGCACAACCTGCCGGTCCATGCGCTTTTGAGCGGAATGGTCCGGAACTACTGCGAATGCTACAACACGGCCGGAGTTATCCCGGGCGTCAAACCTGGAATGCCTGTGAAGGAGCGAGCGCAGCTTACGATGGAGGCCGGCTATCGCGCGTTCCGGATGGACGCCGCTTCCACTACGCCCAACACTACTTACAATACTCGCGAAAGAATAAACCAGCTTTTCGACGATTGCGCACAGGCTCGCGACGGTGTCGGCAAGAACGGCGACTTCTGCATCGACTTCCACCAGAGGTTCGATCTTTCGGACGCTATTCGCGGCTGCGGGCTCATCGAAAGCCTGGCGCCTTTCTTTGTGGAAGACCCGGTGCGCACCGAAGCGTTCCAGGAGGATTTGCCCATCCTGCGTCGGACCGTGAAGGTGCCGCTCGCCGCCGGCGAGGAGTGGGGCAATCGCTGGGACTTCAACAAGCTGGTTGAAAACCACGATCTCGACTACGTTCGCGTGACGCTGCCCAACGTGGGTGGTATCACCGAGATGATGAAGATTGCGGCTATCTGCGAAACGCATTTCGTCGGCATCGTGCCGCATTTCACAGGCCCCATAGCCACGGCTGCTTTGGTGAATTCCTTGGGCACATTCTCCGGGCCGCTGCTGATGGAATATAATTTCCAGGGTCGAACGCTTCCGCACCTGCCGGTGTGTTTGGATTTCAAGAACGGCAAGCTGTATCCCAATGACCGGCCCGGCCTGGGCGTCGAGATCGACATGAAACAGCTAAAGATGGTTACCGAAATCACGCAGCCGGTTACCAATCGCGCTCAGGTTTATTTCCGGCCAGACGGCTCCATCACAAACTGGTAATCTCACAGGAGGTTTATGTCCACCTTCACTCGCAGGGAATTCGGCAGTGCCGTACTCGCCGTGTGCGCCCAGGCGCGCAAACTCGAGGCGTCGACATCCGGCATCGACGAGACACTGCGCTCCGGCATCGCGCGCAGAAAAATCCCAGCCGTCGCCGCCATGGCTGCCACCGCGACCCAGACGTTTTATACCGGCGCGTTTGGCAAGCGCGATGGTTCATCCGGCGTCGATGTCCAGCCCGACAGCATTTTCTCGATCGCCTCCATGACGAAGGCGATTGCCGCGACCGCAGCAATGCAATTGGTCGAGCGAGGAAAGGTGCAACTGGATGAACCGGCTTCGAAGTATCTGCCGGACCTCGGCAGGGCTCAAGTGCTGCACGGATACGACGGCTCTGGAAAAGCGGTCCTGCTGCCGCCGGTCAAGCCGATAACGCTAAGGCACCTGCTTACGCACACCTCGGGCTTCGCGTACGACACCTGGAGCGAGGAGATGTTCGAGTACGTGAAGAAGACCGGGTACACGATGCCGCCCGGTACGGTGGCTCCGCTTACGCCGCTGGTCTTCGAGCCGGGAACGCGCTGGCAGTACGGCTACAGCATGGATTGGGCTGGAAAGCTGGTAGAGGCAGTCAGCGGCCAGAATCTCGAGCAATACGTGCAGACGCACATCCTGCAGCCGCTGGGCATGAAGGACACCAGCTATATCATGACGGCGGAAAAATACGATCGCGTGGTCAGTGGGTCTCAGAAGCAGGCCGACGGAACCATGCAGGAGAATCCGCGCAAGCTACCCTCGCCGCCCAAGGCTTACAGCGGAGGCGGCGGGCTCTATTCCACGCCAGGCGACTACGTTCGCTTCATGCAGATGATTCTCAATCACGGCCGCGCGGGCAAGGAACGGATTCTCGAATCGAAGACAGTCGACATGGTGTCGGCCAACCAGATTGGCGAGCTGGGCGCGGGGCGGCTCAAGACCTTCAAGCCTCAGCAGTCGGCCGACGTGGATCTCCATCCCGGCGCGGTAGACAAATGGGGACTCGGTTTTCTGATCAACACCAAGGCTTACGACAACGGACGCTCGGCGGGTAGCCTGGCATGGGCGGGCATTTTCAACACGTTCTACTGGATCGATCGTAAGCGCGGAATCTGCGCGACTATCATGATGCAGTTTCTGCCCTTCGTGGACAAGGAAGCGGTCGGGTTGCTCGGAGATTTTGAGCGGTCAGTGTACGCGAACCTGCGAAGCTAGCCTGGTGATGGATTTGCAGTTGGCGTCGACACGAGTGTCGACGCGGCACGCAAGAGTGCGTGCGCTACGTTTCGAGTTATCTCCCGAACAGACTGCGCACGGGCGGCGGTGGATTGGTGCCCTTCAGGGCGAGCCATAGGATGTCGTTCAATTCGTCATCATCGTTCAGATCGGCATCGCTGAAATCGAGCCGCGCGGATCGGGCGGCGGTCGTTGAATTCTGGGGATTGTGCTCTTCGAGCGAAATGCGCGGCTTCTCGGCTTGGTAGGGCGTGAACACGCCGTCCTTCGCGAACGCGCCCAGCATCGGGCGGGCGCCGGCATCGAAGTGAGTCATCGGCCGCAGATGCAAAATCAGCTCCATGGTTCGAAGCATCGAGGTGGTGTTGTACATTCTGCTGTCAATTGTTCCGGTGTGCGTGTAGGGCGAAATAATGTAGGCCGCGGAGCGGTGCGAATCGATATGATCGGGTCCATTCTGAGCGTCGTCTTCGAGCACGAATATCGCGGTACTCTTCCAGAATTTGCTGCGCGACACGCCTTCCACGATCTGGCCCAGCGCGTAGTCGTTATCGGCGAACGATGAAAATGGCGCGAGCTTGCCGGGAGCAGTGCCGTTGGTGTGATCGTTGCCCAGTCGCATAAACATCAGCGCCGGCATCTTGTCGGCGTTCTCGAATTCTTTGAGATCCTGGAGAAACACCTGGGCGCGTTTTACGTCCGGATAATCCAGGTCGAAGCCGCGATACTTCATGTTGGTGATTTTAGCCAGCACTGAGTCCCGCACGGATTCGATTTGCACCGCGCCGTCTTCGGCAGCCTTAGGAAGATTGGTGGCCCAATATCCGTAATTGCGCATGGAAATTTCGTGGGCGGCCGCGTTGGTCCAAAGATAGCCCGCGGGTGGAAGGGCCGCCGGTTCACCGCCCTCGTAATCATAATGCTTGCGACGATTGGCGTAGCTATTCGGCCACAATTTCTGGACGTAGTCGTTTGCAATGGCGGAGGTCGACCAATTGTGCCCGTCGGCGCTCACATCGCTATTGACATAAAAATTGTCGAACAGCACAAACTCGCGGGCCAGCTTGTGGTGGTTCGGACCGACGTTTTCACGAAACAGGCACAGAGAGGGATCACTCTCGCCTTTGCCCAGATCGCCCAGCACCTGATCGTAGCTGCGGTTCTCCTTGACGATGTAAAGCATGTGCTCGATCGGAGGAAGGGAATCCGGCTGGCTGTCGAGCAGGTCGTCATTGTACGGCGAGTTGGCGAGGACATCGGTGGTGTATTGGTGCAGCGCTTCATCTGTGACCGGCGGGATGATGGATGCCGAGCCGGTCTGAATGCGTCCGACATATTCGACGGTTGCATCGCCACGGTAAGCCGGCGTGGCCCGAACGGTGGGGTTCGGCCCTTTGGGATTGGGGTAGCTGCGGGAGCCGCGTCCGTTCAAGACGACCAACCGGCCGTCCGCCAGCGCCTTGGCAGCGGTGGGATACCAGCCCGTAGGAATGAAGCCCCGCACGTCACTACGAGCTTCCTTGATATCGACCACAGCGGCGGCATTGGCATCCGAACAAACGACATACAAAGTGTTTTTATCGGCGCTGAGGGCGAGAGCGCTGGGAGTCATGCCGAGAGGATGCTGCGGAGTCATCCCAACGTTGATGGACTCGACCACGCTGAGATCGCCGCTGTCGGAGGCCGCCACGGCGTAAACATTATTGGTGTTCGCCGCCGAGACAAAGATTCGCGCCTTCCATTTAGGCGCATCGCCATCTTCGGAAACGGCGCCGCCGTCGCGCCAGACCATATCGGTTGGATGGGCACCGATGCGGACCATCTGGAGTTGCTGGCCGTTGCCGGTTTGGTGGTGATACATGGCACCATCGGCCCAACTAGTAACGAAGAACGATTTGCCGTCGGGGTGAAAAAGAATGCGATAGGGGCGGCGGCCGGTCTTGAAGCGATCGATGACCATACCGGATTGGGGATTCACCACCAGGATGGTGTCGCGATAGAGGTCGCAGGCGTAGAGCAAACGGCCGTCCGGCGAAACGGCGACATCGCCGATGAAATCGTGATAAGTCCGGTCGGCGGGTCGAACCATGTCGAAGGTGCGGGCCGGCTGCAGGCGGCCATTTTCATCGAATGAGAATTCGTAGATCGCAGCTCTGGAGCCGCCTCCGACCCATAACGTTTTGCCATTGGGGGAGAGCGCGAGCCCGAGCCAGGCGTCGTCCACCAGCGTTTGACCGATCTGATGACCATCTTTGGTGTCCAGCACGATGATAGAGGGCGGCCGGTAACCGCCGTTCAGCACTATCAGGAAACGGCCATCGGCGGACAACACCGAGGACATCGGCAGGGTGTCGAGTGGGATTTGCGTTCCAGCAGGCTTGACGCGCCAACCGCTGTTTAGCAGAAATGCGCCGTCAGGAAGCAGGCCGACCTGTTCGCGGGGCACGGGCTGTGAAGATGAAAGCGCCGCGATCAACACCACGGCGACGAGTCCCAGGAGCACACGGACTTGGGCGGGCTTGAAACGGGCTGGGGCGGGCCTGAAAAATGTTTTCATTCGGAAAACCTTTGAGCGATCGGAAAGCGCCGGCCGATGCCGAACGCTTTGGTTGTGACCTTCAAGCCGGGAGCGGCCTGCTGGCGCTTGTATTCGTTGCGATCCACTTTATTGACAATATCGCGCACCAAAGTGACAGGGAGATGAAGAGAATCGGCAATCTGCTGGGGCGATTCGTTGTTTTCAATGAAGCCGCGCAAAATCTGATCGAGCACATCGTATCCGGGAAGTGAATCGGTGTCTTTCTGATCAGGCCGCAGTTCGGCCGACGGCGGCTTGACGAAGACATTTTCGGGAATGGCGTTGGCATGGCGTTTGTTCGCGACGCGCGCCAGCGAGTAGACCAGCGTTTTGGGAACGTCGCTGATCACCGCCAGACCACCGCACATGTCGCCGTAAAGAGTGCAATAGCCGACCGCGAGTTCGCTCTTGTTGCCGGTAGTGAGCACCAGCGCTCCCCACTTGTTGGACAGCGCCATCAATGTGACGCCGCGCAGGCGGGACTGCAAGTTTTCTTCCGTGACTCCTACCGCGCCATCGTGGAACAAAGGATTCAGCGCGCCCAGGAATGCCTGGTACTGATCGCGAATGGGGATCAATTCAAAACGGATGCCGAGGTTACGCGCCATATCGCGCGCGTCGGTAACGCTGTGGCCGGAAGAATATGGACCCGGCATGCCGACGCCCAGTACGTTCTCTTTGCCAACAGCATCCACGGCGATGGCCGCGGTGAGGGAGGAATCGATGCCGCCGCTCAGCCCGATGATGACGCGCTCAAAGCCGCACTTTCGAATGTAATCGCGAGTGCCGAGCACTAGGGCCTGGTAGGCCGCGTCGCACTCATCCGGGTAGCTTTCGTGACGTTCGCCGGCGAGGGTTTTCGTATCGACCAGGACCAGGTCTTCCTCAAACGACGCCGCCGACGCGATCACATCGCCCTGGGCGTTCATGGCAAAGCTGCTGCCATCGAAGATGAGCTGATCGTTCCCGCCGACCTGGTTCACATAAACGATCGGAATCTGGTCGTGACGCGCGGTGGCGGAGAAGACTTCGCGCCGGAGCGAGCGTTTGCCCATGTGATAGGGCGAGGCGTTGATGCTGATCAGGACGCGCGCGCCGCACTGGGCTAGCTCATCCACCGGATCGCGGCTGTAAAGACGCCGCTCCCAAAATTGCTTATCGTTCCAGGCATCTTCACAAATGGTGAGCGCGGTCACCGAGCCGTCGAGTGTGAGTGGAAACTGTTTGGGCGCGGGCTCAAAATAACGGGTTTCGTCGAAGACGTCATAGCTAGGCAGCAGCATTTTGTGCTGCCGGAAAACAACGCGTCCGCCTTGGACCACGGCGGCGGTGTTGTAGATAGGGCGGCCCGAGGACTCGCTCCGGCGCGTTACTGTACCGACGATCAACGTCACGCCTAGGTTTGCGGCATCGGAGGCTAGTTGTTCCAGGTGCTTGTCGACGCCATCGAGGAAATTCTGCTTCTCGAGCAAATCGCGAGGCGGATAGCCGGTGAGCGTGAGTTCGGGAAAGACCACGACCTCGGCTCCGGAGGCGGCGGCTCGTTGGGCGAACGAAAGAATCTTCTGAGTATTGCCGCACAAGTCGCCGACGGTAGTATTCGTCTGTGCAAGGGCAATCTTCATGGAGAAACCACCATTGTACCGGGTGGCGGGCGGCGGGTTATTTGGCGGAGCGCGGCCGCGTGGGACTGCGCTGTTGCCGCTTCCGAAATCGTCGGACCTTGGCCCGGTTACCGCAATCCTTCATGTCGCACCACTGGCGGCTGCGGTTACGGCTGGTATCGAGGAACATCCATCCGCATTCCTCGCCTCCACATTGCCGTAGCCGCGAAAGATCACTGGAGATCAACAGGTCCGCCGCCGAGATCGAGACGGGCCAGAGGATTCGATCGAGGGCCGGCTCATCTTCAAAGGTCCAGCCGAAGGCGCCATGTGTGTGTGTGAGACGCTCGCGTGCCCTGGCAACGCGGAGCTCCCGGCTCAAGATGTCCAGATCGGTTTTGCTCAGCCGGCGACCCTCGGTGACTGATCTGAAGATGCGATACAGCGCCTCCCGCAGCAGGACCGCTCGAGCCAGTGTGGCTTGCGCACGCTGCAGGTGGGATTCCGCAACCCGGGCGAGACTACGGGATTCGGTTGGATTTGCGATGCCGGCGAGGCGGCTCCAATCGAGCAAATCACGGTAGTCAGCGAGTTTGTCGCGCAAGACGGTGTATGCGCCGACGCGGCCTCCAACAGTGTTGATAAAGTCCAGGCAGAGGCGCCCGCCGACGAACTTCCAGTTGTTTGGATTTGTTTGAATCTTAGCCATTATTATGAATTCGTAACCAACATCATTGCATTGACAGGTTACCGCGGGGAATGATATTCTGTAACCCCTATGCCGATCTTAGCAAGTTACAAGACCACCATCCGGATCGTACCGCTGCTTGCCCTGGCGGCGATTTCAGCGCCGGCGCAGCAGAAGGCGCCTCCCAGCCCGGCCAAGCAGATCAGCAACACTTTCGCCTATGTCAACAAGAACATTCTCGACATGGCGCAGGATTTCCCGGCCGAGAAGTACGATTTTCGTCTCAAGCCGGAGATGCGATCGTTCGGCGAAGTGATCGTGCACGTCACTTCGGGCATTGTTTATGCCGCCAAGAAAGGCCGCGGCGAGAACGTCAACTGGGACGAGATCGATCCGAAGAGCTACAAGACCAAGGATCAAATTGTAGCACTGCTTCAGAAATCGATTGCCGACGCTAACGCTACCTTGAAATCAGCGCCGGAAGAGACCTTCACGAAAAACTTGAATCCATGGCTGAGCGTGATCGAGCATTCCGGCGAACACTACGGATTGTTGGTCGCTTACTATCGCGCGAACGGGATGGTGCCGCCGGCGTCGCGACCGCAGCCCAAGAAATAAACGGGAGCCGATAAATTAACCGGCGGGTGGCAGCCGCACGCCCAGAACGTCGCGCAGATAATTGATGTTGTGCGCGATATAGTCGTCGACGGCGACATCCATATTTCCGCCGATGGAGTCGAAGCCATCGTCGCCCTTCCTGGGACCGTCGACGTCGAAAATCGCCCAGCCCTTGAAGTGCTTCTCGCGCAGAACCTTGAAAACGGCCACGAAGTCGACGCCGCCACCGCCCAGATTGTGATAGACACTCGCCACGCGGTGCTCATCCTGAGTGGGCGTGGAGGTGTTGCCGCGGTACTTGGCGTAGGTGTCCTTGAGATGGATTTCGGCGATGCGTGGGAAATAATCGCTGATGATTTGCGCGGCATCTCCGCCGCCCAGGACCAGATGTCCGGTGTCGGCCGTCATCCAGACATACTTGGGATCGGTGAGCTCCATGCACCGGCGCATGTCTTTTTCCCGTTCCAGGGGCCCCCAAATATGAGGATGCGGAGCCAGCCGGACTCCCATTTCAATCGTTTGGCGACCGATCGTGTTGAGAGTATTGGCGAGTCTCTTCAACTGTTCGTCGCTCGGGCCGCCAGGCGGACGCTGGCCCATATTGACCTTCCAATGGTCGCAGCCGAGCGGCTGGAGGAAATCGCGAGCGAAGGCGACATGGTCGGCAATGGTCTTGGGGATCTGATCCGGATCGATGAAATTGGTCGACTGTCCTTTCTCGCCATTAGACGCGTCGATGAAGGTGATGCCAGCGTCATCGAAGATCTTTTTGAGCTCTTTCGGATTTTTCCGATATTGCTCGATCATGTCCCCGTAGGGCTCAATGCCTTGCAATCCCAGGGCAGCGATTCTTTTGACGGCCCACACGACATCGTGCTGCTTGCCCCAGATGGAACTGGTGGTCCCGAAAAGAATGTCCGGATTGACGGGGTCGAGCGGCTTATGCGCAACCGCACCCTTCGCCGCGGATGGCCACACCGCGCTGGCAGCTGTTGCCATGCCGGACAATGCCAGCGCCGAAGACATGAACTCCCGCCGCTTGAGCCCGCGCTCAGTAACGTTTATAGACATGGAGACTCCCTTCCTCGAAGTTTTTAGCTTAGTCCAACAAGTGACCTAATTTTTGTTTCTTGGTCCGCAGGTAGCCCTCGGTGGACTCATGCGGAGCGACGATACAGGGAATGCGCTCGGCCACCCGAATCCCGGCGCGCTCGAGCGCCGCAATCTTGTCGGGATTGTTGGACAGCAGGCGCACGCTACGGACCTTAAAATACCGCAGGATTTCGGCAGGCATCTGATAGTCGCGGAGGTCGGCTTCAAAGCCGAGCCGCTCGTTGGCTTCGACCGTGTCGGCACCGCCATCCTGCAGTTCGTAGGCTCGCAGTTTGTTGAGCAGGCCGATCCCGCGGCCTTCCTGATGCTCGTAGATGAGCAGGCCGCGGCCCTCTTCGGCGATCAAGTTGAGCGAGAGCTCCAGTTGCGACCGGCAATCGCAGCGAAGGCTATGCAAGACGTCGCCGGTTAGGCATTGGGAGTGGATGCGAACCAGCGGCGGCTCGGGTGACATTATGTCGCCCATCCGGAGCACCACACACTCCTGCACATCCGGCCCATAAGAACCTTCGAAGCCGAAGATACGAAAATGGCCGAAACGGCTCGGAAAATTCGCTTCCGCTACCTTAGTTAGCATCCTGGAAATCGTGCTTTCATTATAATGATCGCAGGCGAGCGATGCTGGATCAGCAACAATTGGTGACTTTGCTGTTGAGGGTGGCGGTAGCCGCGTCGCTGGCCAGCATTTTATCACGCTTCCCCGCTTTCCAGCGCATGTTGATGCGTGAAGAACGGACCCTGGTGCAGCGGGTGAAGCTGGCTTTGAGCTGCGCGGCGCTCTATGGGGCGAGCGTGGCAACCCGAGTCCTGAATCCCAACTATCACGCAGTGGATTTGGGGCTCGAGGGCAGCCTCGTTTCAGGAATGGTCGGCGGGTATGTCACGGGTCTGCTGGCGGGCGTGCTGATTTCGATCCCGGCGGTTATCAATCACGAGTTGATGTCGATGCCGCTTTTCGCCGGCGTGGGCGTGTTAGGCGGCTTGTTACGCGACATCGCGCCCGAGAAGGAAGACGTGTGGCGTTTCTCGCCGCTCTTTAGCTTGGCTCCTGCGCGCTTGCGGCAGCGGCCCTATCAGCTCAGGCTAATGTTCCAGCTGGGCTGCCTGTTCACGATTATCTTTACCGATCTCCTGCGGGTTTCGGTAGCGAGGGTATTTCCGAAGGGTCAGGTATTTCTGGGCCCGATCTTGAGCAACAGCCACCTGGGGACATCGATCGCTTTCTATGCCAGCTCAGTATTTGCCGTCATGCTTCCGCTCAAGATCTGGAACAATACTCGCAACGAGAAGAAGCTTGAAGCTCAACAACTGCGGCTGAACGAAGCCCGGCTGGCGGCGCTCACCAGCCAGATCAACCCGCACTTCCTGTTCAATACGCTGAACTCGGTTTCTTCGCTGATTCGAAGCAATCCCGATCAGGCCCGCAGCGTGGTTTATCGACTATCCAGCATCTTGCGCCGCTTGCTACGGAAGACCGACAACCTGGTGCCGCTGCATGAGGAGCTGGAGTTTATCGACAATTACATGACGATCGAGATGGTACGCTTCGGCGAGAAACTGCGGTTTATCAAGGAAATCGAGCCACAAACGCTGGACCGACTGGTTCCCAGCATGCTGCTCCAGCCAATTATCGAGAACAGCATCCGGCATGGCTTGAGCAGCAAAGTGGATGGCGGTATGATTCGGGTGCGGAGTTGGTTGGCAGAGGGGAAGCTGCAACTGGTAGTTGAGGACGACGGCGTCGGGATCCCGGAGACGCGGCTGGCGACGCTATTCGAGCTGGGAATCGGCGTGAGTAACGTGAATGAACGCCTGAAAGTGCTGTTTGGCCAGGACTACCGCATGTGGATCGATAGCAAACTGGAGGAAGGGACACGCACCGGAATCGAGATTCCAGAGCTCCCGACCGCAAGCGAGGTAGTGCGAGAGCTCACCACAGCGGGCTGAAGCAGGAAACCTGGCCGGACCGGAGGCCGTCTTGTAAGGTGTTGGCTAACTAAGTGACTCCTACGATTACCGCGAATACGCGCTACCAGGATTGTGTCAATCCGCAATGGGCACGCCTGCTGAACGTCCTGCAGTTGAACATCCGGTATACGCGCTGTTTGGGCACGGAGCTCCAGACCGAAGATGGCCGCCGGATTCTCGACTTCCTGTCGGGATATTGTGTGCACAATGCCGGGCACAACCATCCGGACATTATTGCAGCGTTGAAGGAAGAACTGGATCAGTGCGGTCCAGCGATGCTGCAGAGCCATGTTCCCGAGCTGGCCGGCGATTTGGCCGAGCGGCTGTGTTCTCGCGCGGGTGGCCGGATGAAGAAGGCATTCTTCTGCAGCTCAGGCAGCGAGGGCGTCGAGGCGGCAATCAAGTTTTCACGCGCGCATACCGGGCGCACGGGACTTTTGTACGCCGACGGCGCATTTCATGGGCTCACCTGCGGAGCGCTTTCGTTGATGGGCGATCCGTTTTGGCGCGAGGGTTTCGGCCCGATGTTGCCGGACACCGAACAGATTCCGTTCGGCAATCTCAGGGCGCTGCAGGAGAAGCTGGCCACGCGGAAAAATGCGGCTTTTATCGTCGAGCCGATCCAGAGCGAAGCGGGCATCCGCGTTCCGGAGCGGGAATATCTTCCGGGCGCGCAGGCATTGTGCAAGCGATATGGAACGCTGTTCGTCGTGGATGAAGTGCAGACGGGGATGTATCGGACCGGACCTTTTCTGGCTTCGCATTTGTTCGAGGCGGATCCGGACATGGTAGTGCTGGCCAAAGCGCTAAGTGGCGGACTGATTCCCAGTGCGGCAGTGCTTACGACGGATGAAGTCTACGATTCGGTTTATGGATCGCTGAAACGCGCTCTTATCCATACTTCCACGTTTAGTGAAAACGGCTTGGCGATGCGGGCAGGACTGGCGACTTTGAGCGTGTTAGAACGCGAGGGTCTGGGCGATCGGTCGATTGTCATGGGCGAGTATTTGCGCGAGCGGTTGCGCGATGGGCTTTCGGGCTACGAGATGGTGAAAGAAGTCCGTGGCGAGGGGCTGCTGAATGGAATCGAGTTCATTGCGCCGCGGAAATTGACGCTGCGCGTCCCATTTGAAGCCTTTATGAAAATCCATCCTGCGATGTTCGGGCAGGTGCTGGTGATGCAGCTTTTTCGACGGGGCTTCCTGACGCAGGTCTGCGGGAACAACTTCATGGTGCTGAAGGTGGCGCCGCCACTAGTGGTAAGAGAGCAGGAAGCCGACGATTTTGTACGCGCCGCGACAGAGGTGGTGGAGTCGATGCACTCTTCGGCTACTTTCTGGACCGAAGCCCTGGGCATGGCGCGCCGGGTAATGGACATTTAAATAATGACGCGATTCTTTTTGTCGACGATACTGGCAGGTCTGGCGCTTGCACGCCCATCGATGGCCGCTTCAGTCCCGTCGGTGGTTCCAATGATTCAGACGGGCTACCGCCAGATGTACAACCTCGAGTTCGACGGGGCGCACCAGACTTTTGCGCAATTTGAACAGCAAAGTCCCAATGATCCACTCGGCCACGTTTCCAATGCAGCCGCCTATCTGTTCGCCGAGTTCGACCGGCTCAACATCCTGCAATCGGAATTTTTCGTGAATGACGACCGTTTTCGGCGCGCTAAGAAGCTGACGCCCGACGCTGCGGTGCGGCAGGCTTTCGATCGGGAGCTTGCGAAGGCCGAGGAACTGGCCAACGGTATTCTGGCTCGGTCGCCCCAGGACACCGATGCGCTGTTCGCAAACATTCTCGTC
>Ga0210401_10001541_pt1 | contig 26668 bp, 20 predicted proteins | sample IncBWH32MmetaG_FD_150866 | JGI IMG/M metagenome (GOLD analysis project Ga0210401, IMG submission 150866) | Forest soil microbial communities from Barre Woods Harvard Forest LTER site, Petersham, Massachusetts, United States - Inc-BW-H-32-M | ecosystem: Environmental > Terrestrial > Soil >...
ACGCATCGGTCGACACACGACTTCTATCAGTGCTACGTCAACGTTTGATGAACCAGCTGGCCATGCCCCTCGTTTTGCATTACAAGATCGGCCAGCTTCGCCAGCGTCTTTTTCTTGGTTTCCAATTGCGGCAGCGGATCGGCACCCACGGCTTTCAGAATTTCCTCCCACCGATAGACCCAATCATGGCGCAGCAAAGCTTGTTGCACGTTCGTTCGCCGCATCGCGCTTTGGCGTTCCGGTTGTTTGTCGAGATCTTCCAAAACTTTCTTCACATCGGGGGAGTCATAGGGCAGATCGATCAGCGCGTCGGGCCAATCGAAAAACCTCTCAAAATCACCATTGTTTGGGCGTTCTCCCAACGAGATACTGCCTGACGCAGCGGCCTCGAAATACCGGTTTCCTATTTCGATTTGCGTCCCTCTTATATCCGGTCGGTCAATCAGTCCCGGGTTTACGATGAAATAGCGACTTCTCTTGGCAAGGTTTGCAAACAGGACCCTGTGCTCTGTTTGATCAAGGACCTGATCTGCGGAAGTCGTGTCGTGCAGATAGCAGTACCCGTCCTCTGCGGCCATTTTCAAGAAGGCGCGGTGGGTTACTTTAGACCTGCGACCGATGCTGTAAACGTCAATCGATCTTTCGGGTCGATTCGGGTAGGGGCAAAAGCGAACCGTGTCTACTCCCGGCGGAAGGAATATGCACTTCTTCTCCCCGATGAGTTCATTTACGGGTGTAACGCTTTGACTGTAATAGAGGACGACTAAATCGAATTTTCCGAGCATCCGGAGGAAATTGCGATAGGCGCCGATTTCCTTCGCCCACACTTCGTCGATAAGACAAATCGCTTTCTTGCAGTGGCTTCTCCAATCTCCGACGGCATTGATCCTGAGCAGGTCTGACGGATTTCCACAAATTGCAATGAACAACTCATAATCCGCGTGGAATGGTTTCTTGTCGATCCCAGGGTTCAAAACAAGAGGCGTGTGGTAGGCCACCCGCTTCACGAACGCATAACGTCGAGTAGAGGGATCGATTCGAGGCGCCAGCATCTCGGCAGAGTCGATCTGCGAAATTGCATCCTCGAACTCGAAATGCGCGCAACGAAACGGAAGTATCTTTGTGAGGTTTCTTTGGGAAAAGATCAGCGTCCGCGGATGATCCGACGGTTTTTGTGTGTTGGTGTTCATTGTCATTTTCGCCTTCCGTCAGGCATAGTTGATTTCCGATCTGAAGTTCGCCTTGCTCAAATCTGGTCTGGCGATCAACAGGCCAGGAATCCGCAACCTCAACCGTCAAAGACATGTAGTGAATCCGGTTCCTAGTTCGTTTCATTCACCGTGATACGAGTGGCCACTTTCGGTCTTGCTCCGACACCGCAGAAGCGGGGACGGGCCACCGTATACCAAATTCCGGATCGTCAAAACGAGCGCCCTTGGCTGCGTTCGGCGCATAGTATTGGGACGTCATGTAGTGCATTTCCGTGAGATCCTCGAGAGACTGATAGCCATGGGCACATCCCTCAGGCACAAACAACATCCGCCCATTGTCGGCGGTCAACTCGGTGCCGAACCACTGACCGTACGTTTTCGATCCGTTTCGAAGGTCCAGAGCCACGTCAAAAATTGCGCCTTTTGTGCACCGAACTAGCTTGGCCTCGACCGCCGGCTCCGCCTGGAAATGCATGCCGCGAACCGTGCCCTTCCGCAAGCTCATCCCCAAATTCGCCTGCACCGGCACGAAGTCAATGCCGTGCTCGGAAAACTCCCGAAGGCACCAGGCCCGAAAGAATCTCCCGCGTTCGTCTTCACGGAAATCAGGATCGATGACCCAAACGCTCGAAATCGCGGTTTGTGTAAACCGCATTTGGTGTCCTTACCTCCCTGCGTACTCTGCGCCGGCAAGCTCGGCCGGCTCGTACGGCTTGACGCCAACTTCAAAGACCGACGCGTAGCGAACCTTCCAATCGGCGCGATGGTCGTCCAGAGGCTCCAACCCCCAATACTCGACCGGCCAACCGCGCCGGATCGAGTCATCGCCGTTGTGGACCTCCCTAAGCAGGTCAGGTACCGGACGCCAACCCATCTCGACGGCCACGCGAGTTCGCACATCCAAATCAATCCCTGAAACAAAGAGATGGCCGCCAGGCTTGACCATCTTTGCGATTTCGCGGAGGCACGAGGTAGCTGCGTCGGGTTCCATGTGGCACAAGAAGCGATTGGCAACGACAACGTCCTGGGGGCCGATGGCCTCACGCAAGCGGCAACTTGCGGCGTCCGCACACATCCAGGTGATTCCCTGTCGGAGGTATGGACGGATGCTCGCCTGGTTTTCTGTTATCTCAAACATCTCGGCGATCTCTTCCTTTGACATGCGTTCGAACATCCACGCGTTTTGGTCTCTGGACGTATTCCAGGCAACACTTTTGCCATTGTCTGAAACTCCGTGGCGCTCGGCGGGTACTGCGATATCGATCGAATAGACCCCTCTTTCGGCGAAATTCACGATCTCCTCGGAGATATCGATCGCATGCAATTCGATCTGGAGATCCGGACGTACAGAGCGAACGGCCCAGATGATCGAATACACTTCCGCTCCCTTACTGCAGGCCAGAACAGCAATATTCACTCGGGAGCCATGCGGTTTCTCGCTAAGGAGGCGGCAGAGCAATTGGAGTTCGGGCCGGTTGCGTAGAAAAAAGGTGGCAAAGTACTGCTTGCGGTCGGCCTGCAGGCGAACCACGCGGTCCAAATGCTTGGCATACGCGCGACCGAGACCATGATTACGAATGGATGGCGACAGATGATTCCACACGCGTTTCGCTTGAGAAAAATAAGGTCTGAGGCACATTCTCAGAATTGTTGAACCTGAAAAACTCACGCCTCTCTCGGTCGGCATCTGCCTACTGCCCTCCTCCCAATAAGCGCGCCTACTCGGCGCAGCGGACGTTCTGCAGTAAGGTTCTTGGTGATCCTTCTGCCGCACAACGTCAACGAACTGCCCCAAAATAGTTCGCCCCGACCTCGGATGCAGAAGTCTATGAAGTAATGTCGGCTCGCCCTGCGGGATATCGCGATAAATGGAATCGCCTTGCCCGGCGCTGGCAACTTCTTCGATACTCTCGATTGCTCGGGGAAAATACGCGATGAAGCTCTGTTGAATAGCGGGGCGGTTCTGCGGGGCTTCGTTAGCACTCAGCTGTGCGCAGAACGCGGCTATCAAATCCCGCCCTTCACCGAGCGGCAGCGGGCAGGGAGGCGTGCAACGAGGGTTCATCTCGATCAGGTAAACAGAGCCCGTATTGCCCTCGATCATGAAATCCAGTCCAAAAAAGCCGGAAATGCTAAGACGCTCAGCGATCTTCTCGGCGGCTGCGATCATTTCGGAACCGGGTACGACCTGCACGATTGTCGCTGGGCCAGTCGCCCCACGCGTCTCGATTACCTCGACAGCAATTCCGGCCAAGACCTTTCCTTGCCAACACACCACCGCGCAGTTTGCCGGCCGGCCGGTGATCATCGATTGCGCGATCACTGCCTTCTGGGAATGTTTCCAGTCATAAACGATCCAGTCTCGATCACGATTAAACGCCAACTTGCTCAGTAAATCCAACCTGGGCCGGCGTTGGCCAAATTCATCGAGGAAACAGGCAGCCTGGTCTGAGCTATTGACGATTTTTACTCCTTGTCCTCCCCACGTGCCATCCGCTTTGATCACCCAAGGGAGGCTAAACGCGGTGGACCAGTCCTTGAGATCTGCTTTGCTCGCAATCGCGGCGGTCGTCGGAACCAAGATGCCTTCCGACTTCGCTATCTTGAGAAGATCGGAGCGACTCGCCACAAGAGGGAAACCTTCCGGTGATCCCAGGGAGCGCTCGATCAGCGTCGCGATTTTGCGGCCTTGAATGTCCCGAGACAATGAATCTGCGTGAATCTCGTGTAGATGCCGAACGCCGCGATCGCAAGAAGGTACAATTGCGTCCGGAGCGAAAGCTTCGATCGCCCTTGTCAATGACTCGGTCGGTGCCAGGCCGTCATAGTGAAAAACCGATCCGACGCTCGCGAGATTTTGGGCACGGCGCTCCGGGGTAGGGCAGAGCACGCCTACTTCACATCCCAACGCACGAAACGCGATGACCAAACGTGGCACAACGGGCCAGCGATTCGTATTCGTCAGTAGAATCCTGGGGCCTGCTTTCGTATCCCGCTTCGAGTATGGATGGTCCGAGCTCATTTTTGTAAAAGACGTCGCCGCTAGCCCTGCTCAGATACGCGCACCTTGCTGGTTTGCCCGTCGCGCAGGAGCGACTTTTGCGCCACCTTTGCCAGATGCTTCGACAAGCGTCGCGCCGTGAAACGTGCTCCGTATGCAAATCGCATAACGGGGCCGAACGTGTTTGCCGCTGCCACGCCGACGAAATAGAGGCCTGGGACAGATGTCTCAAAATGTGCAGACAACAAAGGCGATTTGTCGGTCAGCCGAATTTTTGTGCGCAATTCGGGATTCAGCATCGCTAACCGCTCAAGATCAACGCGATAGCCGGTTGCGGCAATGACATGGTCGAAAGCGGCGGTCTGCGAGGTCTGTCCGTCATTCAGCTGTAAGTTCGCACAGTCGTTCTCGACGAAGGCCTTCGAAATGTTCGTGTTAAGGCGCAGCGGGACCTTACCGACGACCTCGTCTCTTACGAACCAGCCTGGTGCTGGACCGAGTGTCTTGCGCATGCGATCGAGCCTTAGCTTCTCCGGCAGAAGTCGGAAAATATGAGGCGCCTTCACATAGAAAAGGAAGTCCATTCCCAAACCGATGCCCGTTGTTGGGCTCAGGGTCCTTTCGGTCAGCGAGCGCGGCTTTGGAGGGTTGTGGAAGCGGATCTTGGGGCCACGGGCGATGACTTCGACCAAAGCTCCTGCGCGATGCAGCAGCGCCGCTAAATCCAGAGCCGACGCGCCCGCGCCAACGACAGCGACTCGACGACCCTTGAAGCCATGAAGATCGCTGTGAACGCAAGAGTGACTGACAAGATGGGTTGGAAGATCGGACAGAACTGCGGGAACCTGTGCAAATTGCGTGATTCCGATCGCCATGACCACGCAACGGGCAAAAAATATCTCGCCGTCTTCGAGTTGCAATTCGAAGCCGACCGGGCGCGTCCGAATCGAGACGACCTTCTTGTTCTCGAGCTTTGGCACGAACTTCTTCTGAAATGCCAATCCGTAGGAGACAAAGGTTCCGAGCGGGACAGGGAGTGCTGTGTCTTGGTAGGGCAGCCCTTCCCGACGGCAGTACTCAGCGAGGGTGAATTCGTCATTTGGATCCGCCAAAGACGATGCAAATCCTTCAGACTTAAGCTTCATGCCTTGGGGCATCTGTTTGGACCACGCGCTCATCGGATCGCCAAATATGCGGAACGGTATGCTCAGCCCAGACAGACACGCGGCAATCGACAGCCCGTAGGGTCCCGCTCCAACGATGACTACTTCAGTCGCATTTGTAGGTTGAATACCTGTTTGTGTCATTGAATTCTCGTCTAGTCGAAATGGATTCCGCCGTTATGAAGACGGGTTTGTTGCTGTAAAACGATCTAATAGAGCCTCTCTTGCGGTCCGCCAAGCAAAGAACAGACTCCGGCGCGGGCGAGGGAACAGCAAAATAAGCGCCGCTCCTGCTGCGAGCCCGAGAGGGACACTTACCAGCAATTGTATGATGGGCCTTGAATGCTCGACGAGCTTATATGCCAGTGTTGTCGTGAGAAAAACCATCCCCCAGCAAGGCAAGTGTGAAAGGAAGCCCATCCACAGATCACGGGTTCCCACCGGGCCGCTTCTTCCCGCGATGTAGTAGACAAGGGGCAGCCGGATCACGAAGCTGATGATTGCAAGTGAGGTCACAACACCGATGGGTCCCCAATGGAGGCCGAGCAAATAAGAAATGATCGTGACCCCGCCGGCTAGGGTGTGATTCCAAAGCTGGTCTTGCCCTCTTGCCTGGCTCTCATAAATCCATGGGCAAATGTAGGAAAGAGGCCCCGATACTGCGACCAAACTGAACATCGTAAACAGGGGAATCACGCCATACCATTTCGGGCCCAGTATCACCAACACCATCGGTTTTGCCAAAACGAAACACATTGCCGCAAAGGAAAAGACGATAAGCGCAAGCGTGTCGTAGGCCTTCATAAGACTTCGCCGATAGCGCTCGGGGTCAGTCTGAAGCCTTGACAGCACAGGGGTTAGTACAGAGTTGATGGGAATCATTACCTGCTGAATGGGGCGTGTCAAAAGCACGTTTGCCCGCGTGTAGAGACCGAGTGGCTCGGCCCCGAAAAAACGTCCAAGCAAGATGCTGTCGCTGTTCAGTGACAGTTGAGCCAAGAAGTCGGCCACACTCAGGTGCACTCCGAATTTTAGCAAGGGCTTTACGCCACTATTTCGCGAGGGCCAATGGGGTCGCCAGCCTGACGTCCGCCAAGTCATCATTAAGCTGCATGATGAGGTCCCCAGCTGTTGGGCCACCAGAGCCCAATACGCGAACCCCCTCCAAGCCAAGAAGCACGCAAGTGCAAAACCAAAAGCTGTAGCGGTCACGTCAATCAGAGCAAGGGCCCCGAACCGCATCTGGCGGGTCAGTAGCGCCTGATGCTGGACCGTCGATCCGGCCAGCAGAAAGGTCGTTGAGAGGGCGAGCATGATCCCCGTGACTCGGGGATCGTGGTAGAACCTGGCCGCGAGCGGCGAAAGAGCAAAGCTCACCATCGCCAATATTGCACTGGTTCCTACGTTGATCCAAAACAGGTTCGAGACCTGAGCCTGCGTGATCTTTTCTCTTTGAATGGTGGCGATCGACAGGCCTAGCTGGCTAAGCACAGCAACTAGGCTAGTGATTCCGAGAACCATGCCCACGAGGCCGAAATCCTTGGCACTGAGCAAGCGCGCCAAAACCGCTGCGGCAAGGAAGTTCAGTAGGAACTTAGCTCCCTGAGCTCCAACCGTGACAAAACCGCCCGAGACTGCAAGCTGTCCTATGTTTTCGACGAGATGATCGGTCCGGAAATGCGCGCTGTCCCTCGCTGCGGCCTGCGCGTCTACCCTTGTTTCTACGCTACTGCCCACATAACCCCCCGCTGGACCCGAACGCTTGGTTCCCTCATCCGATCGCAAAGACAATCGGTCTCATTGTTGCGTAGCAGCTCACCAACCAAGCCCGCTATTTGGATTTGGTTTTCGCTCCCTGACCGTGATTCCCGTTCCTTGACCAAACTTGCCAGGGAGCCCCTCCCTTGGACCAAAGATCTTCCAATTGTTGCCGCTCTTTGAAGGTATCCATGCAGGCCCAGAAACCGCCGTGCTTTACGGTAATAAGTTCCTTCGCTTGGATCAGCCTCCCAAAAGGCTCTTCTACGAGGTCTTCGCCGGGGCGTATATAGTTGAAAATGTCCTGCCGAAACACGAAATAGCCGCCATTGATCCACTTGTCGGATGTGCCGGCGTAGTTGATTCGCATAACATGGTGGTCCGCATCGGTCTCGACAAGATGGAACGTTTGGGTCGGCGGCACCGACACAAAGCAGGCCGTTTTCCGGGAACTCGTAAGTCGATCGATCACCATGTCCAGATCGATATCTGTGAGGGCGTCCACGTAATTCGCCATGAAGAATTCCTCACCTTTTAGGTGCTCGCGAACTGCCAGGAGCCTCTCTCCAATCATTGCTTTTGCGCCGGTGTCTGCGAAAGTGATCTTCCAGTTTGTGAAGTCCGTGCCGAGAAGCTGGACTTTTCGGCCGCCGTCAGAGAGCACGAAGTCGTTGGACAAAGCTTCCTCATAATCGAGGAAAAACCTTTTGATAGCTTCGCCCTTGTGCCCCAGGCACAAGATGAAGTCCTTATGTCCGTAATGCGCGTAGTACTTCATCATGTGCAGGATGATGGGGGCGTCCCCGATAGGCACAAGGGGTTTTGGGATATTCTCCGAGTACTCCCTCAAGCGGAGGCCGAGGCCACCGCAAAAAATTACGACTTTCATTGGCCGCTCCTTTCAGCTGAGAGATTCCGCGGCGCGGATCGCAGCTCGGTTCCAACCGACACTGCTACAACTACCAAGATAGCCCCTTTTGAGGCTGTTTCGATCCAAGCCGCTGGGACAGGTTTTTCGGGGCCTCGCGGACAGGCCGCCCCCCCTGCCCTTTCTTTGACCTCGCGTCCAGTAGTACGCCCCATTCCAGCCACCTAGACTAAGCCCGTCAAGCATTCAGAGCCCTAAAGGCGTGTAAAGACGCCAAGTTACCGAACGAGCGGGTCAAGCTGTTTGCCCTTGCTGACGCCTCATGGCGTCGAGAGAACGGTACCAAACCGGGCTCAGCAAGTTGTCGAAGTGAACGGAAAAGTCCACAATATCTATGGACCAAGGGCTACTAGAAAAACTGGTTCCGAACGAGGTCAGAAAACATGCTTAGAAACGTCGCCCAATGGTCGCTGCTATTTTTGATGTTGATCGGCAATGCTCTTGTCGGGCAGCGTCTCCAGGCGCAGACCTATAGCCTTCCTAATAACAATACCAGCTGTCCATCGAATTGCCGTTTGATAACTTGGCAAGCTGGATCTGACATCTGGAACGGCGGCACATTGCCAAACTACACTTCTGTTACGTGCAACGGATTGGCTGGCGATGGCACGACCGACGACGGACCGACGATACAGGCCTGCCTCAACAGCGCAGCCGCAGGAACCGCGGTACTTCTGCCTGGCGGGAAAACCTATTTCGTCAACCAACTGATCCGGCTTAAAAGCAATTCTGTACTCCGGGGAGCGGGCCCGACGACGCAAATCAACTTGGGTGCGAACGGCCAGTTAACGACGCAAAACTTCTCCGACAACACGGGCATGACTCCGGGGACCACCTACGGCTGCAACCCTTCATCGAGTTGCATCCCGTATCGTCTGAGTGGTAGCCCTCAAAAGGGCGATACGACCGTCACGACATCGACCGGATCGGTGAGTGCCGGACAATGGATCATCATTACTTCCGACGACGATCCGTCGTTGGTTAGCTCAACGGGAACCGATGGCTTCTGCCAGTGGTGCGGAGCCAATAACGGATATGAGACGATGAACCAAATCGTGCAAGTGACAAACGTCTCCGGCTCCACGCTCACATTAAGCCGTCCGTTGTATTACAAGCTCTACACCAACCCTTCTTACCGAATCATCACGTTTGGGACCCAGCACGCCGGGTACGAGAATTTTCATGTCACCGCTACAGGAGATATCGGGGCTGCGCCCATGATCTACCTGCAGGGCTGCTTGGAATGTTGGGTTAAGGGTGTTGAAACTCAGAACACCGGAAGCTCGAGCGGCTCGGCGCACGTCGAGCTTGACTTCAGCTACGGATGCGAGATTCGCGACGGCTACTATCATGACCAGCGCTCGGGCGCGAGCGGTTCGGGCTACGGCGTCTACTTTCAGTTCGTGAACAGCGACCATAAAGTCGAAAACAACATCATGCGTCACAACCGGCACGGCATTGTCTATCAAGGGGGTGGGTCGGGTACGGCCATTCTTTACAACTATTTTGATGACGGATATACCGACGACTTGACGTACCTTGCATCTGCCCGCACCTCGCACGGTTCGCACCCCTATATGAACCTGTTTGAAGGCAATGTGATGTCTCACGTCGCCGCTGACGATTTTTGGGGAACTTCCTCGCACGTTGTTTTTTTTCGAAATTGGCTTTGGGCTTCGGAGACCGGGACGGGTGTTCCAAGCTTTCCGCCGCTGAACGGCTACGCTGCGGTCGACCTTTACACTGGTCAGGAATACTACTCGTACGTCGGCAACGTTTTGGGAAAGCCGGGCTTGCTGGCTGCTTGGGCTCTGGCAACCCTTTCGGGATTTAACGAGTACGCCGAGTATCCTACGCCAATGGTCTACAGTGCGGGAGGCACTCTGGGCACCGCTGCCAGTTCTGCTGCCACTCTGCTTAGACACGGTAACTGGGACTACAACACGAACGGCGTCGCCTTCTGGGATGGAGGCTCAAACCACACGCTAGCTGCTTCGATGTACTACAGCAGCGAACCGGGTTTTATGTCGGGATATCCGTGGCCTCTCGAAGGCCCGGAAGGGAATCCGACCATCAACAAGAACGCGGCCGAGAATTGCTACCTCGGCGGACCGTTCACCGGCGGTTCGTTTACCCCGGCAACTTGCTACGTACCAACTTCCTCGGGGCCTCCATCGCCGCCAACAAATCCTGTCAACGCTAAAGTAAATTAGCATCCCTTCGCATACCCGAGAATACGTTCCATTCACCGGGTGCCGTTGGAAGTCGGTCAACGCGCCCGATGCGCCATGGCATTTTGGGGATGCGCTACTACACGAATATGCCATGTGCCGTTCGTTGATTCGTTTTTTAGAATGAACCCCTGTACGGGAGCATAGAACTGCAAAACCTTCTTCCACATCGCCCTCGTGGTTCGAGTCTCGTACATCGATATCACGATCACTCCGTCTGATCTGAGCGCAGTCGCGAGAGTGGCCAATAGTCCAATGTAATCGTCGACGTAGTACAACGATTCATTCAGAACGATCTGCGAAAATTGCTGCTCCAGCCGAATCGTCCGGCTATCGGCGCACATGAAATCAACCCCTGCGAGACGCCGGGCGTTGGCGCGTTCGATTGCTGTTGCCGAATAGTCGAAAGCGACAATCCGGACGTCGCTGAGCTGCCGGTATCGCTCCTCCAGGAGCCCGTCACCGCATCCTACATCGAGAAGCGGGCCGCCTCTTTCGTGACGGCGCATCAATGCCATCAATGTGCCGTACCGGGCGTCTTCGTGTGCCGTATTCAGGTCATAACCTTTGGACCAACTATCGTCCCACTTGCCGGACGAGAAGTATCGCTCTTTGCTCCGCGGCACAAATTTGCGAACTACGCGATCGATTAGAGTTGGAGCGTGTCCCATTGGTTTCTCTTGTGAGCCTTTGATTGCTGCCATTTGGTTGGCCGTCGCTTCCAACCAGAAATCACTGCGAGAAGTCCGATTCCAGTCGTACAAATTGAGCGCTTGGTACGGACGCCGCGAACCTTGTGGACCCGACGGAAACCGCTCAGCGACGACGCATCCGAAAGTAGGTGGCGCGCACGAACTGGCGCGCAAGGATTCGAGACGCAGGAAGCGATCTTCTCTTTGTGTCTGATTTCTCCATGCTCACCCGCTGAATGTTGCGCGGATGGAAGTGCGAAACCAGACCCGATGTCCCGAAGGACACTTCCAGAAGGGAGCTGTCGAACACCTCGCTGAAAAATCCCTGCTCCACTTTGTCGTCGTTATAAGGGAACGCGAACGCCTTCGTCTTTATGCCAAATTGCGTTTGGAGAAGATTGACGCAGGTTCGTGTTTGCTCTACTTGTGTGGGCTCGGGAAGATTTGCGTAGAGCAGGTGTTCGTGACTGTGGGCGCCGATGCTGAAGCCCATCTTGACCAGCGCCGCGATTTCGTCTGCCGACAGATACGGCCGCGTGTTGCGAACGTACTGATCGAAGTCAACGTCCAAGAGCTCCCCCAGCGATGACACCAGCGATTTTTGAGCGTGTCGGATAGATAGAATCCGCGTCTTAATGTTCGTTTCCTGCTTATCGGTCGGCAAGAGGGAGTCGAGTCGACGAAGAGTTGCTTCGCTCACCGGTTTATTGCGCGATTCCAACCGGTCAATCAAAAGACTCAGCGCGTTGTGGTGTGCGATGCCTCCGCCGTCAAGAAAAGCCGTGTTCAGAAAAAACGTTGCGGCCACACCCGCGCGTTGCAGAATCGGCGCAATGATGTCATGCACTTCCCGGAATCCGTCGTCAAACGTCAGGTGCACGCACGTGCGAGTCAGTGGTCGCTTGCCGTTCAGCGCGTCGACAACATCACCAAGAGCGATCGGTTCGAAATGGCGAAGCAGAAACTCCAGATCCTGGTTGAACTCTCTAACGTTCTTGAATCGGTAGAGGTGAGCAATGTGCGGTACGGCTTGGTCGGTTACGACGTGATAAAAGGGAACAACGAGCGACACTCCTGACAACGGCCGCACCCATTGGACGGGCAGCAACTCCGATCCTCTCGCCACTACTCCTACGGTCATGCGACCCTACTGGGCGACCGTTGCGGTCTTAGCCGAACCCGCGTCCTTTCCACCCAGCAGGGCAGAGATCAGGTGCGCTAATCCCTTGAACATTGTTGCCTGGCCCCAGTGAAGCATTGGTGTCCGTGCAGTTAAGCCCATTGGGTATTTGCGGTAGTAGAAGTAGCCGCCTCTGTTCTGCATATTGCGAATCGTCCAGTCGGCGACCTTGAGCGCGATAGCAAGCGCTTCGGGATCTTCGGAAATGAAATACGCCATCGTGTCGATTGACTGTGCCGCGCACTGAATGTCAATCGGATAGGGGCGATTGTCGTAGTACTTAGGCCGACCGGACTCCTCGAAGAAATTCTTCTTGTAGAAATCGATTCCTTTGGCGAGCAGGCCGGCGAACTCGGTGTCGCCGCTATAGTCGACATAGCACTTCAGGCTATCCAGATTGTAGCCGGTGTGGAAATTGTCGATCCAGTGGAACTTTTCTTCTTCCGCGTACCACCAGGCACCGCTCGGAAGAATACGCGAGCAACTGTAAAGCATCGCCGAGCGTGCGACGGTTGCGTAGTCCCGACGACCAGCGTGTTTTGCGGCACGAGCGAGAGCCGCCGCGCCGAGCATGTTGGCGTTGTGGATCGATTCCTGTGTGTGCGCAAAGTAACTGAGGCAGTCTCCTTGGGCCGTGCGCTCGCGTGGCAGAGCCATGATCCAATCGCAAGCACTGCAAGCAATATCGAGAAACCACTGGTCTTGCGACTGCTCAAACGCCTCGAGATATGCCTGGACGATGTGTCCGGTCCAGACAATGATGCTGTCGTCTTTGTAGTAGGCGCCACCGCGGCTTGAGAAGTCGAAGTAGTTTGCCCAGCTGTGCTTGTCAAACTTCGGCGATTTGTGGGTGTCGAGCCATTTCAAGCACGCCACGGCCTTGGTCCAATAGTTTGGATCGCCGGTCGACGCGTGAAGCAAAAGGTATCCCCAGGCCATGAGCCCCTGGCCTTTGGTCGAGTCCAGCCGCTTGATCCCAATCAGCGGGCGGATATTGATGGGAGACTGCCTCACGATCTGCTGCAAGATGCGTTCGGCGAGGAGATTATTGAACGTAAGAGCGCGGAGCGGCGTCGAGAGGCCGTCGAACGGCTCGTATCCTCGATACTGGTTTCTCTCGACCCAACTCTGAACGGCTTCGGCGCTCTTGGTAAGCCGCGGCAACACATCCGAGCCGACCGCAATTTGTGGCGGGGCATTTTTTGTTGTAGAGACTGGGTTACTTGGCACGGTGTTGGTATTCGTCGTCATGCGAATCTCTTTTTCTTCCTCGCGCGGAGACTACCGCGAAATGTATTGGACGCAGGAGAGGAATCCGTTAAACATCCCCTCGATTGAGGCGTACGAAAGGACGTCTTGCCGAGCGTTTGCAGACATCCGCTGGCGTTCCTCATCGTTGTCCAGCAGAAACATCAGACGCTCTTTCAGCGCCGCGCGATCATCTTCGGCGACAATAAAGCCGTTCTCCCCGTCGCGGAGGTATTCGATTTCTGGCGGCTGTTTACCGTGCTCGGTCACCACCGGCAATCCCCAAAAGAACGCCTGGTTCAGGCCAAGGCCCACGTGGCCGGGGATGGAGCAAATGTCGGCCATTTTGAATATGCGGCTGATTTGCCGATTTTCGGGATCGTGCACTTCTCCCAGGTAGATGCTGTTCGCGCGATTCATGCGTGCTCGTAGCTCTTCGGTAAGACCCGATCCGACGATCACAAGGCCGATATCTTTGCGGTCGAGGTCAGCGAACATATCGATGAGATGGTCGACTTTCTTCCGGTTCCGCTCTTCCGCGATCCGCCCCGCGAACAGGACCACTTTTTGAAAGGGGATTCCGAGTTCCTTTTTGATCGCTTCCTTCGATTCGGTGATCTGCGGAAACTCCTCGAAATTCAAAGTATTGTTGGCAATGAACACTTTCTTGTGTTGCCGTTCGGGGATGAAGCGGCGCAAAGAAGACGTATAGAGAATGAGGCCGTCGCTGACCAGGTGAAGGTAGTCAAAAAACGCGTTTCGGACTCGGTTATCCACATCGTCGAGATTCCTCGCTTTGGTCCATAGCGCCACCGGAATTCCCGAAAGTTTCAGCCAGTGAATCAGTGGCCAGAGAATCCGATCCTTCACATGCAGAAACAGAATTACCGCATCCGGTTTGATTCGACGCACTTCGGCCCGATAGCGAAAGAAGTCGAAAGGCGCTTCGACGATCTTGAACAGCGACTGATTCTGGTTCTCTTGCTGCAGTTTGTTGGTGAGGACGGAAAACTCCCAGCCTTGCTCGCGAAAACAGCGCCAAAAATAGTTGTAGACCGAAACGCGATAGTGCATCACTCGATTCGAGATGAGCAAAACACGCTTTGTTCCCTTTGAAGCGGGAACGAGCGATGGCGGCAGTTTCGCCTGTGTGCTGGCGTTACCAGCAGATGCCGTGGTAAGTGGCATTCAGAGTCTCCGGCTTATCAACAATTCGTACCAGATCGATCACAACTTGATCTGGTTTCGTTTGGGCAAGGGCTGCTCCAAAGCGTTCGTTCGCGGTGCTCGCAACAAGCACGTCGCAATCGCGCACCAGCTCTTCGGCCGACGATCGCATCAGCGAAGAGACGTGCGGGATTTCTTTGTGTATGTATTCCTTGTTGGCGCCGACAAGAGATGCGATCGAAACGTATTCGTCGTAGATGCTTACGCGGAATCCTTTTCCGATCATGGTTTCGATCACTTCGAGGATCGGGCTTTCGCGAAGGTCGTCTGTCCCATGCTTAAAGCTCAATCCAAGGAAGCCCAAAGAGCGCCCTTTGTAGCGCTGCAGCAGCGTCGTCACGCGCTCGATCTGTTTCTTATTGCTCACGAGGATCGAATCGAGCAGCGGAGTTGGAACGTCCAGGCTACGAGCATGATACGTGAGGGCCCGCAGATCCTTGGGTAGGCACGAGCCGCCGAATGCGAAACCGGGTTTCAAGTAATAAGGCGACAGATTGAGCTTCGTATCTTTGCAGAAGATATTCATTACTTCGTGGCTGTCGCAGCCCACTGCTTTGCAGATGCTTCCGATTTCATTCGCGAAAGTCACCTTGAGGGCGTGGAACGCATTGTCGGCATACTTGAGACTCTCCGCCACCCGAATACGCGTGTGAATGAGCGGGGCTTCGATCGCTTCAAACAGGGCTGCAACCGTTTTGCCTGAGCGGCAATCCAGCTCGCCAATTACCGTGCGCGGGGGATGAAAGAAGTCCTTAACCGACGTGCCTTCGCGCAGGAACTCAGGCACCATGCAAACACCGAAGTCCTTGCCGGCCGTTTTTCCGGAACCGGATTCCAAGGCCGGAATCACGAGCTGCTCGACGGTTCCCGGCAAAACCGTGCTCCGAACCGCGACGACAAAATAATCTTTCTTGTCCGCGAGTGCGCTCCCGATTTGCTCGCTGACGCGCTTCACAAGTTCTGCAGAAAGACTTCCGTTTGAACCGCTCGGAGTTCCGACGCAGACTAACGCGACATCGCTCTCCGCAATCGCTTCCTGCCAAGTCTCGGTCGCGCGAAATTTTCCGCTCTGAGTGACTTCGGCGGTCAACTCCGATAAGCCTGCCTCAATCACCGGCGGCAGGCCCTGATTGATCATTGTGACCTTGGCCGGATTGGCGTCCACGCCGATGACATCATGGCCCATCTGGGCAAGACATGCTCCGGAAACCGATCCTACGTAACCAAGGCCGAATACAGAAACTCTCATGCCTACCCGCTCCTCGCCGTCAATTGACGACACATCTCAGGTCTATTTTTCGCAACACTCACATTCCGAACGGATCTATCTAGAGATTGCTTCCAACGAGTAAGATCGCGAAGCCTCCGAGGCTGCTCGCAGTTGACCGAAAATCTGGTCCATGATCCGAGCGGTCAAGATGATTTCCCGGTAGGGAATTGGCGGTGGGACATTTTGAACGATTGAGTTGTAAAAGGACTCGATCAGGAATTTCATACCCGACTTCATGTGGAAATCTTTTTTCAGGAATCGACGAATGTTGGTCATCGAGTTTGACAGATCCTGCTTGGCCATCGCCGCGGGCGGAACAAACTTCTCCACATAGCTGACATATCTCTGACCGCGCAGCTTGATTACGGTTTCCTGATCCTGATCAAGAATCAGTCCGTTCTTCGGCCCGTACACCCTGAATTGATGCAAGGCCGGACGCATCTGTGAAGAAAACGTAAAGTAGGCCGTGGTTCCCTTTTCTTCGGAAATGATGACTCTTAGCTCGTCGATCAGCTCGTTTTCACCCGTGCTCCGGAGTAAGGGGCTAATGAATCCGTGAGCGATCACCGTCGGGTTGTCACTTGAGATGTATTCAGAAATCCGCGCAATGCCGTGGCTGATGATGTTGTTCAACAGACCACCCGGCAGTTTGCGCACCCAGTAGTTCTTGTCATTTAGCAGGGCACCGGCAAACCCGCCGCGGCCAAGCTCGTAGCAGAACAGGCTCTCCATGTGAACCGGATCGCCGCCAATATAGCCGCTGCGGATCAATTCTCGAACGACCCTCGCCGAGTGCCTGAACTGGTCGTCGTGGCCCGCCGTCACTTTCAGGCCCTTGGAATCGGCAAGAGCCAGAAGTTCACGCGTCTCTTGCTCATAGATTGTGAATGGCTTCTCGACGTAGACGTTTGCCCCCGCATCGAGGCAAGTCTTCGCAATGGTGAAGTGGCTTTGCGGCGGCGTTGTGATGTGCACGACGTCCGGCTTTGCCTTGCTCAGCATGTCATCCAGATTGTCGAAGTATTGTTTGATTGGAAATCGCTGCGTGATCTGCCGTGCCATAAGGAGTTCGCGATCACAGACAGCCACGATTTCGCAGCCTTTGATTCGCTGAATCTGCTCAGCGTGATCATCGGCAATTTTTCCGCAGCCCACGATTGCGACCTTAAGCATTTGCGCCCCCTGCGCGGCAATAATCGAAATAACGTCGGAGACCCTCTTCGGTTGTCACCGACGGTTTCCATCCGACCTTCGACTTCAGTTTTGCGTTGCTGTAGCGAGTTCTTTTCCACTGGACGTGCCACAGCCTGTGATTAAACGCCGCCGGCAACTGGCCCTGCGACCGTTTCGAGTAGGATTCCCACATCCGGCACAGAAGGTAACTAACCGCGTGGGGCACGTAGATTGAGCCGAACTTCTTCACATTGCGCTTGTAGAGACGCAAAAACTTACGACTCGTTGGCAGGTTGTCGTCGACGATGTTGAAGACTTCGCCGTCAACGTCCTTGGTAAGGCCGGCCAGAACCGTGGCATCTGCGCAATTGTCCACGTACGTGAGCGGCATCGTGTTTCCGCCGCCCAGATGGAGAAAGAAGCCAAAAGTGCCGATGCCCACGCGGCCATGAATGCCTGAGTTGCCGGGACCGTACACCCATCCGGGACGGATCAGAACGTAAGGGATGTTGAAGCGTTTGGCATAGTCCATCACGAGCCTGTCCTGCTCGACTTTGGCAAAGCAATAAGAATTCGAGCGCAACTCCGGCGCTTCATCGACGGGAGCTGATTCGTCCAGCAGGCGTCCCCTGGGATTTTCAGTGTTCTTGTAGACCGCAAACGAGCTCATGTTAGCGAAACGACGCAAGGTTCCCTGGGCTACGAGTGCATCGAGAAGGTTTCGTGTGGTGATAACAGAGTTTAGGAAGGCATCCGGAAACGACTTTTCGCCTTTGCCGGCCGCCAAGTGGAAGGCAACTTTGACCTCTTTTGCGATGACGGCGCAGTCTTGAGGAGAAAGCAGATTGCCGGCCATGACCTCCACGCGCGCGTCCTTGTGGTTCCTGAGGACTTCATTCAGTCCACCCGTTTTGCTGGATGGCCTGGTAAGGCAGCGCAAATTGCGAAAACCCATGTTCAAAAGGGAATTCACGACGCGATACCCGATAAAACCGGCGGCTCCAGTCACCAGAATGAGGTCATCTGGTGCGGCGATAAATGAGTTCTGTTGGCTTGCGTTCATCGCTAGTTTGCGTTTTCCCCTGTAACGTAGGGCTCCTTTATCGGATTAATTCCAATGAAACCAAGCAGCCTGCCGAGGTGATCACACAACCTGACCAGGATGCGCATGAACTTGCCCTGTCCCAAAACGAACGCAAAAGGGAGGGCGATCGCATATGCCGGCGCGGCGACAAGGGAGGTCAGGATGTCGAACCACTTGGACGTCGGATGTGCGAGCGAGCTGTGTCCTCGCAAAAGAGCTCGCTTGAGCAAGAAATTCCGGTCCCAGCGGCTCTGAGGGACCATTTCGTATGCGACGGCCTCATTGCACCAGATGAAGACATGACCGTTCGCGATGGCTCTGCGAAAGAAGTCTTGATCCTCTCCCGTGCGGAATTCAGGTCTAAACGGTGTAGTCATTCCGGCGAAAACATCCAGCTTCAAGAAGGTATTGCCCGTGCGGCCCTTCCGCCAATCGATCACTAGTCCTGTTGGATAGGTCCGACGGTCATAGAACTTCCCCTCTATCACCCATTGGGGCGGTGGTACTTCGTACCTAGGATGCACCGGCCCAAGGACGCCATCAACGTCGTGCTTGACGCAAGTTTGAAGGAGCGTCAGCAACCAGGCACGAATCGGAGATTCGTCATCATCGATGAAGACGACGAAATCGCCGGTGGCGTGCTCGATCGCTGTGTTTCGAGCCAACGCGATGTTCTGTTCAGGCTGAACGTAATAATCAATCCGAATATCTTGCTGGGCGGCAAAATCGGAAACAACTGGTTTGGCAGACTCGCCCCGATCGTTATCGACGATTAGAATCGAATAGGTGAATAGGCCTTCGGTTTCTTGCTGTCGAAGATCCTCCAACAAACTCTTCAACATTTCCGGACGGCGATACGTGCAGATGCATACGGTGATGTGTTTCATTTGAGTGGTCTTCAGATGTGAGCATATCCAGCGAAGCACGGGGGCATTTCCGGGCCCGGGAGGATACTCTCGGCGAGACGAATTGGAGCCGATACCAATGCGGGCACTTTTGCGGCGAGTTCATTTTGTTTGGCCGAATCGCCGGCAGCGTTTTCTTGCCTTTTTGTCGGCAACATTGCGATTGGCTTGGGAAGATTTATCGCTACAAGCAGGAACAGAAACCAAAAATCGTGTGTGCCCTTCAAATAGCTGGTCTCGGTGATGTTGTTCGTGACGATTGCCACCAAGAGCGTCAATCGCAGGCTGCCGAACAGGAAATCGCGCTCAAGGTGAGCAAGCGCGCCGGCGAAACCTATGCCTATGATGACCAGCAGCATACTCAGGCCGATGATGCCGAGCTCGGCATAAGTATCCACGTAGCCGTTATGTCCTTCCGTTGGCCGCCATTCCGGTGTTTTGCGGGACCAGTTGGGCATCGGATACATTTGGTATCCAGCTGGGCCTACCCACAGTGCGCCGATACCAACGCCCAGCACCGGACTCTTTGCCGTAATATTCAAAACGTCTGTCCAGATCAGGGTCCGATCCGTAAAGGTCATGTTGCGGCCCGTTGCCTGCAGCACCATCTGAACGGGACTCGTTTCGAACGCCTGGAGTGCGATGTAGGCCAACGGCGCCACGATGCTCACCGCCAGAGTTGCCGCCAGGATTGTTCGCCTTGCATGCGCCGCGCGTTTCTTGACGAGCTGCAATCCAAATAGGATGGCGGCACAAACGGCGAAGCCTACGATGGCCGTACTGCTGTGAACGTTTTTTGACCCACGCAAGATCCAAAGCGTCATACCGAGCAGTAGCAAGCTGAGCGTCAACTTCTTCTTGGGCCAATCCTGAAGATACTGCCAAAGCCAAAATGCACCGCTGCATGTGACGACTTGTCCAAGACTATTCTTGTCAGTGCTAAGCCCAATCCAGTCTTCTTCCTCGCCGCTCCAGTTATAGCCCACGCCGATATTTCTGAAATATTTGATCGTGACGATCGAGAGCGGGATGTGGACGATATACAGGCGCCTGAGCAATGCGCGGACTGCTTCGAGGGGATTTCGCTCGGTGAGCACCATCAGCACCATCACAAATGTGCCCATCGACCGAATACCTCGGCGAAAAGAAACTCCCGGGAAATTTGACCAGATGACGCTCAATCCTATGTAGATGAACAGAGCGACAATCCATTTGTTGTTCGCGAGGATTCGCTTGGTGTCCTTCCACCGTTTGCTGAGCACGAACAATCCGACCACAATTAGACCGGTCATAAGCAGACGGTCGATAGGATTACCCGACATGTCCGCGTCACTTCCGGAGTCATGTGCGAGCCAAGCGCTCAAGGTCCGTGTGGCCGAAAAAAACAACCAGACATATGGAACCCAAAGCCATCGGGACGGCTTACCGGCCTTCACGTCTTGAAACGACGCGCCTGGCGTCGTGCTCGAAATGGGCATCGCTGGATTCAATTGACTCACGCGTGGCGCTCTGCGCTTCTCGTTAGACCGATTCGTGAGTTCGTAATCAGTTGCAGGTAGCGGTCGGCCTGCGCCTGCGGGTTGTAGGCCTGATAAAAGCGCTTAGCAGCTTGAGCCTGCTCTTGGCGCCTGTCTCGATCGTTGAACATTTCCACGATCACGTCCGCCATTTGGTCTACGTTTTCGGGGTCATAAAACCGGATCATCGATTCGTCAAAATAATAACGAATGATTTCCAGTCGCGGCGCGACAACTGGCACTCCCAAGTACACGTACTCGAGAAGCTTTACCGGCAGCATATATTTATTGCATGCAAGATTGCGCCGATTCCCGATAATGCCGAGATCCATGCCGCACACCATCTCGGGAATTCGTTCTACCGGGAAAAATGTCCCGCTGAAGTGAGCTTTTCCCTCAAGGCCCAATTCCGACACGAGAGCCCGAGCTTCTGGCAGATAGTCGCCCGCACCATAGACCCAAAGTTCAGCTGGCACTCGGGTCACTACCTTGGCCATGGCTCGCACAATCAGGTCTATCCCCAGACGGTGTGCGATTGTGCCGTGGTAGACGATCCGAAACGCCTCGGGCTTGTTTTCAACCGTGACAGGCCGGAACAACTCGACGTTCGGGAGGTTCAGCAGGACCGCGATTTTTCGCTTGGCTACCCCACAGTGTTCGACCAGGTAGTCGCTTTGGTTGTGATCGGCACAAAAGACATGGTCGGCAACCAACGCCGAGAGTCTCTGTTCGAGCTGTAGAATCTTTACGGGCACATCGTTCTCAGTGGCGCCAAATTTCGCCATGTAATTGACAGTCATGAGATCGTGCACGTCCAGTATGATTTTCGCGCCGAGTATTTTCGGAACGATCGCCGCAAAGACCAGCGCGTTGGGCATATTGTGTATATGCACGACCCGATAGCGATGCCCCAATGATCTCCGCACCAGAAGGAGCGCCGATTTTAGAAAGAATTTCAGGTAGGACCAGGCATATGCCAGGTTGCTGTCCCCCTGGTACTTGTCCATGATCCGAAAGGTTGTGCCGGACGAGCGTTTCTCCGTGGGCGACTCGCCATCGCACCGAAGAGCAATCACGTCAACCTGGTGGCCTTGGTCTTCTAATGTGCGCACATAGTTTTTGATTCGTGCATCGTTGATGTAGTGCGCGTATGCCAGCATGCAAACATTCATTCGTTCACCGTGCGCGATGGCCAAAGTCCGGCCAAGAGTCCTTTGACTTTCGTTCGGATCTTTCGAGTTTTGTCGCTGCAAGTCGGCCTTCAGCCTACGTGGCGATACAAAATTCGGCCCGTCGTCTCTAAAACGGCGTCGGGCATCATTGCAAACACACGTTTGACAGCACCGCCCAAAGCCCCTTTGTCTGATTCGGACACGGGCTTTAGGGACCAGCGCAAGTATGTGAGTTCAGACGATTTCGTACCCCAACGATCCTTGAACGTGATCAACCCCGGGTTATCGGAGTCTGAGCGCCCAAAATCCATGGACGTCATCCCCGCAACTTTTGATTCAGTAATTGCCTTCCAGAAGAGAAAAGGAGTGCCACCGAGATTGTTGAAGCTGCTGTCGGAACATCCATACTTGTAAACAACAATGTTCTTATGCAGCAAAGTCAAAATGCTCGCGATTTCAGTTTGATCTTTGAACGCGACGCGAATTTTAAGACGATCACCCATACATGCAGCCAAATTTCTGAACCACTCGAAGGGTTGTGGGGGCAATTGGTGCCGCCGGCGAGTCTGAATCATTAACCGGTAGAACGCCTTCAACAAGCGTTCCGAGTTTCCGCTTTCGTATCCAATGCCCTGATTTTCCGCGCGCTTGATCGTTCTCTGGATGCAGTTTTTGTGAGTGGCCCGGAAAAGGTCATCGGTGGAGGGTCTCATGTCAAGCATATGCAGGTAACAGGGCGGAGCTTTGAACGCCCCAGCGAGTTCTTCAGTCATCCCGCTGAGGGGACGAATTTCCACGTATTTCCATTTTCGTGAATCGACAGTTTTCTTTAGCTCCACTGCTATCTCAGTAGCAGTATTGGCGTTGTCTAGCAACGGTTCGCAATGGTCCGAGAAGGGCAGGGACACCAGTCGATTTCCCGTCAACCAGCTGTGAATCTCCGAGAACAAGATGCCGTTGGTCAGCGGCGCTGACGGTGGCGAGGTCGTATAAACCACCGGTCGGTATCCGTAAGTTCGTTGTATCGTTTCGAGCCAGGGCAGGCTATGGAAGACGGACGAAGACGGGTGTCTGTCCACAAGGTCGGCCCACCGAGGGTCGCGAACCGGGTCGATGGTATAGACGCTCACGACACTTCCTTTGCGACGATCTCAGTTCTCTTCGGGCCACGCGTCGCCGCGAAACAGGACTCCTTCACAAATCCAGCCACGTCTTTTGGCAGCGCACACCAGGCTGCGTCTCTGAATTGTGTAGCCACGTGTTTCAGGAAATCTTTGTAGAGGCTCAACGAGAATTCCGTACGGCTGGGACGGTCTTCAAACGAAATATAGTCCGGATGCACGTTGACAAGAGCCATACCGCCGCTCCGTGCGACCCAATCGAGCTTCCGCTTCCAGACCTCATTGGTTTTGTCGCGCAGGATCAGAAAGAGCGTCGAATCCTGAACAAGTGTGTAAGGAAGCTCGACGTAGCCGCTTCGGTCCGCTCTCTCCACCCAAAACGGGAAAATTGTGTTCGCGCTGTCCGGCTGGGGTTCGAAAGGGTCGGTGTCGAAGGTCGAAGCGTCGTATAGCACGTCCAGCGCCTTCAACCATTCCAAATTGTGAAACATAAACGCGGACCGGAAGCCAACCGCTCCCCAGTTCTTCAGGTGCTCATTGATCCGCGGAGCGCTCGCAAAAAAATCGTCCTTCGATCGATATAGCGAGCCGTCGTGATGCAGGTCGTGAACACCGACCTCAAATCCATTTTCGATCAGAAAAGATCGGAGCGACAACGGCGTGTCGTATTCCCCCTCGGGAACAAAATTGAAGGACGAGCGAAAACCGAGTTCCATTTCCACTTCGGCCAAGGCTCTGGCCCGTTCCATCCCCTTGTGCCCTTCCACGTCGTGGGTCAAGACGAAGGCAAATTGTTTGCCTTCGGGCCAGCCGGCCCACCCGTTTGGCTGCTGTGCCGCGGCTTCATTGATCGGCCAAGTGGCGGCACTGCGCTCGCGTTGCCGAGCTGCAATGCGCGCTCTCAGAGCCAGGCGAACGCTGCGCGGAATCGCCGGTTTGACAAAGTAGTATAAGTTCAGAAGTTTGATATCGAACTCCCTGCTCGAATGAGCTTGATTTTTGGGGGATGCAGATGTCTCAAAGCAAGGGGTGTAGCTGATCCCGTAGAGTGCGCCAAGCATACGTCCGGGAGCAGGATTGCTTTCCCATCAGACTAGCGAGTTACTGCGCTGGAATACGAAGCGCAAATGGTCCGCGGCAAAAGGCATAAGAGAAAGTGCAAAGCCAATCCAGGATTTGACGAACATGGGGTTTGTTCGAAGGGATTCGGCGAAGCAGCGCCGGGACCTGCCCAGTTCACCGGCACACAAAGCCTGGCAACCGAATCCGTAATAGCGCTCGGCCGCATAGAAGGAATCGCGCCAGAGTTGTACGGCGCCAGCGATACCGGTTGCATTCTCTCTCCAGCGCTTCAACTCTTGCAGCCGCGGCATCTCGAGATCCAGGTTCTCCGCGTGACCGGAACGTCGGCGTCTTGCCAATCGCATCGCCATCGCGCCCAGTTCGTCGAGGTACTGATGTGCGATCACCGACAGACCCTTGGGGTTCAACCGATAGCTGACCAAACGCTCGTATAGATTGTGCCCTTTCGACTGCTCCAGCATACGCAAGATGAAATCGTGATCTTCTGCCGGCTCGAAGACCGTGCGATAGCCCCCAACCGACTTCTGGATTGCTTTCCTGAACATGATTGACGGATGCAGGAAGCACCATTTCTTCGTCAGGGTTTGCTGGATCGCTTCATTGTCCTGGGGCAGAAACGATGTGCAGAGTACCTCGCCGCCCGAGTCGATATTGTCATAGACGCCGCAACCTACCAAGCCCACTTCCGGATGGGCATCGAGGAAAGCAACCTGCCGCTCGAGTCTGTTCGGCAGGCAAACATCGTCGGCGTCCATGATGGCGATCAACTCGCCGCACGCTGCGGAAAGTCCATCGTTGCGAGACGCAGCTGCGCCAACGTTAACCTGATGGCGAATGACGCGAATCCGCGGGTCATCGAAGCTTTGCAGAATCGACAGGGACGCATCCGAGGACAGATCGTCCACTACGATAAGTTCAAAATCGCGATACGTCTGTTCCAGAACACTGGCGATCGCCTCGCGAACAAACTGCTCCGCGTTGTAGACCGCCATCACAACAGTTACATGCGGCATTTTGGGGTCCCGAAAACTCCAATTTACGATACCCCTTCAGTCTAAACGATGGCGATCTTTTCGCCCTATCGTGAGATCAATGTATTTTGAAAAATTGTTTAATAGTAGCGGAAGCGACGGGAAAACGGGATGGAACCGTACGGGCTAAACCTAGCAATTGCGTGTACTTAGATAGGCCAATTCGGGCAAGCTACCGCCATTAAGCCATGGAACCGGGCCCATCCTGCTTTCCATTTTGTCCAAACATATGCAAATACAGTAGCTTGGATTCTACCGCAAGCCGGTGCGCTACAATCCTGAGATATCGCAAGCTGGCTACCAAATCTACACGGTGCACCACGCTTACCGGCAACCGTGTTTTGCGCTCAGAGTGCAGAAAAAAGGGACCTTACGTATGGCTCGAATTTGAGCTTGGCTCGCCTTCAGGGAGAATGTGGAAAAAATCTGCCACTGTTTGGCATAGCCCTTCCGTCACTCGTTGGCCACCGAAAGTGCCGGACCCGGCAGGCCAAAATCGGCCAAGGAATAAAGCAGGAGGCCCAGGTCTTCGGTATTGACGTCGCTCCCTGCCCCAAGCACGTTCGAGCTTCCCGCAGGGGCGGGCATTAGCGAGCGCAGCGCTGCGGCGCGGCATTTGGCACGCCACCCGTCGGATTCGTTCGACCGCGATCGCTTGTATCGGTAAGCAGCACCATCGGCAGCATCCAAGTCGATTGACTCGGTTATCCAAGCGAGCCCTCGGAACGCCGGCCCCTTAAAACCCTGGCCGGTGGTCTCTTCCAAGGACTGCAAGGCCGAACACGCCGAGGCGTACAACTGGAGCGAAACCACCGAGTATCTTCCTACGCTGCGACCGGTGCGCTTGTCATAGATCGCCCGCCACTGTCCTTCACTTCCTTGAAGGTCGCAAATCGAGTTGCCACAAGCAAGTGCGGCCTCCAAAGGTTCCTTGACGTCGAACGCGTATCCAAACAGGGACAGAGCGTGGATCGACCACACCTGGTCAGCAAACGTTCCAAACCTGCCAAGCGAAGCCCGTCGCGGAAAAGGCGCTGCGCCGGCGTGCGCAAAGATTCCTTTGTCGCCTTGGTTGTCTTGCAAGCGTCGGTAAACTTCGGCAGCGACATCGGTCAGGTACAGAGTCGTTTCGGGCCATGCGAGCTTTGCGTTGGCGATGCCAGCCAGCAAGAGCGACAGTGCGATCGTCCTTCCCTCGCACCCATCTTCCGAATTTGCCAAAGCATTATCGAAATTGAACTCGTCGAAGAGCCATTCCAGCCGTTCGGGACAGGAAACCGCAGTAAACCAGGTGAGGAATCCGAGTTCTTCGATACCTCTGATCCAGTCGCGATTGCTAAAGATCTCCTCTTTTATGGCGATCGGACCGAAAGGTTCTTTTCCGCAGCACTTCGCCAGGCGGTCAAGTCCAAGCAGCGCGACAACGGTCTGTTTGGGCGACACCTTCGGTTTATGGCTCGCTTGCCGCAACAGCAATTCAAGCGATCGAGCTATCCGGAGGTTGAGTCGAGGTATGAGCTCGGCAGGCACACCGCGACTTGTCGCATCGACGGGGGACAAAACGCCCGTTCCCTTGAGTGGTTGCTGAATAATTCGCATTCTGAATTGAAAAGGAGGCTTCTTCAGTCGTACTGCGGAAGTGTGGGGGTTGGACGAAAGACTCCCTCGTCGTC